>Ga0302192_10000572_pt1 | contig 23616 bp, 18 predicted proteins | sample II_Bog_E3_2_FD_200230 | JGI IMG/M metagenome (GOLD analysis project Ga0302192, IMG submission 200230) | Peat permafrost microbial communities from Stordalen Mire near Abisko, Sweden - II_Bog_E3_2 | ecosystem: Environmental > Terrestrial > Soil > Wetlands > Peat | place: Sweden: Abisko...
TAAAATCGCCTGAACTGTCTGCAGCAACAAGCGCTTTACCCACAACCTGGGATGGCGTTACTGCGAGGCTTGACAAACATATAAAAGACTATGCCTACGGAAAAAAACCGGTTGTTAACTACACGGCCGACCAACTTGCCAACCAGCCGGCCTCGTTTTTTAACGACTGGCCAAAAGGAAACGCACCCGGCTCGTGGGAGTGGATGGGCTTCTACTCCTACCGTGGCGCCGGCTTTATGCAGCGCACGGTGAAGCTGGATAGCGCTTATGTTAATCGCGCCTCGGTGCTCAGCCTTGGGCAAACCGACGCCGACCTGGTGATGTTCATCAACGGGAAACAGGTAAAAACCGGTGCATTTTCGGGCAATTACCAGCTCAATCTTCCAGCAGGCACCTGGAAGCCCGGCGACAACAGCCTCCTCATCGAACTGCTGTCAAAACAGAAAAACCCGGAATGGTTTGGTACAGGGATAACCGGCGCAGGCAATGACCTTTACATACGGTTTGCCGATACGAGCATCAATCTCGCTGATAACAACTGGCGGGCCATGCCTGATTTTGCCAGGCCTTACCATTTCGACTTTTTACCCAATAATACTGCTTACCTGCTTTATAATTCAATGGTTAATCCGTTGATCCCCTACGCTATGGCGGGAGTGATTTGGTACCAGGGAGAATCGAACACGAGCACTGCATATCAATACCGTACAACTTTCCCATTGCTGATTACCGACTGGCGAAACCGATGGAAATGGGATTTCCCCTTCCTGTTTGTTCAACTATCCTCGTATGGCGGTTTTCAGGACAGTAATGCAGGCAGCGGCTGGGCCGAATTACGGGAAGCACAAACCATGACACTACAGCTACCCAACACGGGAATGGCCGTAACCACCGATATTGGCGATGCCATCAATATACATCCCCGGGATAAGGCCGATGTGGGTTTAAGGCTTGCTGATAAAGCTTTAACCATGGCTTATCATCAGCCTGGTTTTACTGAAAGCCCGATATTCAAATCGGCCGATTTTTCGGGTGGATATGCTGTAGTTAGTTTTATGAATGCAGATCACGGATTGGTAGCAAAAGACAAATACGGCTATCCCAAAGGATTCGAGCTTGCAGGCCCGGACCATAAATTCTACTATGCCCAGGCATCCATTGTCGACGGCAATAAAGTTAAGGTATGGTGCGCCCAGGTTACTCAGCCAGTTGCAGTGCGCTACGCGTGGACAGATGCGCCTATCGACGCGAATTTGTTTAATACAGAGGGTTTCCCTGTTAGTCCATTCAGGTCGGATAATTGGAAAGGGATAACCGAGGGTAAGAAATTTGAGTAGCATAATATTGATGACAGCAAACGAGACCTTTCCTAAAGTATACCTGTACAGGAGGATAGTTTGTGCAAAACTGTTCATCGATGAGCACTTTGCCGAAAATATCGATCTTAACAATATCGCCGGGGAAGCATTTTTCTCCAAATATCATTTCATCAGGCTCTTTAACGATATTTATAAAAAGACGCCTCATCAATACCTTTCGCAAACCCGGATTGATAAAGCAAAGCAACTGTTGGCTGAAGGAATGCCCGCCACCCGGGCATGCTATGCAGTCGGCTTTGAAAGCGCAAGTTCGTTTACGGGCCTTTTTAAACGCACGACCGGCCAAACGCCCGCAGCTTACCGTTTGCAGCAGCAGGAGAAAATAAAAGCAATCACAGCAACTCCCTTGAAATTCATTCCCAATTGCTTTGCCGAGAAAAATGGCTGGCGCAAAGCGAGTGGTGAATAGTTGATGGTTCATGGTTCATGGCAGCTCCACATCTGTCAGCGCAGCAAAAAGTTGTTACGGGCACATATTTGCGTAGATATAAATGCTATTGGCAAACAGGCGAGTTCTGCTATGAACTATGAACAGGAACTAATCAAAACCGCAATTTTCGAGAAGCCTTCCGTAAAATAACTTTTCATTTTTGTGTCTATAAATCAAATTTTAGGATGATCACAAGAATGAACCACGTTAGCGTTTTTGTTTTGGACCAGGACAGCGCTTATGAGTTTTACATCAATAAACTCGGCTTTAAGGTACATACCGACGCCCCTATGGGCCCCGGGATGCGGTGGCTAACTGTTTGTCCGCCCGCACAGCCCGATCTGGAGATCGCTTTGATGGCTATCGACGCCGGTATGATGTTCACTGATGACTCGGCTGCTCAAATGCGTGCCCTCGTCAGCAAGGGAACTTTCGGCTTTGGCGTTTTTGAGTGTGATAACCTGCTGGTAACCTATGAGGAACTGAAGGCAAAAGGTGTTGAGTTTACCAAGCCGCCAACCAAAGAGTTTTATGGCTTTGAAGCCTTGTTTAAAGACGATTCGGGCAATTGGTTTTCGCTCGGCGAAAAAGCGGGATAGTCGTAAAACATCAAAATCTGGCGGGCATTCTTTCCGAATAATTGTTTATAGAACAATTTTCAGGACAATTTGATGACATTCAAAATAAAACTGTAATTTAGGCGACCGGCAACATGTTAATGTTGCCGGTTTTTTATATGGCAGAAAATAAAAGATTTGAATAATTATACATTTTTTCAAAAAATTTAGTTTAAACATAACGCTGCACACTTATTTTAAAACACGGGCTTACTTTTAATGTTAATCTTTACATAATGCCCCTTAGGTTATTCATGAAAAGTAACTATGTCATTATAATACTTCTTTGTTGTTTTTCAAATGTCTTTGGCCAGGGGAATTGGGAGTTGAAGAAGGATGAGGATGGGATACAGGTTTTCACCCGTAAAGCAGCAAAGGGCAATATAAAAGAACTCCGCGTACTGTGCGAGCTGGATGCCACAAAGGCTCAGCTGATCAATACCCTCGAAAACATTCAAGATTATAACAGCTGGGTTTATTCCAATAAAAAGTCCACTATTTTAAAAATGATAACCCCGCAGAATATCATTTACTATACACAGTCGCATTTGCCCTGGCCGATACGGGACCGCGACCTGGTGGTAGAATTGAATATAACGCCGACGCCGGAAGTGCTTAATGTCCAGGCGAAAAGCCTTCCGGACTATCTGCCGAAAAATGTTAATTATATAAGGGTACCTTATTCGTTGGCAATATGGAAAGTGACACAGGCGCCCAACAACAAATTAAAAGTAGATTATACTTTCAGCGTTGATCCGGGCGGCAGCATACCCAGCTGGCTGATCAACGCTACCCTTACCATCGGTCCCTATAATTCGTTTGCAAAGCTGCGTGAGATATTGAAAGCGCAGAAAGGCCAGCAATTTCACTGATGAAAAGAGCCAGGAATCAAGAACCAAGATTCAAGAGCCAGGAGCCAAGATAAAAGCAAATGTCCATCAGCTTACAACTAAACTAATATTCATTGAACTTTTATCAAATTTAACGTCGTAAAAGTATTTTTCCTGATTCTTGATTCTTATTTAAAGCCTTACCGGCGCTTTTATCGTGATTCCCTCTTTCAGCAAATTTTCGCGAATGGTTTTGGCAAACTCAACCGCATGCGCACCATCCCCGTGAAGGCAAAGCGTGTCAGCCTTCAAAGCGATAACTTTTTCATTAGCCGATACCACTTGCTGTTTGTTCACCATCATCAGTGCCTGGTTTAACGACTGTTGTTCATCAACGATCAGGGCATTTGGCTGTGTTCGCGGCGTAAGCGATCCATCGTCCTGGTAAGTACGGTCGGCAAACACCTCCGACGCATAGGCTAAGCCGGTTTTTTTTGCCGCTACAACCATTTCGCTATTGGCCAGCGCAAACAAAATAAGGCCCGGATCAAAATCGTGTACGGCATCAACTACTGCACGGGCCAGCGCAGGCTCGCGGGCCGCCATATTGTACAATGCACCATGTGCTTTTACATGGTTGAGGCGCCCGCCTGCCGCTTTTACAAATGCATATAAGGAGCCTACCTGGTAGAGCACCATTTGGTAAGCTTCTTTTGGAGATATCTGCATCTCGCGGCGCCCAAAACCCTGCAAATCGGGCAAGCCCGGATGGGCGCCAACTGCCACCCCTTTCTTAATCGCCGCGTTCACTGTGGTTTGCATTACGTTCGGGTCGCCGGCGTGAAAGCCACAGGCAATGCTGGCCGACGAGATATAGTCCAATAGCTTTTCATCATTTGGCATCGGGTAGTTGCCAAATGCTTCGCCCATGTCGCAGTTAAGATCGATGGTTGGCATATTATTTATTCGACATTGTAACGCTGTTTTATAGCCAGGGCTAATTTACGCAAGTCTAACTCGCGTTCAATATAAAGTTTTTCGGCCTCTTTCCAGCTGATCTCTTTAAAATTGATCGGATCGCCCGGTTTTAGCTGTGCGCATAAAGGCAGATCAACCGCCGCCACCTGGGCGATGCGCGGATAGCCCCCGGTTGTTTGGCAATCGGCCATCAATAATACCAGGTCGCCGTTATTTGTTACCTGGATGGTACCCGGCGTAACTGCGGTGGATAGCAATTCGCCTTCAAAAACACGATGGATGGGCTTCCCCTTAAGCTGGTAACCCATGCGGTTGCTGTTGTGTCCCAAAGTGTATTCCTGTGAAAAAAAACTGCTGGTTGAAGGCCCGTCAAACCAATTGAATTCCCTTCCGCGCATTACCCGGATAGTGTTTCGGGCATCTGGTAAGAACAACGCTCGGCCAACACTCCATTTTGGGTGGTTTATTGCACCGCCTTTCAAACTATCCCATATTACCATTGTTGTGGCCGTCAAATTGCCTGACGAATTTAATATATCGTTGTCTTTCAGGCACCGGCCGTCCAGGCCCCCAAACCTGCCTGTGACATACGTGCTTTTACTGCCTAAAACCTCCGGCGCAGCCCATCCGCCGGCTATGGCCAGGTAAGACCTGCAGCCCGGAGGGGCATTTTCCAGGTACAGATTGGTACCTGCGGGAACAAACAGCGGACAATTGGACGGTAGTATTCCCGCCTCCGTTTTTAAACATGCCCCGGCCCCTGACAGGCACAACAGCACGTCGTCTTCCGTTACAAAGGACGCACCGCTTTGAGTAAATTCGATGACGGCATCGTTGGGCGCATTGCCAAGACTTAAGTTGGCTATTTGTGCCGATAAACTGTCCATCACGCCGGAAACCGGCACGCCCTGCGATAGATAGTAATGCCGCCCCAGGTCCTGGATGGTAGCCATCAAACCGGCTTTTTTTATCCTGATCTTCATCCTCCGCTATATTTTTCGAATTCAGAAAAGGTGATAGGCTCAAACTTCACCCTGTCACCGGTCTTTAACAAGGATGGCTGCGATCTTTTGGCATCAAATAAACACACAGGGGTACGGCCGATAATTTGCCAGCCGCCAGGCGTTTCGAGCGGGTAAATGCCGGTTTGGCTGCCGGCGATACCAACAGCGCCCGGGGCGACTTTAACTGGTGTCCCTTTTCGCGGGATTTCCAGTGCCGGACTAAGGCCGCCCAGGTAGGCAAATCCGGGTATAAAACCAATCATGCAAACTTTGTACACCGCCTCGCTGTGCAGTTTGATCACCGCCTCATTGTTTAATTTGGTATAGGCGGCAACATATTCCAAATCACCTCCAAACTCTCCCCCATAACAAACCGGGATGGTAATGAGGGATGAGCCTTCGAGTTCCAATGACAATCCGATTTCCTCATTTAACTCCAGCAAATAATTGCGGGCTTTATCGAACCCGGTTTTTCCAGGCAGCGAAGAATTCAAAAGGATAAGCGGGTCAAAAAATACCGTCAGGCTGGCATAGGCCGGCACGGTTTGATACATACCCGGCATGCCTTTTTTATTTAGTAAGCGATCAAAGGCATTTACCCGGGTGACGATAGCGTCATCGATTGACTTTCTGAACTCAATGGTTAAAGCGCACTCGCTAAGCGGGTATACCTGCAAATTGTTTTTACCGGCTAAATCCGTCATTTGTCATTGCCTTGGGGGTTGAGAGCTTTGATCGGCTAAGCAGCCGTGGACGGATAGGTAAACCCCGGGAAGACAATATGAAAAACACTCCACCATCCGCCTTCAAGTGACATGTACAATTTAAACGGGCCTCCTATTCGTACAGTCTCCCCGTTCTCTAAACCGGCCTCATATTTTACCACGCCTTCTGCATGCCCCAGGCCCGAACCATCTTCCTGCATTTGGAAACCGACATCGATGATCTTAAACTCTCCATCTGTAAAACCGCTGTAGGCGTCGAAAATTCGTTTACACTGTGCCGCTACATCAGCCTTTGGCAGTATCTTCCGGTCGGGCAAAATGAAATGCGAGGCCAGCTCCCAGCTTTTTTCATCCAGCGTCCGCTTAAACCATTGCGCTATAAATTCTTCGGCGCGCCTTTCTATGTCCTTTTTATGGTTGGGATGGAATTCCTCGTAGTCGAAACAGGTCGTCATGCCCGGCATGGGCATAAAGGTGCTTTCATGCTCAAACAGCTCTTCGGTGATAAAATTATACCGGGTCCGGCTATCTACCTCGTCATCAAAATACACTTCAATATTTTTTTCGGACATAAGATCGCAGAGCTGATCAAGCGCTGTTTCCATTTCCTCGTCAGTTAAGTCTTCCGACCGTTTAAAACCCGGTTTGCCGAGCAAGTCGTACACTTTGGCAGGTTTTGCGCTGGCCCAATTTTGTTCGAAGGCCATCACGTTTTTCAGGAACTCGTTTTCAATTTCAGGATCGATATCCGAAGCAGAAAAAGACTGTGCGCCCATCTCGGCCTGTAATTTCAGCTTCATCAGCTCATTTTCCATACGCAGGTTTTCTTCGGGGTCATCGCTCAAAGGCAGGTCGGGATTGTCGTTTTTATTTTCCATATGGCGTGTATTGAATTCAAATTTAAGGTTTTTGTCTGAACTAAGATTTCTAGGATTTGAGGATTGCAGGATTTTCTAAACTTGTTCGATAAAAAACAAAACCCATCAGCTAATGTAAAAAATTAATTGCAACAGCCCATTTACAGGTGTTAATTTCACATTTATTTACTTAATTTTAACTTTCGTTATAAACCGGTTGGCTAACCATTTTTTTAATTCTATGCGGCGTAATTTGTGCTTGTTGCTGATTTTTTGTGCGGGTGGCGCCTTATTTATGCTTAACGCCTGCAATCATTCGTCGAGTATCGAGGACCAGGTGCCTGATGTGGTGAGTTATAACTTTAATATCCGCCCCATACTTTCCGACAAATGCTACAAGTGCCATGGGCCAGATGCCAGCAAACGGCAGGCAGGTTTAAGGCTTGATGACCCGATAAGCGCCTTTAAAGCTTTAAAGGATGATCCTAATGCCCATGTGCTGGTTCCGGGCAGTCCGGAGCAATCGGAACTATTTCGGAGGGTTTCGACCGGCGATACTTCAGACATCATGCCGCCTGCAAATTCGAACCTCAAACGACTGACGCCGCACGAGGTTGACCTGGTGAAGAAATGGATAAAACAGGGTGCTAAATTTGAAAAACACTGGGCGTTTGTGCCCCCAAAATCACCGCCGGTACCGGAAGTAAAGGACAAAACCTGGCCCAAAAACCCGATAGACAATTTCATCCTGCAAAAACAGGAACAGTATGGACTTAACCATAATCCCGAGGCGGACAAGGAACGTTTATTGAAACGGCTTTCATTTGATTTAACCGGTCTGCCGCCGACGCTTGATATGATGGACAAGTTTTTGGCCGACAACAGCCCAAATGCTTATGAAAAAGCGGTCGACCAACTGATGGCCAACCCGGCCTACGGCGAGAAGATGACCCTGCATTGGCTGGACGTTTCGCGTTATGCTGATTCGCACGGTTACCAGGATGATAATTACCGCAGTCAGTGGCCCTGGAGAGATTGGGTGATCCATGCGTTTAATGAAAACTTGCCCTACGACAAATTTGTCACCTGGCAGATCGCGGGCGACCAGATGCCAAACGCTACCAAGGAGCAGTTGCTGGCGACCGCCTTTAACCGCAACCACAAGATTACGGAAGAAGGCGGCGTGATTGATGAAGAATACCGAGTGGCTTATGTGACCGATCGCACCAATACCTTTGGCAAGGCCTTGCTCGGCGTTACGATAGAATGCGCCCATTGCCATGATCATAAATACGATCCCTTCACCCAAAAAGAATATTACAGCCTTTATGCGTTTTTTAACCAGGTGAAGGAACCGGGCATACAATCTACCGTTGGCGGGCCCGAAACCTATGCCAAACGGCCACTGATGCAGATCACTAACGATGATGTAAAAGGTATCCTGAAATTTGTGAATAAACAGGATACCAGCAAGCTCATCGTTTCGGTGATGGGCGATAGTAACTTTTACCGCAAAACCTATGTGCTGAAACGCGGCAATTATGATAGCCATGGCGACGAAGTATTTATGGGAACGCCAAAGGCTATTATGCCATTCGGCGATAGTTATCCTAAAAACCGGCTTGGCCTGGCCGAATGGCTGGTCAATCGCCAAAATCCGCTTACCGCAAGGGTTTTTGTCAACCAGATGTGGCAGGAGATTTTCGGCAGGGGTATTGTAAAAACTTCGGAAGATTTTGGCAGGCAGGGTAACCTGCCCTCTAATCCGGAATTACTGGATTGGCTGGCCGTTGATTTTATGGACCATGGCTGGGACATCAAAAGGCTGGTGAAACAGTTGGTCACCTCGGCCACCTACCGGCAATCGGCTGTTATCAATCCTGAAGAATTGAAGATGGACCCGGATAATATTTACCTGGCGCGTGGCCCCCGTAACCGTTTGCCAGCCGAATTTATACGGGATATGGTATTGGCCAGCAGCGGCCTGTTAACACGTACCATTGGCGGGCCGAGCGTAAACCCGTACCAGCCGCCGGGCCTTTGGGAGGCAGCAACATCAGGCCGTGGCCAGCTGGCAGCATATAAACAGGTGCATGGCCCCAACCTTTACCGGCGCGGCATGTACACCCTGATAAAACGTACCGTGCCACCGGTTGAAATGGCCATTTTTGACGCCACCAACCGCGACCAATGCGAAGTGCGCCGGTTAAAAACGAATACCCCGCTGCAGGCGCTCCTTATGGAGAATGACCCGACTGTGCTGGAGGCCGCCAGGGTTTTGGCGGCAAATCTATTGCAGGACAAAAGCAGTCCGAAGGATAAAATTGATAAGGCGTTCCGGCTAATCATTTGCCGCAAACCTACCGAACAGGAGTCGGGAATATTAAGCAGTTTGTATAATGATGAACTGAAAGGTATGGACAGAAAAACTGCAACAAAGGTGTTGACCGTTGGCGAATACCCCATCCCTGAAAACTTGAATAAGGTGGAGTTGGCGGCAATGATGAAAACAGTTGACGCGATTTATAATTTGGAGGAAGCGATAACAAAGACCTGACGATTATGGAGAAAGATTTTTTAGAACATAGGCTAAACATCAACAGGCGAAAATTCCTTTCGGGGCTGAGCCTGGGCCTCGGCAGCGTGGCATTAGGTTCGCTGCTGATACCCGGTCTTTTTAGCGGATTAGGGTCGGATAGCGATAGTGATTTTATTCCCGGTATACCGAATTTCGCACCCAAGGCAAAAAGGGTGATCTATCTTTTCCAGGATGGTGCGCCCTCGCAACTGGAGTCGTTCGACTACAAGCCAAAACTGCGCGAAATGATGGGCCAGGAATTGCCGCCCTCCGTACGCGGCGGGCAAATACTCACCGGGATGACGGCAGCGCAAAAATCCTTCCCGTTGATCGGTTCATTTTACGACTTTAAACAATATGGCCAACACGGCGCATGGGTAAGCGATATGTTTCCACATATCGGAAAAATTGCAGATGATATCTGCATTATTAAAACCATGTACACCGAAGCGATTAACCACGACCCGGCACTCACCTTTTTTCAAACCGGCGCGCAACAGGGCAACCGGCCGAGCATGGGTTCTTGGGTGAGCTACGGCCTGGGCAGCGAGAACAAAAACCTGCCTGCCTTTTGTGTATTGCTTTCAAAAGGCAAAGGCAACGGGCAGGGGGTTTATGCAAAGTTGTGGAGCAATGGTTTTTTAGATTCGATACACCAGGGCGTGCAATTCAGCGCCAGCGAAACCCCCGTACTTTATTTAAATAACCAGGAGGGTATTGACCGGAATGACCGCCGCAAAATGCTGGATAAAATAGCCGAGCTGAACGACATCAGCTACAAACAATTCGGCGACCCGGAGATCACCACTAAAATACAACAGTACGAAATGGCCTACCGGATGCAAACGGCTGTGCCCGAAATTATGGATGTATCCAAAGAGCGGGACGATATTGTAAAGATGTATGGCCCAGACTGTCTTGTCCCCGGAACGTATGCCGCCAATTGCCTTTTGGCGCGGAAGCTTTCGGAAAACGGCGTTCGCTTTGTGCAGTTGTACCACCAGGGCTGGGACCAGCACAGCAACCTGCCGCAAGAGATGGCCGGTCAGGCGCGGGACGTTGACCAGGCATCTGCGGCATTGGTTACCGATTTAAAACAACGCGGCCTGCTGGACGAAACGCTGGTAATTTGGGGCGGCGAATTCGGCCGTACCAATTACAGCCAGGGCAAACTGGAAAAAGCCAATTACGGCCGCGACCACCACCCCCGCTGCTTCAGCGTTTGGATGGCCGGCGGCGGCATAAAACCCGGCATAGTTTACGGCGAAACAGATGAACTGGGCTACAATATCGTAAACAACCCGGTACACGTGCATGATTTCCATGCAACGGTATTGAACCAACTGGGTATAGACCATAAGAAATTGACATTTAAGAGCCAGGGAAGAAGGTACAGGCTAACCGATGTGGCGGGCAACGTAGTAAAGGGGATTTTGACTTGATCACAGATTTAATTGATTTATATGATGACACTGATTTATAGAGGCGGAATAGTTCTCCTAATCTGTGTCATCATATAAATCATTTTAGAATCTGTGATAAGAAACAATTTAAAGCACTGGTTTTTGAGTGATTTTCGGGATATAATATGCTAATCTGTGTAATCATATAAATCAGTTAAAATCTGTGATCATGGAAAGAAGAAAATTCATCAAACAAAGCACTGTTTTTACAGCGGGCTTCTTTATAGTAAAAGATATACTGGCCAAAAGCGACGGCCCCGTATATGGCCATAACAATATGCGCTACCGCATGGATAATACCTGGGCCAAAGCCGACCCGATGAAAAACCCGGTGAACGACTGTCATGAGATGATCCAGGATGCGAAGGGGCGAATTTTGTTGCTGACCAATGAGACGAAGAATAACGTGCTCATCTTTAACAAGTCAGGCAAGCTGCTGGATACCTGGGGACATGATTTCCCCGGCGCACATGGGCTGACTTTGGTAAACGAAAATGGTACGGAATTTCTGTTCATCACCGATACCGTAAAGCACCAGGTTTATAAAACCACGATGGACGGCCGTGTATTGCTTACGATCGATGTGCCGCTGGAAACCGGCGTTTACAAAAAAGCGGAAGAATTTGTTCCGACTGAAACAACGATCGATACCAACGGCGATATTTTTATTGCTGATGGTTATGGCGCCCAATACACCACGCATTTTGACAAAAACGGCAAGCTGATCAATTTTTGGGGCGGCCGCGGCGATGGTGACGAACATTTTGACAACGCCCACGGCATCCTCATTGACCGTCGCGGCGAAACCCCTACCCTGCTGATCACCGACCGCACCCGTCACTGTTTTAAACGTTTCAGCATGGACGGCAGGCTGCTCGATATCATCAAACTGCCAGGCGCCTGCGTGTGCCGGCCGGTAATAAAAGGAGATTATTTGTACGCCGCTGTGTTGCGCTCGCCTGATCTTAGCAAGGCTGATTCAGGTTTTGTAACTGTCCTGGACAAGAACAACAAAGTGATATCCAATATCGGCGGTACGGAGCCGGTTTATAAAGACGGCGAGTTACAGCCTATGGCACAGGCCGAAGCAATCTTCCGCAACCCGCATGACGTATGTGTGGATGACGAAGGGAATTTGTATGTTGCGCAATGGGCATCGGGTAAGGTTTATCCTTATAAATTTACAAAAGTATAAACCCCACCTGGCCTCCCCAAAGAGGAGGAGAAAAGAAGTATATTTTTTTCTCCTCCTCTTTAGGGGGAGATGTCGACCTAGTCGACAGAGGGGGTATTTAAACGAATTTGATTAGATGATAAAAAGCAGCCACAAAGGTTTTGCAGAGAACCTGTTATTTGCCCTCAATATATTTATCATCTTCTTCCTTTTATTTGGCGCTGACATAGTTATCCCGCAATGGCTGCAACCGGTCGGCAGGATGCATCCCCTTATTATCCACTTCCCGATTGTGGTACTCATCATGGCTATGGTGTTTGAGTTTTTTCGCCATAAGGAACGATTTCGCGAAGAAAAGCTGTACCAGGAATTTACGACCTACCTGTGGCTTACCGGTGCGCTATTCGCAGCGTTTACTGCGATCATGGGTTTGTTTCTTTCCAAAGAACCAGGCTATGATGGCGATACATTGCAATTTCACAAATGGCTTGGGGTTAGTGTAGTGTTTATATCGACCTGTATTTACTGGTGTCGAAGCAGGGGCTGGTACACGCCAAAAATTGCCCGGTCGGCAGCGGTAGTTGCTGTCGTGTGTTTAACGGTCGCCGGCCACTTTGGCGCGGACATAACCCACGGCGATAATTATATCCTGGCTCCGGTATGGCACCCGGAAAAAAAGCTGGTGCCCATTGACAAAGCGCTTGTATTTCGTGACGTAGTTGAACCGGTTTTTGAGAGTAAGTGCAACAGCTGCCACGATCCAAACAAAACCAAGGGCGGACTGATGCTGATAAGTGAAAAGTCGATATTAAAAGGCGGGAAAGACGGAAAGATCATCATCCCTGGTCAGCCGCAGATCAGCCTGCTTTTGCAGCGCATCCATATGCCCGAAGGCGAGAAAAAACACATGCCGCCATCCGGTAAGCCGCAGTTGACCGCTGATGAAATGACCCTGCTTTACCAATGGGTAAAGGAGAACGCTGATTTCAGCAAAAAAGTGATCGACTTGCCTGAAAATGATTCTCTTCGACTCATTGCCGCCAACTATTTAAAACCTGCCGAAGAAATCGAAGAGCAATTTGATTTCGCGGCAGCGGATGATAAGCTGCTTAAAAAGCTGAACAACAATTACCGCGTAATTTATCCGGTTGCGGAAGGTTCACCGGCACTCGGGGTAAATATTTATAATAAAGCTATCTATCAACCTAAAGTATTGGAAGAATTAAGCGGGATAAAAAAACAGGTGATCTGGCTGGACCTGAATAAAATGCCGGTTAAGGATGCCGACCTGAAAACGATTGCACAATTTGAAAATTTGCGGACGCTTAACCTTAACTTCTCGGATATTACCGGGGCGACGCTAAAAAACCTTGCCTCACTTAAATATTTGCGCAGCCTTTCGCTTGCCGGCGATAAAATTGACGCGAATGCCATAAAGCAAATTTCAGCGTTGAAAAGTTTGACCAAAATAGCGTTATGGGATAGTGGCCTGACGGATGAACAAATAGCAGCGCTGCAAAATGGCAATCCCCATGTGGATTTTATTAAAGGGTTTAAGGATGATGGCAAGCCTTTGAAACTGAATGATCCGCAGGTGAAAAATACATCTTTTGTTTTTACCAAACCGTTGCAGCTTGAGCTTTCTCACCCGATAAAGGGGGTGAATATCCGCTATACAACGGATGGGACAGATCCGGATAGTACCAAATCGATGATTTATAAGCCAGGGATTATTATCACTCAAAACACTATCATCAAAGCCAGGGCCTATAAGCCCGGATGGTATGGGAGTGATGTGGTACAGACCAATTTTTATAAAAGCGTGTACACCCCCGACAGCATCAGTTTTATTGCCGGCCCCAATGAAAAGTACACCGCTGATGGCGCCAAAACACTAATCGACAAAGACCTGGGCGGCACAAATTTTGGCAACGGCAAGTGGATCGCTTCCCAAAAGGACCTGGCCATTTATATGCAGTTTAATAAGCCGGTTGCGTTGCATACGGTTACGCTGAATGTGATGCGCAATATAGGCAGCCAGATATTTTTACCCATTTCGGTGGAAGTTTGGGGTGGTACGGATGCCGCTCATTTAAAATTGCTGGGCACGGTAAAGCCGCCGCCGCCGCAAAAGAACGACCCTTTCCTGGTAGCGGGGATGGATTGTAAACTTGAGGAGGATAAACCGCTGTCGTGTTTAAAGATCGTTGCAAAGCCAATACAAAACCTGCCGAAATGGGACCCGGTGAAAAAACAGCCGGGCTGGGTATTTATGGACGAGATATTTTTGAATTAGGGGTTTAGCCCCACCCAAACCCTCCCGGTAGGAAGGGCTTAAAAGGATTTATTATAAACCAAAATAAAAAGTCTCCCTACCGGGGGAGATTTAGAGGGGGCTACACGTTATGCAAAACAACACTTACGATGCCATTGTCATTGGCTCCGGCATCAGTGGCGGCTGGGCTGCCAAGGAATTGTGCGACCTGGGGATAAAAACTCTGGTGCTGGAACGCGGTCGAAATGTGGAACATGTTAAAGACTACCCAACTGCCCTCAAACACCCATGGGAATTTGAGCATCGCTTAAAGGAGCCTTTGAAAATAATGGAGGAAAACCCCGTGGTGGGCAAATGTTATGCTTTTGACGAGGCGACGCAGCACTTTTTTGTAAAAGACAAGGAGCACCCCTACATCCAGGAAAAACCCTTTGACTGGATACGGGGCTACCAGGTGGGCGGCAAATCCATCACCTGGGGACGCGCCTGCCAGCGCTGGAGCGATTTCGAGTTTTCGGCGCCAAAGCGTTATGGTTATGCCATCGACTGGCCCATCCGTTATGAAGATATCGCGCCCTGGTACTCGCACGTGGAAAAATTTGCCGGCATTTGCGGCGACCGCGATGGACTGGAAGCCCTGCCCGACGGCGAATACCTGCCGCCTTTTGAAATGACATGCGTTGAGCAGGAAATTCAAAATAAAATAAAAGCAAACTACAAAGACCGCTTTATGGTGCGCACCCGCTGGGCACAGCTCACCAAGCCGCAGGATATCCATAAACAGCAGGGCCGCGACCGCTGCTACGCCCGCGACCTTTGCTACCGCGGGTGCCCATTCGGGGGATATTTTAGCTCGGTTTCGTCTACCCTGCCATGGGCGAAGAAAACCGGCAACCTTACCATCCGGCCGCACTCGGTAGTGCATTCGATTATTTACGATGACAAACAAGGCAAGGTGACGGGCGTTAAAGTCATCGACGCGATTACCAAACAGGAAGAAGATTATTTTGCAAAAGTGATCTTTTTAAATGCGGCTTGTTTAAACAGCAATTTGGTGCTGCTCAATTCCAAATCGAACCGCTTTCCAAATGGCCTGGGCAATGATAACGGTTTGCTGGGCAAATATATGGCCTTTCAGAATTACAGGGCCAGCGTGGGCGGTACCATTGACGGTTTTGAGGATAAATACTTCTTCGGACGCAACCCGACCAATCCTATCATTGCTAACTATCGTAACCTGCATAAACAGGATACCGATTACCTCGGCGGCTTTTTAACATTTGTATTTTCCGGACGTGGGCCGGCGTATCGTGATGGATTGGACGGCGTTGGCGCCAATTATAAGGAAGAAATTACCGAACCGGGCCCATGGTATGCAGGCATGTTTATGCAGGGGGAAACGATACCGAAGGAAAGCAACCACGTTAGGTTGAGTAAGGACCAGGTTGACCCCTGGGGCATTCCGCAACTCATCACCTCCATCGGCTATGATGATAACGACGACAAAATGGTGGCCGACTTCCTCACCCAAAGCGCCGAAATGCTGGAAAAAGCCGGGGTAAAAAACATTGAGAAACGCGATACCCACCAGGCGCCCGGCCTCGACATCCACGAAATGGGCGGCTGCCGCATGGGACACAACCCGGAGACTTCGTTGCTGAACAAATGGAACCAACTGCACCTGTGCCCCAATGTTTTTGTAACCGATGGCGCCTGTATGGCCAGTACCGGCAATCAAAGCCCCTCCATCCTGTACATGGCATTTGCAGCCCGGGCGGCAAATCACGCAGTGGAGGAACTGAAAAAAGGAAATATTTAAAGGCTTTTTAAAAATGACATAAAAGCATTTTATCAACGGATAAAATTCATTGCCGTTGGCTGAAGCCAACGGATTAAGGGCAAATAAATCATTGGCTTTAGCCAAAACAAGGTCGTGATTTCGGCTAAAGCCGCATTAGTGCGATTTACTTATGCCCGTTGACTAAAGTCAACGGCAATGAAAAAATGCTAATCGTTTTTAAACAGTTTTTTAAAGATATTTGATCCATCCCGATAAAATCACAATGACCAATCGTCGCACGTTCATCAAAAACACCGGCCTGTTGGCCCTGTCCCTGCCGCTAATAAAAAATGGCCTTTTTTCCGCATCACGCGAAAAAAAACTGCCTGCAATCGGTATCCAATTGTACATGGTTAAGGAGGATATGGCCAAAGACCCTGCAGGCACTTTAGCGCAGATCGGTAAAATGGGATACACCCAAATTGAAAGTTTCGGCGGCGATAAAGGCATATTTTGGGGGATGACCAATAAGGATTTTAACAAGCTGGCGAATGATAACGGCCTTTCTTTCATTTCGAGCCATTACGCAGGTGATACCGATGGATTTGAAAAAACAGCCGAACAGGCTGCGGAGATCGGCATGAAATACCTGATATACCCCTGGAAAGGGCCGCAAAAAACCATCGAAACGTTTAAAAAAATTGCCGATGAGTTTAATATCTACGGCGCCATTTGTGCAAAAAACGGTTTAAAGTTTGCCTATCACCTGCACGATTATCCCTATAAAGCTGTTGACGGCCAGCTGCCGATCGACGTTTTGCTGCTTTACACCGATAAAGAATTTGTGGACTACCAGATGGATTTTTATTATACCGTGACCGAGGGGCAAAATCCGGAAGCATACATCAAAAAGAACGCCCCGCGCTTTAAGCTTTGCCACATGCGCGATGTACTTAAAGAGCGGTTGCCGGCGGGCAGCGAAGAAGAATCGGCGTGCGATTTGGGCCAGGGTATCATCAATTATCCGCACCTGTTGTCCACCTGCCTGGATAATGGCATGGAGTATTTTTTCGTGGAGCAATCCCGCTTTTACCAGGAAACGCCGCTGCAAAGCGCGAAGATTAATATCGATTATTTGAAGCAATTAAAACTCGCATAAAAGCCAACCTAATGACCGAAAAACAACTCAAAACCAGGATACGTGTCTGGCTGGTGCTTTTTATCATCGGGCTGACGCTGAGCGGTATCACCGCCTTTCCTATTGAAACAGAACTTGCATTCCTTGTACGTCATGCTGGCGCATTCCCGGCAACCATGGCCAACTGGATCACAACCGTGTACAACGCCGTCCACGACACCAACAGCAAATATCCCTACCTCGCCTACGGCACGGACTGGCTGGCATTCGGTCACCTGGTCATCGCAACCACTTTCATCGGCCCGTTAAAAGATCCGGTGCGTAACATCTGGGTATTGCAGTTTGGCATGATCGCCTGTGTTATGGTGTTCCCGCTGGCCTTTATCGCCGGGCCTATCCGCGGCATTCCAGTTTACTGGCGGCTCATCGATTGCTCGTTCGGTTTCTTCGGCATTATTCCGCTTTCGATATGCTATCGCGATATCCGGAAGCTGGAAAAATTGCAAAGTGTCGGGGGACGGGCGCATAAAATTTAAAACAATATTTTATTGTCGTAACTTTATAAAAACAAAGGCTATGTTAAAGATCGACAGGATAACATCCGATCCCAATATCATGAGCGGCAAAGCCTGTATCAGGGGCATGCGCATTACCGTGTCCGTCGTGCTCAACTTATTGGCCACCGGCATGAACAAGGAGCAAATTATTGACCTGTATCCGTAACTAGAAAGTGAAGATATAGACCAATGCCTCAACTACGCTGCTTATCTGGCCGAGGAGCAGTTATTCACCATCTAATATCCCTGGAACCGAACAAAGCACTATTGCAAAAAAAGCCCCGCAACATTTCGCTGCGAGGCTCCATTTATAGTTTAATTTATTAGTATGTACTATTGAATAAAGGCAAACCTTTCACCTTCTTTGTCCGCCATAGCTTGAGCGGCGGCGGACCACCTATTTGTTTATCATTTCATCAATCGCCACCTGTGGTTTCAGCGAATCGTGGGTTTTCTCCACCACAATTTCCTTTGCCAGCTTGAACGATTCTGTTTTAACAATTTCCCTTGACGAGGTGCCGATTTTTACCTTGTATTCGCCGGCATCAGCTACCCAGCTGTTACGGTCGGTATAGTAGGATGCCAGGTCGCCGGTATGCAGGGTAAGGGTAATCAATTGAGATTGCCCCGGCGCCAGCAAACCTGTTTTGGCAAAAGCTTTCAGTTCCTGCTCTGGTTTGTCGAGTGTAGCAGTTGGTGCGCTCAGGTATAACTGCACCACTTCCTTACCCGCAACTTTGCCTGTGTTTTTTACTGACAGGGTAACACTCACGCTGCCTTTAAAATCATTGGAGCTAAGCTTTACATCGCTTACTTTAAAAGTGGTGTACGATAAGCCGTAACCAAATTCATAAGCCGGTTTTATTTTAAACGAGTCGTAATAACGGTAGCCAACATAGATACCTTCCTGGTAGGTGCTTTCGCTTGGACGCCCTGTCATCGGGTTAGGCTTTTCGCCTGCAGGGAGAGGGAGTTCAATGCCCGGGAAGGTTTTGGCCGATGGCACATCAGTATAAGTCATGGGGAAGGTGCTGGCCAGTTTGCCCGACGGGTTTACCTTGCCGCCGATTACGTCGGCTATAGAATTACCTGCTTCGAGGCCGGGCTGCCAGGCCAATAAAATGCCGTCAACCTGGTCGCGCCAGCTTGCCACTTCGCTTACGCCGCCAATGTTGAGCACTACAATCACCTTTTTGCCTTTGGCATGGAAAGCATTGGACACGCCCAGGATGAGTCCTTTTTCGGCATCAGTCAGGTTAAAATCATTGTCCACCTTGCGGTCGGCGCCTTCGCCTGCATTGCGGCCGATGGTGATGATCGCTTCATCCGCACCGTCAGCTTCTTTAGCAACCAGCGTATCCGGGTTAAATTCGGGGATGGGCGGCGGGGCCATAAAGAAATTTGCATTCTTTGGTTGTTTTGCCTTTGCATCGGCCATATAACCGGTGTAGGCTTTTGATAATTCAGCCTGCACCTTAAACCCGCCATTGTTTAAACCCTGCAATAACGATATGGTGTATGCCTTGTGCACGTCGCCGCTGCCGGTGCCGCCTGCGATAATGGCATAGCTGGTATTGCCAAACAAAGCAATGCGTTTACCTTTGGCAATAGGCAGCGCTGCGCCGTCGTTCTTCAGCAATACCATGCCCTGGGCTGCAGCCATACGGGTAACCTGGGCGTGGCCTTTCAAATCAGGCTTGTTTGAGAATTTGTAACCTTTAAATGTTGGCGATTTCAGGATGATCTTCAGCATGCGGGTTACATTGGCATCCAGCTGTGCGATCGGCAATGAGCCGTCTTTCACCGCCGCCACGATCGCATCAGATTGGTCGGGGTTGCCGGGCATCAGCAGGTCATTGCCGGCATTCATTTGGGCCACGGCGTCATGGCCGCCAAACCAGTCGGTCATTACAAAGCCTTTGAAGCCCCACTCGCGTTTTAAAATGTCGGTCAGGAGGTCGCGGCGTTCCGAAGTATAAGTGCCGTTAATTTTATTGTAGGACGACATCACGGTCCAGGGCTGTGATTTTTTAACGGCGATCTCGAAATTTTTCAGGTAAAGCTCACGTAAGGCGCGCTCGCTGATGATCTCATTTACACTGTTACGATTGGTCTCCTGGTTATTGGCCACAAAGTGTTTGGCGGAAACACCAACGCCCTGGCTTTGTATGCCATTGATGATGGCTGCAGCCATGCTGCCCGATACCAGCGGATCTTCTGAATAGTACTCAAAATTACGGCCGTTAAGCGGGTTACGCTGGATATTCATACCGGGGCCCAGGATAACGTCCACGCCGTAATCGCGAATTTCATCGCCGAAGGCTACGCCTACCTTTTTTACCAGCGAGGTATCCCAGGAGGATGCCAGCAGCGTAGCCACGGGGAAACCGGTTGCATAGTAGGTGTTTTTGTCATTCGGGCGCGTCGGGTCTATCCTTAAGCCGGCCGGTCCGTCGGAAACGGTGATAGAGGGAATACCCAACCGTGGGATACCATGCGTACGGCCGGCTGTTCCTGCAACTTTTTCCGGAACTTCGTAGGCTTCCGGGTCGCTTGGGGGCAATTTGAAGCCGCCGATATCGATTGGTTTGGGTTTCTCGCCTTTTACCGGTGCAGGCATGCCGGGGAATTTAAAGCCCATGCCGACTACGAGTTTGGCTTTCTCTTCAACGGTCATCGCGTCGACAACAGCCTTTAAGCTGGCCTTGCCCAACTGCGGAACAGGTTTTTTTGCCTGTGCGCGGGCGCCAAATGCCAGCGAGCTGAGCAATATTGCCAGCACGGCGGCGGATCTGTAAATCAGTTTCATTTTATAATTTATTGGTTTAATGGATATTTGGTTGCTAATCAAGAAGTCATTGTGTCAAAAGTACACAATTGTAGATATTATTTTTGGAAATAAGAAGAAAATAGATGGAGATACTACAAATGCCGATAAGTATTTGTTTTGGGACGATGAAAGAACAGGGGCCAATCGCAAGTTTAGCGACGGGAGTGCCTGTCTTTTTGAAACCGAATATTTCTAACATATCCTCACTATTATTGTATATTGATTCCGGATGACGACAGGCGAACAGGTTATACAACAATGGTACCGGCAAAAGAACTGGCAGCAGTTTGCTTTCCAGCAGGAAATGATGGAGGCATACCTGGAGGGATATTCCGGCTTATTGAATGCGCCTACCGGCAGCGGTAAAACCTTTGCCTTGTTTTTGCCCTTTTTGGCTGATTTTATCAACAAACACCCTGACCGCTGGCAAACGCAAACCAACAACGGCCTGCTGATGCTATGGATCACCCCCCTGCGGGCCTTAACCAACGACATCAAAAAAGCGATGCAGGAGGCCTGTGACGAGATCGGCCTGCCCTGGAAAATAATGACCCGCACGGGCGATACGTCCGCCGCTGAAAAACAGGCACTCAAAAAAAAGCTGCCCGAAGTTTTGCTCACCACGCCCGAAAGCCTGCACCTGATGATGGCCCAAAAGGAATATCCCAACCTGTTTAAAAGCCTGCAGGTGGTAGTGATCGACGAATGGCACGAGCTGCTGGGCACAAAACGCGGCGTGCAGGTGGAGCTGGGCTTGTCTAAGTTAAAAGTCTTAAGTCTTAAGTCCGAAGTCGGAAGTCAGGAAAATGAAGCAAAATCTGACTTGAGACTTTCGACTCAGGACTTTCGACTTAAAATATGGGGCATAAGCGCAACTATCGGAAACCTCGGGGAAGCATCGGAAGTGTTGCTGGGCAACGACTTCCCGCCCGGGCGGGTTAAAATGGTTAGGGCGAACGTGGATAAGCGGCTGCAGATCACTTCCGTCATCCCTGAAAATATCGAAAGTTATTCCTGGTCGGGGCATATTGGGTTGAAACTGTTGCCGCAGGTGATGGAAATTGTGGCCAAAAGCGTCACCACGCTCATTTTTACCAATACCCGCTCCATGGCGGAAATTTGGTACCATGCCATCCTGGATAATTACCCCGAATATGCCGGTATAATGGCCATGCACCACGGCTCCCTGGACAATGATTTACGCAACTGGGTGGAACAAGCCTTGCATGCCGAAGCGCTTAAAGTGGTGGTATGTACTTCGAGCCTGGATTTGGGCGTCGATTTCAGGCCGGTGGATACGGTGATACAGGTGGGCAGCCCGAAAGGCGTTGCCCGTTTTATGCAGCGCGCGGGGCGAAGCGGGCATGCGCCGGGGGCAATTTCGCGGGCCTGGTTTGTGCCGACACACTCGATGGAACTGCTGGAAGGCGCGGCGCTGAAGGATGCCATAAAACGTAAAATATTTGAAAGCCGCGACCCGATGCTGTTTGCGATGGATGTGCTGATCCAATATATGGTGACGCTGGCGGTATCGGACGGGTTTAGGGCCGACGAGCTGTTTAAAGAAGTAAAAACCAGCTACGCCTTTGCAGATTTGAAGCGCAGCGAGTTTAACCAGCTGCTGGATTTTATCACCACTGGCGGTAAAACGCTGGCGCAGTACGATGAGTTTTTAAAGGTAGAAGTGGAGAATGGCTTGTTTAAAGTAAACAATCGCCGCGTGGCCATGCGGCACCGGCTGAGCATCGGCACGATAACCAGCGAATTGAGCATCCGTGTAAAATGGCTCAGCGGCGGCAGTTTGGGTACGATAGAAGAGTCGTTCATTTCCAAATTAAAACCAGGCAATACCTTTTGGTTTGCGGGGCGGAGCCTGGAGTTTATACAATTGAAAGAAATGACGGCCTTTGTGCGAAAGTCGAACGCGCGGAAAGGGATGATCCCCAGCTGGAATGGCGGGCGCATGCCTTTGTCCTCGCAACTTGCGGCGGTTTTTCGTGACAAGCTGGATGAGGTCGCCCTGGGGACTGCTTATGACGAAGAAGTCGTCGCCTTAAAACCTTTATTTGAATTGCAGTCACAGCTATCACACCTGCCGCAAAGCCACGAGTTTTTGATCGAGTCGTTTAAAACCAATGATGGGCACCATCTTATTTTTTACCCTTTCGAGGGCCGGCTGGTGCACGAAGGCATGGCCTCGCTGCTGGCCTGGCGCATCAGCAAAATAAAACCTGCCACTTTTTCGATTGCCATGAATGATTATGGTTTTGAGCTGCTTGCCGATGAGGATATACCCATCGAAGAAGCGCTGGAAGATGCATCCTTTTTCTCAATCGACAACCTGATCGAAGATATCGAGCATAGCCTTAATGCCAACGAGATGGCGCGCCGCCGTTTCAGGGATATCGCCCACATCGGCGGGCTGGTATTTACCGGGTATCCCGGTCAGCCGATGAAAAACAAACATTTGCAGGCCTCTACGTCGCTGCTGTTCGAGGTGTTTACAGAGTATGAGCCGGATAATTTGCTGGTGCGCCAGGCATACAACGAAGCATTGGCTTTTCAACTGGAAGAATTTAGGCTACGGGCCGCCTTGCAGCGCATACAGGGCCAAAATATCGTACTGAAAAATATACAGCGCCCTACGCCATTCGCTTTCCCTATTATGGTGGATAGCCTTGGCCGTGAACGCCTTACCACCGAACCGCTGGAAGAACGCATTGCTAAAATGGCGCGGCAATACGAGGTGGAGGAGGAAGTCGGGAAGTTGGGAAGTCGGAACCCCGATAGCTATCGGGGCCGGAAGACAGGAGTGGTGAAGAAAAGAGGCTTGTAGACACGCGATGCATCGCGTCTCCGCCCGGAATTATCAGAAATTGCGAAATGCATGCCTGTTCTTTCGGGATGCAACATTAAACAGAAAGAGACGCAAAATATTGCGTCTCTACTTTAGGCTTTCGACTTAAAAGTCGCTTACCGCGCATAATGGCCGGGTACCCAG
>Ga0302192_10000577_pt1 | contig 23516 bp, 24 predicted proteins | sample II_Bog_E3_2_FD_200230 | JGI IMG/M metagenome (GOLD analysis project Ga0302192, IMG submission 200230) | Peat permafrost microbial communities from Stordalen Mire near Abisko, Sweden - II_Bog_E3_2 | ecosystem: Environmental > Terrestrial > Soil > Wetlands > Peat | place: Sweden: Abisko...
GGCATAATCTGGGATGTATGGGTAACGATTGGGGGGAAGGGGGGAATCGGCAAAGTGCACAAAGGATAGGAGCTTATAGCAACCGATATCTGCGGGAGGGTCGGCAAATTCGACGGCTCTTAACCGACAGGTTGTAGGTTCGATTCCTACCGCGTCCACCATAGAATCAATAACTTAGCGAACAGTAGAAAACGGTCCAACCCCACACAACCCCACAAATTTAGACCGCCACCGCCTGGGGCTCTGGCTGAGGCTTCGGTTGTGGCATGACCATTTGAACGACCTTTGAGTTCGCCTTCTGCTTGGCTCTCAAGCTCGCATTGCCGTAGACGTTCATCGTCGTGGCCACGTTGCTGTGACGCATGAGCTTCTGTTGAACGCCGATAGGAGCGCCCGTTTCGTCCAGGAAAGAACGATACGTGTGCCTGAAGACGTGCCAGCCGATACCCAGTAAGCCGATCTTCTCCCCGACAGGTTTCAGGATTTGCTGCTGAATCATGCCCGCGTAGTAGCAGCCGCCTGTAACGTGAGAGGGGAAAACAAGCCCATTCGACTTTTCCCCTTTCCACTCCAGCAGGATTTGAGCAAATCCCGGATCAAGGGGGATGTAATCGTTTGACGCCTCGGTCTTCACCTTTCCGATTCGTCCGTTGACGACTCCCTGTTGAACCAGCATCGCTCCGGCCTCGAAGTCGATATGCTCCCAACGGAGGGCCAAAACCTCTGACACTCGCATTCCGGTACACATCGCGACAATGACCATTGTCCTGTAAGGCTCCCGGAGCTTTGAAACCAACTCCTGAAACTTCTCAGGCGTGAGGATTTGCGGCTTCTTTAGGCGCTTGCTGGTTCCCTTCAACCTCACAAGCTCCATAGGGTTGCGTTGCACGTCCATCAACTCCCACAACATCGCACGCTCGAACAGGAGATGCATGAGTGCACCCACATGCCCGCGCGTCTTCGGTGAGAGCGGTAAAGACTTCAACCATTCGGAGATTTCTAGTGCCTTGATTTCTGCAATTGGCGTGGCTTCCCATTTGGGCAGAACGTGCTTGCTTAGGTAGCTGCGGTAACCGTGAGCGGTGCTCCAAGAAAAGCCGTCCAAGATCGTGGCTTCCCCCGGTGGCTGTTTGACGATTTCCTCCAGGCGCTCCTCCTTTGAGAATCGATCAATGATCAATCCCATCGTTGGCTTGTTGTGCTCCCTGAAGGCTTTCGGGTCGTTGATTCTGTGCACCTCGGATTGCAGATGGACGAGGGCTTTTGCCTCAGTTGGATATTCGAGTACGCTGAACGTTATCTGGCGAATTGGGCTATCGGGCTCCGCATGGTCGCGGTACCGGTATTCCCAAACGTCAACTCCAGATTTGCGTCGCACTTTTCGCAGACTTCCTTGTTGATACCGATTACGCGTGAATTTCAAGATGCTCTCCTGATCACTTCACGCGAAACGGCTGGCTGCAATCATTCTCAAGTGACCGCACCCAAGCGTCAAGCGCAGACAAGTGGAATCGCCAATATTTGCCCATCCGCATTCCGGGAACTGTGCCTTCTCGGGCCAATTTCTGGAGAGTCTTTGGGTGGATTCGCAAATGAATTGCCGCTTCTTCTGCCGTTAAGATCGGCTCAAAGTCGGGCCTCGCATTTCCCATTAAATCGCCATTTGATTGATTTATGCCCATAGCCGCCCCCGTGGTCCCCTCAAAAATCCGTTTTTCGTCGATTCACCTGTGCGCTCAGGTTGACACGCCACATATTCTCGGGTGGCGTGTAGTACACGCCACGTTTCCGCAACCGTCATTAAATTCGAATTCCATTCAACTAATTCCATACGCCCCCCCAAGTGCGATTCAAAAAACCTCAAGGTGCAGCCAATTAAATCGCCAGCACGCCACCATGGCGTGTACTCAAAATTCGCAGATATATTGCCAGCCATGACCGCACGTGCACACCGAAATTGCCGCATACGCACGGGTGCGTGGCGTTGCTAGACGCCCCCTAGGCGTCATTAGCCAATTCGAAGGCGTTGAGGAAAGTTCCCTCGTCAAAATCCATGGCAATAAATCGAAATGAATCGCACGCATTGCAAAGCCCATGGAAGAAATTCTCCTTTTTTCTGTTTTTCCGTGACACGCCACGGTGCGAAAAATGCGGATTAAATCGGATTAAATCGGCAAAATTAGGCCGGTAAAGGAGCCAGAAGCGGAGGCAGTTTTTCAAACGCCTTTAAATAATTCTCCTCATCAAATTCCAGCTTGAGCGTTTGGGTCGTAAACATATCGACCTGAGCGGTCCAGCCGGTCATGGATTCATCTTGGAGCGCGCCATAGATGGACCGCTTGAGGACGGCCCAGGCAATATCTGAAACCATTTTCGGAAAGAGCTTAATGGAGCGCGAGGTCGTAATCCGCCGCGTCCCTTTGGGAGCTGAGAGGAGCAATTCTTTGGTGAGGTACTTCGAGAGATAGCGCGAGACGTTCGCCACCGTGACCTGCTTTATAAAGCAGATGCGCCCGCCGCCGAGCGAGTCCCACACGTTAGAAATCCACTTTTGCGGCAAAAAACGGTCAAAAAGGATGTGCAAGTGGGGGAGCCCGGCCTGTGTGAACTCGAGAACGCAGATGTAGGACGGAGAGACTTTGAGCATTCGCTTGAGATAGAAGCGGAACTTATTGAAGACCAACCGCAGATGAGGAACGAAGAAATCAGGATTATCGAGCTTGGAAGGGTCCAAGGTGAGCGTCAGGAAGTAGCGAAGGCCCAAACCCTCAGCAGTGCGCCGTATCGCGGCCCTTGCGGTCCGTGCCTTCCGTGGCCCGCAGTAAGAGCACGTCCACGAATTGCAATTCAGACGCCGCCACTTCTTCAAGCCTGTTTTGGGGTCCACGCCGACAATCGAGAGACGCCCGCAGAACTTACCCCGCCCCATCGGGCGATCATAGGCAAAAGCGGAGACGCCCGAAACCCTGTTTTCGCGCTGACTGTGTCGATTATTCTCTATTAAGTCAAGTGAAGAAGGCACAGCGCCTTCGGCGCTGATGAGGGCTCTGCCCTCAAACTCCCGAGACAGCTTTTGATCCTTACCGGCAGGCTGGGGGATTTCTCCCCCGGCTGCCGTTTCGCAGGATTCAACGTGCCGTATAAGTCGCGGGGCGGAGCTGTCTAGGAACCGTTGCCCGCTCTGGTTTTCATCGCATCCTGCAAACTTGTTGTCCATATGATTAAAGTGCGCCATTCCGACAGCCACAAAAACACTTCACAATTTGGCAAGTTGAGAATCGGGACGACCGCACAGGTATTGGCGAATACATGCCAAATCATGCAGATGCTTTTGGCTGCGAAGTGCCAAAATGGTGTGTAGGGTTTTGGCGGAGGATGGATTGAACGAAAAGACGCGCGAAAAGATGGTTTCAGCGTTGGAAAAGGCGATATTGAGTCTCGGGGAACCTACTTACGAAGATGGAATGAAGAAGGCCGTTAAGGTACTTGAGTTTTTCACCAATGGCGCTCGGTCCATTCAGACACCCGAAGGACTTCGAAGTGCCCTTGATGCGTGTCAGCCACTGACCAAGGGTGAAGAGATACTAGCGCTCTTTGCGATGCAAAACCTCCCGTCGCTAATAAGGGTCGGCCTCAAGATGGCTGCGAAGAGTGCCGCCGTTGATCTTCCTGTTCCTCCATCTGGGCGTCCGTCGGCCCTCACCGCCCAGCAGGCCAAAGATGCTGTGGATTACGTTTGGGAATTGACCCGTAAAGGAGCGTCGATGGATGCCGCCAAACTGCGTGCTTCTCAAAAGTTCGGGTGTGGCAGGCGGACAATCGACAGGTTGTGCGCTCATCGAGATTCGGAGCCGGAGGATAAGCCAACTATGAAGGATGTGGTGGGCTTATTTACCCAGAAGAACTGAGGCATCGACGGCGCATAGGCACGCGGGGAGTATCCTTGCTGGTGTTCTGCCGGGCAGGGCGCTAGAGTTAATCCAACATACAAGCAGGCAAACACAGAGAGCGAGCGGGCAAACCGAGCAAATGACCAGTCAGGAAATGAACAAAACACTCTGGGAGGCGGCGGACAAGCTGCGGGCTCAGATGGACGCGGCGGAATACAAGCATCTGGTACTGGGGCTGATCTTCCTCAAGTACGTCTCCGATTCTTTTGACGAGCGGCGGCTGGAGGTTGCCAAACTGCTGGCGGACCCGGCTTCGGAGCTGTTCTTTACCGACGACCCGGCAGAGCAGGCCAAGGCGCTGGAGGACCGGGACTACTACTCTTCGGCCAACGTCTTCTGGGTGCCGCAGGAGGCGCGGTGGGAGACGCTGCGCAATCAGGCCAAGCAGCCCACGATTGGGCGCTTGCTGGACGATGCCCTGGTGGCCATCGAGGACGTGAACCCATCGCTCAAGAACATCCTGGACAAGCGGTTTGCGCGGACGCAGATTGAGCCGTCCCGGCTGGGGCAGTTGGTCGATCTGATCTCCAAGATCGGCTTCAGCTCCGACGACAAGGCCAAGGACGTGCTGGGCGAGGTCTACGAGTATTTTCTGGGCCAGTTCGCCACCGCCGAGGGCAAGAAGGGCGGGCAGTTCTACACGCCGGGGTCTGTGGTGCGGGTACTGGTGGCCATGCTTTCGCCGCATAAGGGGCGTATCTACGATCCCTGCTGCGGCTCAGGCGGCATGTTCGTGCAGTCGGAGAGGTTCATCGAGGCGCACGGCGGGCAGGCCGACAACGTCTCCATCTACGGGCAGGAGTCGAACCCTACGACTTGGCGACTGGTGGCCATGAACCTCGCCATTCGCGGCTACGGGTTCAACCTGGGCAAGGAGCCTGCCGACACCTTTACGCGGGACCAGCACCCGGACCTCAAGGCAGATTATGTGCTGGCCAATCCGCCTTTCAACATTTCGGACTGGTGGAGCGCCAAGCTAGAAGGCGATAAACGCTGGGCTTTCGGGACGCCGCCAGCGGGCAATGCCAACTATGCGTGGCTCCAGCACATCCTCTGGCACCTGAAGCCTACGGGGCAGGCCGGAGTGGTGCTGGCTAACGGCTCCATGAGTTCCGGCCAAAGCGGCGAGGGCGACATTCGCCGCCGCATGGTGGAGGGCGACGTGGTCGAGTGCATGGTGGCGCTGCCGCCGCAGCTCTTCCTCAATACGCAGATTCCTGCCTGCTTGTGGTTTCTTACCCGCGACAAAACGGCACATGGCCGCGACCGTCGCAGAGAGATGCTGTTCATCGACGCCCGCAAGTTGGGGCAGATGGAAACGCGGGTGCATCGCGTGTTTTCAGAGGCCGACATTGCCCAGATTGCCGACACCGCCCACCGCTGGCGGCAGGATGGCAAGGCCGAGGGCGCGTATGAAGATGTGCCGGGTTTCTGCCGGTCGGTGAAGATCGAGGAGATTCAGGAGCACGACTACGTGCTCACCCCTGGCCGCTATGTAGGCGCGGAGGCGGTGGAGGACGACGACGAAGTTTTCGCCGAAAAGATGGAGCGGCTCACCGCGCAACTGGCAGAACAGATGGCTAAGGGAGCGGAACTCGATGCAGTGATCCGCGAGAAGCTGGGGGCGTTGGGATATGGCGTCTAGCAAGAGCCGCAAATCGAACTGGTAAGCAATCCTTACCAGTTGCCGCTGAAGGGTGGGGCCGCAACTGTCAAGCAATCCTTGACAGTTGCGGCCACTTGAAACAATGCGCGACGAAGCCTGTAGCATAGTGTGGAGGAGATAACGTGAGCAACGAATTGGACTTGACCCCGCTCGCGAACGCGGTCGAGCGGTTAGCCGAGGGGCTGGCCGAGTATCAGCAAAACACCTCTTATGCGCTGATCCGCGACGGATTGGTGCAGCGTTTCGAGTTTACCTACGAGATCAGCCATAAGATGCTCAAACGGTATCTTGCGCTGGCTCTTGCCTCTCCCGCTGAGTTTGACTCCATGCCCTTTGGCGATCTCATCCGTACCGGCAATGAGCAGGGCCTGCTGCTGAGCGATTGGTCAAATTGGAAGCGTTACCGCGAGATGCGCAGCAAGACGAGCCACACCTACGACGAGGGAATCGCCTTGCAAGTCGTAGCGGGCATTCCCGGATTTCTGGCGGAGGCGCGCTATCTGCTTGAACAATTGCAAAGGCGCAATGCGGAATGAAGCAGACTGTCCCAAATCGAAGATTGGAGTTGCGTCCCGGCGAGTTGGAGATTGTGCGCGAGATTTTGCGGCGTCATCTGCCGGGGCGCGAGGTCTGGGCCTTCGGCTCGCGCGTCAAGGGCAAGGCCAGAACCTTCTCTGATCTTGACCTGGCTGTTCTTGGCGACCAGCCCTTGGCGCTTTCGACTCGGGCGGACTTGGCCGAGGACTTCTCCGAATCCGACCTTCCCTACAAAGTGGATATTGTCGATTGGGCTACCACGTCAGAACGATTTCGAGAGATCATTCGCGCCGAATATCTCGTGCTTCCGATGGACAGCGCGGCTAAAGGAATCGATGAACCGGCGGTAGCCAGCCCCAAGCGGCTTCACAAAGGGGACGCACAGTGAGAGGGAACGGCGGCAGGATGAAAGCGGCTGCGGGATTGTGCGAGAAGCTGGGGGCGGCGGACTATGGCGTCTAGCGCCTCACTGAAAGACCTTTGTACTCTTATTGCGGATTGTCCCCATTCAACGCCAAAATGGACGAGTGAGGGTGTTGTTGTGCTGCGCAGCAATAACATCCGAAATGGCCGTCTGTCTCTGGACAACCCAAGCTATACGGACGAGCAAAACTATCGGGTTCGAGTCAGACGCGCTGTTCCGAGTGAGGGCGATATTGTCATCACTCGGGAAGCTCCGATGGGGGAATTGTGCATGGTTCCGCCCCGTCTGAAGTGCTGTCTGGGGCAACGGATGGTATTGCTCCGCCCTGACAGGGCGCGGGTGGTCCCTAAGTTTCTACTGTATGCATTACAGTCCGGGCTGGTACAGAGTCTCATCCAAAGCCACGAAGGAACTGGATCAACAGTAAGCAACTTGCGGATACCGGCACTTGAGGGGCTCACTATTCCGCTGGTTCCCAAGGAACAGCAAGAGGAAGTTGCATCGCTGTTGGGGGTGCTGGATGACCGGATTGATAATCTACGGCTCTCCAATGAAGCTATGGAGGCAATCGCGCGGGCGATCTTCAAATCGTGGTTTGTGGATTTTGATCCGGTGCGGGCCAAGGTGGAGGGCCGCGAGCCGGAAGGCATGGATGCCGACACCGCCGCCCTCTTCCCTGAATCGTTTCAGGATTCGAGAGGCTATATGGTGCCGAGCGGCTGGAAAGTTGTCTCCATTCGCGAAATCGCAACTCTCGATAAGGGTCTCTCTTATAAGGGCGACTTCCTAGGTGAATCAGGATTGCCAATGATTAACCTGGGATGCTTCTTGGGAGGTGGAGGATTTGACCTCCAAAAGCTGAAGTTCTACTCTGGGGACTTCAAGCCGAGGCACATAGTCAAAGGCGGCGGTCTTGTTATTGCGAATACCGACATTACCCAGAAGCGTAAAGTGATCGGCAGCCCTGCGATTGTTCCTCCTTCTGACAGCAACGAGTACCTTTTTACCCACCATACATTTGCGTTACGACCGACCTTAGAGCTTGACGGGATAACAAGGTATCTGTATTTCTGGCTTCTTCAACCCTCATTCAGAGAGCGAGCTGTAGGGTTCGCGACGGGGACAACAGTATTGGCGCTCCCACGTGACGCGGTTCTTGAACACGAGGTGGTACTACCTGAAGCCTCTGTTTTGAACGCGTTTACAGATCTGGTTGTTTCCATTGCGGAGAGGGTTAACAACACCTCTCATCAATTAAGTGTCTTGGCCGACCTCCGCGATACCCTCCTGCCCCGCTTGATTTCAGGCAAGCTGCGGGTGCCGGAGGCGGAGAAACTGGTAGAGGCGGTGCTATGAGCATCCATGAAAGCGACGTAGAGCAGGAGATGCTGGGTTGGTTTGAAGACCTGGGTTATGAGGTGGTCTTTGGGCCGGAGCTTGCGCCGGATGGGACGAGTCCGGAGCGGAGGAGCTACAAGCATGTTTTGCTTGAGGGGCGGCTCCGGGATGCGCTGCACCGGCTGAATCCGGGGATGCCTGCCGCCGCTCTTGCCGATGCCGTGGCCGTTCTGACCAATGCGGGAACGCCGGGGCTGCTGGCTGGCAATCAACAGTTTCATCGCTGGTTGACGCGGGGCGTGCAGGTGTTTTGGCAGGACGACGGCGAGACCCGCAGCGACCGGGTGCGGCTGGTGGACTTCAATCATCCGGAGCAGAACGACTGGCTGGCAGTGAACCAGTTCACCGTGATTGGCGCGACCGCCAGCGGCAGCCGGGAACGCAGACCCGATGTGGTGGTCTTCCTAAATGGACTGCCGGTGGCCGTCTTCGAGCTGAAGAATGCGGCAAGCGGGACGGCGGATGTGTCGGCAGCTTACCACCAACTCCAGACCTACAAGGACGAGATCGCAGAGTTGTTCCGCACCAATGAGGTGCTGGTGGCCTCCGATGGCATTTATGCGCGGATGGGTTCGCTCTCTGCCGATGAAGAACGGTTCATGGCGTGGCGCACCATCGACGGCAAGGAGCGCGACCCGCTGGGACCGTTTGGCGAACTGGAGACGCTGGTGAAGGGAGTCTTTAAGCAGGAGCATCTGCTGGACTACCTGCACCACTTCATCGTGTTTGAGGACGACGGCGGGCTGGTAAAGAAGATCGCCGCCTATCACCAGTTCCATGCGGTGCGGGTGGCGGTGGAGCGGATTCTGGAGGCTTCAGCACCTGAAGGCAATGGCAAGGGCGGCGTGGTGTGGCATACGCAGGGCGCAGGCAAGAGCCTGGAGATGATCTGCCTTGCGGGCAAGCTGATGACGCACCCCCAGATGAAGAATCCCACGCTGGTGGTGGTGACTGACCGGAACGACCTGGACGGCCAGCTCTACGGCATGTTCGATATGGCGGCGGAGGTGCTGGGCGAAAAGCCGGTGCAGGCCGACACGCGGACGGCGCTGCGAGAGCAGTTGAACCAGCGGCCATCGGGCGGCATTGTCTTTACGACCATTCAGAAGTTTGTTCCCGGCGAGGATGAGGACACCTTTCCGACGCTGACCGAACGCGACAATGTAGTGGTGCTGTGCGATGAAGCGCACCGCAGCCAATATGGACTGAAGGCGCGGATTAACCAAGCCGGAGAAACGATCTACGGCTTTGCGAAGTACCTGCGGGATGCTCTGCCGAAAGCCACGTTTGTGGCCTTTACCGGGACGCCGGTATCTTCCAAGGACAAGGACACCCGCTCCGTCTTTGGCGAGTATGTGGACATCTACGACATAGAGCAGGCCGTCAAGGACAAGGCAACGGTCCCCATCTACTACGAGTCGCGCCTGGTGAAGCTGGAACTGGACTCCGCCACTGTGGATGCGACCGACGAGGAAGTGGAGGAGCTGACCGAAGACGAGGAAGAGGCCGCACGGGCGAGGACCAAGAGCCGCTGGGCGGCGCTGGAGAAGCTGGTGGGCGCTGAGCCGCGCATCAAGACCATCGCGGCTGATCTGGTGAATCACTTCGAGACCCGGCAGGATGCGATGCAGGGCAAGGCCATGGCGGTTTGCATGAGCCGTGAAGTGTGCGTGCAGCTCTACGACGCGATTATCGAGCTGCGGCCAGAGTGGCACGACCCGGACCCGGAGAAGGGCGCAATCAAGGTGGTGATGACCGGCGCGGCATCGGACCGGAAGGCATTGCGCGACCACGTTTACACCGCAAAGGTAAAGAAGCGGCTGGAGAAGCGGTTCAAGGATTCCACCGACCCGCTGAAGATCGTGATTGTGCGGGATATGTGGCTGACGGGCTTCGATGTGCCCTGCCTGACCACCATGTACGTGGACAAGCCTTGAAACAACCGTGGCGCTGTCTCCGTGCTTCAGGTCCCATTTTTCCTTGAGGGAGACCACGAAGGACTCGCGGAGCGGAGCGTCAAAGCGGAGTGATGCGAGGAGATCCACGAATTCCTCGTGAACTCGATCGTTGCGGACTGATACTGCTCGGCATCCCTTAGTCGGGCACCAATAGTACCAGTAGGTGTACCCATATTTCTTTTGCGGAACCTTACCTCCCGTGAGCCGGTGGCCGCATCCAGGGCAGATAAGGAACTGCCGAAGAGGAAGCTCCTCACGGTTCCGTTTATGGGGTGCGGTGACTGGCTTCTTACCCCTGAGGATTAGCTGCACACGATTGAACACTGCTTCACTCACGCAAGCCTGATGGATGCCAGGCTGAACACCCCATTTCTTAGAAGGGATCTTCCCGCAATAAACCGGGTTTTGCAGCATCCTGATAAAGCCGCCGACCGTGATTTCATTTCCGTGTTTGGAGCGCAGCCCCCGTTTCGCCATTTCTCGAAGGCAGTCCGTGGGACGCATTGTTCCGGAGTCCATCAATAAGAAAGCCGCGTTCATCAGCGAGAAGGCGGGCTCATTTGGAACAATGTTCGGTCTGCCCTTGGCAGCGCGAACATTTAGATAGCCCAACCCTCCTACACCGATAAACCGATGACGATCAACAACGGCGGCCCGCATCCGACCCCGCTGCTTCTCTGAATGACTGTCGCTGAAATCTTCGGCTTCATTCAGCAGCCTCCGACGCTCTGTACGACCGCCGGCCGTGCGACAGTCGACTGTAGAATTGCAAACAGATACCGAGTAGATGCCGGCTTGGTCCAGCTTTTCGAACTCGAGGATAGCGAGCGCGGCGCGACGGTAGAAGCGCGAATAATCGAAAAACACCAGATTAGCGTTCCGGTTCGCATGTAGGTACTGCAGCATCTCTTTGAACTGAGGTCGATCAGCGCCGGACCAACCAGATGCGGGAGCATCTTTGAATACTTTCCCGATAGTCCAGCCGCGCCGTTTGCAGTATAGTTCGCATTCGGACAGCTGGCTCTCTATTCCGTTCGCGTCTCTCGCTTGTTCTTCGGAGCTTACGCGCAAGTAGATCACCACCACCGTTGTCTCCCGAAACCAGTAGCTCCGTGTGCTTGGTTTCGAATTGCCATTACTCCTCTTCCGCTTCTTCTTTTCCTGCATTTTTGTGTCCTTCCAAGTTTTGAAACTGCGCTGGGCCCCAAGCCGCATGCGCGCCTGAGGCCCTGGCTGTTAAGTGTGGTGGACGGTGTCGCTAATCCTCATGCTTCATTAAGCATGGAGCGGTGATGGGAACTGGCGGTGCTGAGGACCCGTTGGACCCGCTCAAAAGTTTCTTCGCTGACGCAAGCTTGATGAATGCCAGGCTGCACTCCGTATTTAGTCGAAGGGATCTTTCCGACATAAATGGGGTTCCGAAGCAAGCTGATGAAGGCGCGCAGTCTCAGTATGTTCCCGTCGCGAGAGCGCAGGCCGCGTTCAGTCATTCGACGGAGACACTCTACCGGGCCCGTCGTGCCCTGCCCCAGAAGCATGAAGGAGTCTTTCATCAACGAGAATCCCGGCTCGTCAGGGATAATGTTGGGCTTCCCATTGGGCGAAAGAACATTCTTGTAGCCGAGACGCGCCACCCCAAGATAACGATGGTGGTGCAGGAGGGCAATCCTCATTCGTTCCCGCTGCATTTCCGAATGACTGTCACTGAAATCCTCGGCTTCGTTCAGCAGCCGTCTACGCTCTGTACGACCGGCAGCTGTGCGGCAGTCCACATCGGAATTGCAGACAGAAACCGAGTAGATACCAAGCTTATCCAGTTTTTCAAGCTCAATGATGGCGAGCGCACCGCGGCGGTAGAGCCGAGAATAATCGAAAAACACCAAAATGACATTGAGTGTCGCGTGGAGGTACCGCAACATCTCATTGAGCTGCGGTCGATCAACACCGGACCAACCAGACGCGGGAGCATCTGTGAATATTCTCACAACAGTCCAGCCACGCTCTTTGCAGAAGCGTTCACATTCGGACAGCTGGCGCTCTAAACCCCATGATCCTTTCGCCACTTCTTCGGAACATACACGCAAATAGATCACCACCAATTTCGTCTCTAGAAACCAGTAGTTCCGCTTGCTTGGCTTTGACTTAGATTTACCATTCTTGCTCTTCTTTTCCAGCATTCTTCGTTCCTTTCAAGGACCGCGCTAAGCCCCAAGGTGCATGTGCGCCTGAGGCCCTGGCGGTTAAGTGTGGTGGACGGTGTCGCTAATCCTCATGCTTCATCAAGCATGGAGCGGTGATGGGAACTGGCGGAACTGAGGACCCGTTGGACCCGTTCAAAAGTTTCTTCGCTAACGCAAGCTTGATGAATGCCAGGCTGCACTCCGTATTTCGTCGAAGGAAACTTTCCGACATAGATGGGGTTTTGAAGCAAACTGACGAAGGCACTCATTGTAAATTTGCGTCCATCGCGAGAGCGCAAGCCGCATTCAGTCATTACACAAAGGCACTCTGCCGGGCGCATCGTGCCTTGGTCAAGAAGCAGAAAGGAAACTTTCATCAACGAGAATCCCGGCTCGTCAGGGATAATGTTTGGCCTCTCCTTGGGCGAACGAACGTTTTTGTAACCGATACGTGCCGACCCGAGGTAACGATGGTGATGGAGGAGTGCAATCCTAAGTCGTTCCTTTTGCACTTTCGAATGGTTATAGCCGAAATAGTCTTCCATTGTTCTTCTCCGTTGCAAAGTGTTGGTACTTCTGTTTGGTTGCTTTACGAACGGGTAACGCCGATGCGGTGGTAGACCCAGAGTATGGTTGGCATTACCCAATGGCGGTCTCAAGCGCTCATTGGAGTGCATCTTCCATTAAGCTGCGATATCAAGCTCCTTCCCGGCGACTTTCGATTGGTGGGAGAACAAGTCGATGAAGAGCGCCTGCAGCTGATCTATTCGTTCCTCCTCGCTTGCCACAAGCATCCGGTCGGTAGATTTCGGCGCACTGCAAGCCAGCGCAAGCTTGTCAGCTGGCCGAGGCTCTGGAAGGAGAAATTGATCGGATTCCCCGTTGCGATCAGACTCGACGCTCATCTCAGCCGGCGTTAATGGTCGATCCCCAGCTTCGGGCTTTGGTGCATATTTGTGGGTGCGTGAGGAGGACGTCTTGCTGCGTGGGTTGCGAGGGCCGCGAGCGCAAGGCAGGGTCGGCTCTATCGGCTCGCTGCTCGTGAACTCCTCCTTTGAGATGGGCGCCATATCGCCAGTCGACGACCAGTTCAATGCCCCGATCCAGGTTCCGTACCATGTGCTTGGTGCCCACCCTGGATTATGTTCAGCGTCAATGCTCACTTCTTCTCCGTTCAGTATTCTAGCTGGCCGACTGATGGAAGTTTAACTCAAAACTCGGCCCGCTAGACTACTCGCGTCAAAAATATTTGAAATAGAGGGATTACCAAAGTCTGGGATAGGGGCCGAGGGAACTTGGCCTCTTCATCGTCACGCTCAAGTTAAGTTGCCTTGCTCGCCTAGCTTTCGGGCGACATCGGGTGCTAGTCAAGGGTGAGGAAACGCGAGCTGATATACCCAAAGGTGCTTCCAATGGTCTTCATGAACCGCAGAATGGCAAACGACCCCGCCGGTGGTGTAGGAGGATGGCGGGAGTGATCCCGCCTCCAACCTGATCCGTTCTATCCTCACAGTCTCGATGCTTTTTCTACAGACGGCCGCTCTTTACTTCCCATCGGCGGATTTGACCTTGATTGCGGCAATCGCAAGCAGGATGGCGATGGCGGCATCGTGCAGAAGCAGAAAAATTGCCGCAAAGAAGACCATCCACGCTAACGAGATTGTGTGTCGCCAGTGGGCTCCAATTGCGCAACCTATTCCAAGCGACGCGAATGTATAAAACATGACGAAAAGCGGATTGCCGAAACTAACAGTGACTTTCATAGAGAATTACCTTTCTTCGCGGACAAGGAAAGCGCTTGTCTGCCGACCGGACAGGCCCGGCAGACAAATGCTGTAGTTGTAATGAGTTACTTTTCGGGGGAGATTGCAGACGAAAGGTCCAGCTAGCCATCCACTTGGCACAGATTAACTGCGGCGGCAGATGCGGAATCCGCCGCGCTTGCCCGCATGGCCCCAGACGGAATAGCCCTCGCGCACGCCCCGCTGCGGATCGTCGAACTGGACACGCGACCGGCAAGGGGCCGGACGATGTAATACGGCAGGCAGAGGCGCTGCTTTGCCGGCGGGAGTGTCCGGGGACTCGAACGCGAGATCCCGCAACCAGTCAGGGACCGCTTCGACCTCTGCCCAGGGATTGCAAAAGGATCCAATGACGCAGCTATCCCCACAGGCGAGAATCCTCATGCCAGGAGCCAGCTTCCGCGCCGAAGCACGCAGCACCAAACCCTTTGGCTGGCGGAAAAACGCCAGCGCGGTATCTCTGCGGCCAGCCTGAAGAGTGAGGCACTCCCCCTGGTCCTCAACGAGAGCTGCAAAGGAGTCTTTGCCCTGTTGCCCATCCAGCTGCAAAATACACAACGATGGACCTACGGCGATCCGCCACCCGCATAGCGGGTAGTACTCTGCGGCTAACTCTTCAAGGCGCGGAATATCGCTAGAGGCCACGCCGATCAGCAGATCGGGATTTCCTGCTAGTTGTGCCAGCTCTGGGACCGGGAAAACCAGCCAGCAGCGGTTCGCGGCTTCGTGCACTTCTTCGGGCAGAGCTGGGTGGCAGTTGTATTGGCGGGTGGAGAAGGCCGCGGAAGGCGAGCCTGGTCCATAGTGTTCGAGGAAGAACTCTTCGACTGATTTCATGATGTATCTCCTGAAACGAAACGGCCCGCTGCTTCGCGGCCTTTTGGGCAACGAAGCGACGGGCCGCGAGTTAGTTGTTAATTGAGGAAGTACGCTTCATCCCACTCGGCAGAATGGGGTAAATCTGAGTGGTCGATATCTCCTTTCAAAAAGAGGTGGGCGCCGATGCGCCCCGCGATCGGTAGGGGTTGCCGATGCTAATAATGACTCTCATGGATAGCTTTCCTTTCTTTTGTTGGGACAAGAAGATTCCTGACCACCGGGCGGACACATCGGGAGGCCAGGAGTATTCGAGCCAGGTTGTTACTTCGGAGGATATTGCAGAGGAAAATGGAAAGCTCAGCGTTTACCTGGGCCGAAAACGTTCTGGACATTGCCGAGGATACGGCTCGGATCGGCCCGACGCCCGAGACGCGCAGGCGTTTCCCGGGCATTCAGAGAGAGCCAACTCTTGTATCGCATACGGTTGGCTGGGTCCAGCGGCTGCTTTCTCATGTCAGGCTGCCTTGCTTTGCGTTTGAATTGCGGCTCGCCACCAGGCAGGAAGTATCTGTTCGTTCCTGATTACAAACCTCTCGAATTGAGAGTCGAGAACGAAGGTGGTGGCGTAGTCTGTGTCCGACCGGACGGCGCGGCCGATCATCTGGACCAACGCCCATGCAGTATGCAGGCGATACCATGTACTGTCCCTCGCGGAGCGCGCGCGAGTGTATTCGTCCAGCCGCGGATACGGCACCTTACATACGATCTGGAACCGGGCCAAGTCGCCGTGGAGGTCCACGCCCTCCGTCAGGGAAGGGCTGACTAGCACAGTGACTTCGTTGCCATCGCAATGGAGCCGGATTGCCTGTTCGCGATCCCGCGGATCTTGACTGTGGGTAATGATGCGCTGGCATCCGTACTTCGCCGTGAGACGCCTTGCGACGCACTGGTTGATGTGATAGGAACCCGTATGAACCACCCCTTTGCACTGGCTGAAGGAACCGACAATCCGCTCGATTTCAACGCAGAGGTCAGGGATCGTGCGGCTCATGGTCTTGGCGGCCATGTCGCCGACGGGCCTGTATATAATGGGGCGATTGCACAAGGGGAAATCGGAAGGAGCGGAAAAGACCAACGAATCCGAAATGCCGAGTACGCGCTGAAAAGCCGCGAAGTCGAAGATGGTGGCGCTCTGAATCAGCACGTACCTGGCCCTCGAAAACAGATCGCGCGCCTCGACACTCACCGAAAACGGCTTTACGTTTAGGGCATCCTCATCTATCCAGGCAATCCATTGACTGCGATCATCCACGTCGACGTACTTGGCAACGCGCTCAGCGAGATTCTCCAATTCTCGTAGAGCAGCCGATTTTCGACAGCGGCTCGTCTGTTTGCGCAAAGCGGGCAGGAGTGCTGCGCTCAGCCAGTCGACAATTCGCTCGGCGGCTAAATGCTTGGGCGGTCCGTCGACACCAGCCGCGCTGCAGATTCCTGGCGTGATCCGGAAACCGGCCATGTCGAGCAGGATCCTCTCGATGTTGTGGCCCTCATCCAAGATCAGTACCTGCCGTTTCGGCGCCTGGCGCGCCCGCAGGAACCACGCGTAGCTGGTCACCCCCTGGAGCGACTCGAAAAAATCGTCTCTGGCGTCCTCGTAATTGCCGCCAGTCTTCTGGTCGTAGTGTTTCCTGCCCTTGAGGGCGGTTAATCCCATATCCCCGAAGACCGAGGTCATTTCGGCGGCGAGATTGTTGTATGGAGTCAGGATGTAGGCGCCGGGGTCGAATTCGTCGTCAAGGTCGTCGAGCGTTCCCGCAAAACGCGCGGCGGTAAACGCCAGCGCGGATTTTCCGGAACCGGTGGGAGCCTCCAGGATGGAAAGGGCTTTGCCTGTCTCAAACATGTTGGCCACGACATCGAGCGCCGCTCTCTGAATTGGGCGCACATTCTCGTACGGGAACAGGGATAGCAACTGGTTAAGTCGCGGGTTTGGTTGACTAGCGATGCACATGGGAACCTTTTTGGGTCTGTGAGTTTTTCGCCGCCCTCAAGCGATGGCGGCCCAGAATGCGGGCGGTCGGCATTCCAGCCATAGCTGGCTGGATGCCGGTGGTAGTGGGAGATGCGGTGTCGAGGCGGATCTTCCGGAGTTCAGATCCCAGCACTGGAGCCGTCTACCGGCGGCGGGAAATGCGGCTTCCCGCACCAGCGGCGCGTGACCGCAGACCGGTTACCGGAGCATAACTGTCCGTCGATTTTGGGGAGGGGAAGAACTTACACCCAAGTTAAACGGCAGGGACAAAGACTTCTGCTCGGATTCAGGAGTAGTGCGGAAGGTCGTAGAATGGCAATGATGACAATTCTATTTCGATGTCAACTCGACGAGACCAGGCTTGGACGAATGCTTCTGCTGATTTGAAGGTCTTTCTACTCCAATCGAAGTGAAGTGCGCATATCGCTCGAGCCTAGCGATGTGCGAGTTGTTGAGGTTTATGGTTGACCTGACAAGTTCTCGCTAGGTCCGTGGTGTATCGAGATTGGTCGGCCGACTTGACGTTCGCCGATCCGTGGTTGACACTCGAACTGTGATTTCAAATCAAAAGCTGGAACTGTTCGAAGCGCTTCCGAAGAATTGGGGGATAGCCGCATCGGAACTCATCCGAATCGAAGAAAGTGGCGAGTGGAAAGCTTTCGCAACCTCCTTCACGTCCTACGTATCCGGAGTAGCTGCGAGGGCAAAGAAAACTCCTTCGACGCTTTGGAGAATCATCTCGGCAGGACGGGAATACAAAGCCCTGATGGACAGAGTGGATCCAAACGCGAAGACGTTCCCTCCGCTTGAGCGCGTGGAAGGCATACCCGCTCCCGAGTCACTTGAACTATTGGGCAAGATCGAACGCGTGGCGCCCCGCGAAATCATCGAAAGGCTTCAGAACCGCGCGCTCGAAGGAAAGATATCTCGCAATAAGCTGCGTCTTTTGTGGCAGACCTATCGACCACTGTTGGATGGCAAGACAAAGCGCGGGCGCGGAGTTTCTGCACCCAAATACCAAGTTCGCCATGATCCGGAAGGGCTTTTAGACGAGGCGAACATGGTTGCGATGTTGGCACAGGCGGGTCCGAGTTGGCTCGCTCATCATGGAGTGAAGGCCTATAAAGTTGTAAAGCCGACGGGATCTCTCAAGAGTCTACGTACCCAACAGTTCGTTCCGGACCTCATCGTCATGGTTGCAAATTCTGAGGATGGCGACGTAACCACGCACGGGGTGGAGGTGATTTCGGCGGAGGCATCACCCGAGTATTCATTCCTCCGCAAATTAAGAGCGGACCGCTGTGCATTCGATTATTTTTGGATAGCGACGTTTAATCCGTTTCCGGAAATGGCGGCGCAATTTTTTCCCGAAGCTTTCGGGATTTTGGCGGCGGGTTCAGGGCATATCAAAGTGGTGCGTGAGGCTCAGCGCATATCCTTGGACAAGACCCCCAGAGAGCATCTTTTGAAGTTCTTGCTGCGGAATGTAATACGAAACTAGGCGTCCTAGCGGCCGAGCAGTTGCTCCCATTGCTGGATGAGAAGCGGCTGAAGATCGTCGCGCGGAACCGGGGCATCAAGGCAAAGGAAGGCGAGCCAGTCGGAATGCTGATTGTCGAATCTATAATTCTGCTCTCGGTCAAGTCACAAACAGTCGGAGGAAACGTTCATCGCGCAGCGGCCCCGGAATGCAGTATTGATGCGCACACAGTGGCACTCAAGATGAAGAGATTTCGCCGCAAAATAGGGCTAGGAAGGCCGCCAAGCCAAGAGCCGAAGCCTGCAAAAAAGCCAAGTGAGCCGCCTAGCAGCCCGTGGTGAAAGTCCCGATACCTGTGTACAAAAGAAGTGAGGAATCCACAGGATAGATTCGTAAAATCAAGGTATGGCGATGGGCACGCGCAAGGGCCGTGAGCGGCAAGAGGATTTGTGGGTGGCGTATGCGGATATGGCTGTGGGGCCGGGTCACCCATTTTATTTTCGTCTCAACGAAGTGCTTGACGGCGAGGGATTCGACGCCTTCGCCGAGAAGCTTTGCGCACCGTTTTATGCCGAGAAAATGGGACGTCCTGGGCTGACTCCAGGGATCTATTTTAGGTCGCTGATGATCGGATACTTCGAGGGCATCGAGTCTGAACGGGGCATCGCCTGGAGATTGAAAGACTCGTTGAGCCTGCGGGGCTTTCTGGGCATCGCGCTGGATGAAGATACGCCCGATCACTCCACGATTTCGCGTACGCGCCGGTTGATCGACGTGGAGACGCACAGCCAAGTGTTTGCCTGGGTGCTTGGTTTGCTTGCCGACCGCGGATTGTTGCAGGGCAAACGAATGGGCATTGATGCGACCACGCTGGAGGCCAGCGCGGCGATGCGCTCGATCGTGCGCCGCGACACGGGCGAGAGTTATGAGGAGTTTCTGACTGGTTTGGCCAAGGCGTCGGGCATTGAGACCCCGACGCGCGAAGACTTGGCGCGGCTGGACCGCAAGCGCAAGAAGCGCACCTCGAACAAGGAGTGGAAGAGCCCAACGGACCAGGATTCCCGTATAGCGAAGATGAAAGACGGCAGCACGCATCTGGCGCACAAGGCCGAACATGCTGTCGATCTGGACACGGGCGCGGTGGTGGCCGTCACGTTGCAGGCCGCTGACTTGGGCGATACGACGACCGTCACCGAGACGCTGGCCGATGCGGGCATGGCGGTGGCGGAGTTAGTCGAGCGGGAAGCGGAGTTACACCATGAAGCGGAACCCAAGGTCAACGTCGATGGGATTGAAGAGTTAGTCGCGGACAAGGGCTATCATAGCGGCGCGGCTCTCGAGCAGGTGAAAGAACTCGAGGTTCGTACTTACATTCCGGAAAAGAAGCAGGCGGGCAAGCGACACTGGAAAGGCAAGCAGGGCCAGCAGCAAGCGGTATATCAAAATCGTCAACGGGTGCGGCGCGACTATGGCAAGGGCTTGCTGAGACGACGGGGCGAACTGGTCGAACGGACCTTTGCTCATTGCTACGAAACCGGCGGAATGCGACGCTGCACCTTGCACGGACGGGAGAATATTCTCAAACGCCTGTTGATTCATGTCGGCGCATTCAACATCAGCCTGGTTCTGCGCAAGATGTTGGGAGCCGGGAAGCCGCGAGAACTGAAGAACCGGGCGGCAAGCCTCGTTTTGCGCCTTATTGGGAGCCTCTTCAACTTATTCCGGCCCAACAGTGCGGTTGAATCCAGTACCCGGCTTGTTCATGCTCATCTGGGTCGAAACCGCTCCATCAGGCTTCGCTGCCAGCCGGCTTGGAAAATCGCCAGTTGCACCACAGGCTGTTAGCGGCCATCCACGCGCTCGCCAGCTTCATCGCAGAGCGATGCCCCGAATATCTGGACTGGTGTGCTCAACTGCGCACGGTCAAGTCCAAGCGTTCGGCTCCCATACCAGTCTGCTACCTCGAGAAGCCGGAGATCGATGCTCTGCTTGATGCTCCCAACCCGGCCACAAGACTCGGCAATCGGGATCGCGCCCTGCTGCTTTTTATGTACAACTCGGGAGCAAGGGCTGATGAAGCGGCCAAACTGTGCATCGATGATCTTAACCTGCATAGCGGCGCAGACAGTACGCTTTCCTCCGTGTGTCTTCACGGCAAGGGAGGAAAAAGTCGCATCTGTCCGCTCTGGGCCTCGACGACCGCGATCCTGAAAAACCTCGTCGCCGGGCGGATCGGCGAAGAACCTGTGTTCCTCAGTCGTCGCTCGGAGCCACTGACACGATTCGGCATCCATGAGATCGTAACGCGCTATGCGAAAGCCGCGATGAGCCGCGCCCCGGACATGCGCAAGAAACGGATCGGCCCGCATACGATCCGCCACACGACAGCCACTCATCTTCTCCGCGCCGGCGTTGACATCAACACCATCCGCGCCTGGCTCGGCCATGTCTCGATCAATACCACCAACATATATGCCGAAACCGACCTTCAGATGAAAGCCAAAGCTCTTGGCCTATGCGCGGTGGACAGTAAGCGATCAGCAAAGCACTGGCGCGACAACCCGGACCTCATGTCTTTCCTTGCCCACATCTAGCCCACACTTATGTGACGTTCAGCTCTGAAGGGGCCCTCTGTTTATGCCTGTACCCGAACTGAACGCCACATAACCGGGAACCCAACATAATCGCAGTATTTGTTCACCACCGTATCGATGATCACTCGGTCCGACACCAGGCTCTTATCGATGATTCGCGCGGGAAGAGTCGCCGCCATCACGCCTTGCTCGGGACAGGATTTGCAGGCCCGCTTTTCACGCTTCATCACCGCAACGAAATACCGCGCCGGCTCGACATCGAGCACTTCGCTCACTTCATATCCGATCACCGAGGTGTCGCGGCCGCAGTTGCCGCACACGCATTGCGCCGGCGTGCAGGCAATCACCCGTTCCACACGGGGAAGATTTGTGGGCAGAGTCTGACGTCCGGGATGCTTGCGTTTCTTTTGTTCCCCAACGGGCGGCGGGGCTTTGCGCTCGCTTTCGGCGACTACTTCCTGCTGACTGACGCCGGGCTCTTGCTCCAGCAGTTCCAGTTGTAGATTGCCTAGTTTCTCGCTGCTCGGTCCATATTTTTGGATACGCTGCAGACGAAGACGCTCTTCGAGAACTTGAATCTTCAATCGCGCGTACTCAAGCTCTTTCGTGGCCGCATTCAGTTGCTGTTTCAGTTGTGCGTTGATCTCAGCCAGGAAGGCTTCTGAGTGCGGGGGAAGCGTCGGTTGGGAAGGCGCACTCACAATGCCTTTTTGATAACATGATTTCCTGTGGATAAGTGTGCGAAATGTGCAGTGTTTATGCGGTTTTCAGTGACTCTGTTGATTCTTCCACCGGAGGCTTGCGATACCACTTCCGCCGCTTGGTCTCGGCCAGATCAATGCCGCCTAAAAGCAGCGCCAGTTCCTCGGGACTCAGCACGATTTTCTTCACCGTGCTGTCCGCCTCGGGCCACCGAAATCTCCCTCCGTCCAACTTTTTCGCGCACACCCAAAGCCCGCTTCCGTCATATACGAGAAGCTTCAGGCGATTGCGTCGAGCATTTGTGAAAACAAACACATGGCCGCTTGCTGGATCGCAGCCCAGATGATCGCGCACCAGCCCGTAGAGACCATTGAAATTCTTGCGCATGTCCGTCGCGCCGGCTGCAACATAGATCCGCGTCGCCGGTCCAAACCCGAACACCGTCTACACCCTGTCCAATAGGCTCAGCAGACGTTCCAATGTCCCCGCATCAAATCCGCGGCATACTTCGATCCGACGTCCGCTTCGCAGTTCAACGACCAGACCACCATCACGCCGGGCGACGCCGTCGACATCCCGCGCAGTGGAAGGAACCACTTCGACAGGAACAAAAGCACTGCCTCCCGCCTGCCGTCCACCATGCACGTGCTTACGATATTTATCCAGTGTCCCTACCGCCAAGCCACGCTGTTGGCAAAAGGCCGCACGCAACAATCCGCTCGATTCAAACTCGCCGACCAAGGCCTGGACCTCGGCAAAACTACGCCGCCGGTGAATCACTCCCACTTCACTCATTGCTCCAGTGCAACACTAAACGCGAAGCAAGAACAGGGTGCGTTGCTCAGACGGCTAGTGCGCCAGCACAAGCTGGCAGGAGATAGTCGATGAAAGTTCGATACGGAGAAGAAGTAGCGAATCACTCCGGCCCCGAGTCATGCGTGTGCGCTCGTGAGGACGCAGGCGAAGCGTTGACAGGGGAAACCGATAGGCCAGGTATTGAGCCGCGAAATCAGGGTCATCCGGGATGCCGACGCCGTTATCCGAAGCGGAAGGCAATATGACACAGGACGATAATCGCAAGACCTGTGTCGATCCCGCGCGGTCGGAGACCCTGCGCATGTCGGGAAGTTTCCTGCACAGAAGCTGGGAGATCTCATCTGCGCCCGAGCCGCAAGGCACGGGCGGGGTAGGGAAGGCTTCAAGCCATAATCCTGCCGCCCACGCAGATGAGAAGTCGGATACACCCATACGAGCTGAGAAGCCGCCGAACAAAGGGATGCTCCCTGCGGAGGTGGCAGAGCAAAGGGGTGTAGCCAAAGGGAACACCAACCAGACTCCCGCATCCCGGACTCAGAGCCGGATTCATGGTGCGTCGATGGGGCTGGAAGGTGTACGTGAAGCAGCCCGCCGTAACAAGCGGCTGCGATTCACAGCACTGCTCCATCACATCACGCCGGAGTTGCTGACCACGAGCTTCTACGCTCTGAAGCGGCAAGCCTCGGCAGGTGTGGATGGAGTGACGTGGAAAGAATACGAGGGCCTTCTTCCGGAGCGGATTCCCAGGCTGCATCGGGCGATCCACACCGGAGCTTATCGGGCGCTGCCATCGCGGCGGGTTTACATTCCCAAGGCAGACGGCAGGCAACGACCGCTGGGCATTGCCTCTATCGAGGACAAGATCGCGCAACAGGCCGTGAGTACGGTACTGAGTGCGATCTATGAAGAGGACTTCCTCGGCTTCTCCTACGGATTCCGCCAAGGCCGAAGCCAGCACGATGCGCTGGACGCATTGACCGAGGCGATCCGTTGGCATAAGGTGAACTGGATTTTGGATGCCGACATTCAATCGTTCTTGGATCGTGCTTCATACTGCCCCCTTATTCATGAAGTAGTTGCAAACAGGTGGGGTTGATCGTCTACGACTCTGATTCTTAATCCTTTGCGCCGACCACAGGTGACAAGCTTGGCTTGGAG
>Ga0302192_10000580_pt1 | contig 23474 bp, 24 predicted proteins | sample II_Bog_E3_2_FD_200230 | JGI IMG/M metagenome (GOLD analysis project Ga0302192, IMG submission 200230) | Peat permafrost microbial communities from Stordalen Mire near Abisko, Sweden - II_Bog_E3_2 | ecosystem: Environmental > Terrestrial > Soil > Wetlands > Peat | place: Sweden: Abisko...
CAATCAGCGATTCAGAGATGATTCTAAGTAACGTGGTAGAGGGCCCTGCCGGAAGTTTTGTACATTTTGATCATTATAAACGACTCCCTACGCCTTCCCTTAATTAACCATAAACCATTCTCAAAAACTCCTAGAGCATGGGCCCTAACCAATCACTGGAGCGAACACCATTAGGTCAGCCGGTTTGCATGGTGGCGCTCAGTTCAAACCGTTCGGCAGAAATATGAAACCCAAGATCGCCTTGCTAGCCGGGATATTAATTGCGGCCGGGGTGGCATACGCCGCATCGATGCCGTTATTCAAGCTAAAGATAGGTTAGTGAAACCTAGCAGTCGACGTACAACAGGCTTTATTAATGCCACAAAATCGATTGATGTTGTCGGTATGAGAAGTTTTCCAAGTGTGTGAAAGGGCGGATGCTCGTGGCTCTGAGAGGTCGATCACGATATCGCCCGCGCAACTTATTGGGACTGCCGAAGGAGTGTCCAAGCAGTGTTGGGTGGCTTGCGTGCATCTGGTCGCAATGTCACGATTTTTTAGGCTATCTAAAACATGAATATTTGGGTGCCGATAAGTGTTGAGAGTTCCCACCGAAATAAAAGCCTCATAAGGGTTGACGGCATCGAGCATCTCATCAATGGCAACTGATGTTCCTGGCGGATTATTCCAAGCGCCATGATGTGGCATTTTCACGAAGTCTGCATTCAATGAGGTGCCGACAATATCTTTGCATGCTCTGAAGCCTCGTTCCTGCACATCTCCGCAGAGTAAAATGGAAGACTGCTTGCCAGTTATTTTTATAATGAGAGAGGTATCATTGAAATCACCGGCAACAAGTCGTGCAAAGTTCGGTTCGTGTGGATGCAGAATCTCAATACTCTTGCCCCAAATGGTAGTATCTAAATGATTTATGGGTGCGCCAGCGGTACGCACACGATTTATGTTCACTAATGCCCAGCGTTCCAGACGCTCATAAGCTGCTTCGTGAGCAGGTTCGGGTCGAAGAAGGGCCTTAATGCCTCTGTTATCAAGAATACAACGGTACACAAGGAGGGCGTTAGGAAACTCCTCCAGTAGACTGCACGCTTGTCGGTAATGATCCGTATGAAGATGTGTAATGAATACTGCGGAAACGTCTGAAATGCCATTGTCCCGAAAGTATTTGATGGTGCGTATTGCATCTACGCAATCAATAACAATAGCAGCATTCGGTGTAAGATCTGTGGTGTGAACTACTATTGTGTCTCCCTGGCCTACGTCTAGGATTGCCACCTTGATGTTCATCCCTTGTTAGTTATGGCTTGGACCAAACGGGCGGATACTTCATCCGCCGTGAGATAGCTGTAAGGGTCAGGGGTGACAGTTGTTAGGCGGTGTATCTTACCGCCGGAATCCACCTCTGCTCGACCACCAAAAATTGCTCCTGGGCGCAGCATCCATCCAGGCAAGTTGGTATCCAGAGGAAGTGTGATAAAGTCATTGATGTCAGTCCAAAGGTCCATGGATTTTCCTGAAAGATCGATACTAATAACCTTCCCAGCGACAGAGAGTGGACGAAGACTTGGAACATCCTCATTAGGTTGTACATCTCTCTTCCAGTAAAAAACAGCCCTTAGTCGATGGAAGTCTTCTCCGTTTGGGTCAATTTCGTAGGCCGCAAGCATTAATTCATCCAATGATTCAGTTGAGACCACGCCGCTTTCAATTTGGCGAACGCACTCAGTAATCTGATTTATAAGCTGGATCGATGGAGAAGCAGGCACCGGCATGGCTCGCAATGTTTCTGATCGTAGATATAACATTTGCCGGTGTTCTCCCACCCAGGCAGAAGCGACCCACCAATTGATGATGGCCGCAATGTATTCCACAGTTATTCCCTTTGCGATCGATTCCGGACCGACGCTGATGCAATAAAAGTTATTTGAGAAAAAAGTTCCAGACCGATCAATTCCACCTGCAATCATTTGCCCCCAATCCTCCGTAAGCGTGGTAGGAGTTACAACTTTCGGTCTCTGCAATTGCTCCTTCTTGCTGGGCAAATCAGCCTTTCCCGTAAAACCAGGCTCTTCTAAGTCATGTGGATAGTTTATGATTTCCTGACCTCTTAGAGAGACGCAGAACGGCTTGATAGCAGCACAATTCTTTTGCAGGAACGGCCGTATCTCAGGGGGGATACCGGCAAATCTATTTTTATTGTTGTCAGGATTTCCGCGTATAAGTCCGTAGCAAATATCGCTTATATCATTAAGGGTTCGTTTTCCTAGGCGCTGCCAAGATAGGAATGGCAGTATTAAAGAAGGAGAAATGACACTGGTTGAAGTCAAGCGTCCCCGCGCCTTCGTATTAATAGATTTCCAACGATCAGGCAGTTCGATTGTGGCAGATGTAAAAATGTTAGATTGAAGGAGGTTGATCGATTTGGGGGTCGGAATGGAAAATCCGATCCTTGCTGGATGATTGTTTGGGGCGTTTTTACGCTGGGCGATAAAGGCAACGGTTCGACCCGAAGCTTTGGCAAAAATGCCAGTCGGAAGCTGCCATAACTCAAACAATTCAAACTCCTCCAAGAGTCTTTGTCGATACTCGTTGCCTTTTTGGGCCGACATAAAGGTGGCTGGAAGTACAAGTGATAAAAAGCCACCAATCGGCAGTTTCTGAAATGCATAATCCAAAAATTTATAGGCGTGCTCTGTTCGTGAAGGGTCCGTATCCGATGTTCCATAAGGTGGATTTCCAACGATCGAAAATACTTCCCAAGTGGTTGGGGGAGTCCAATCTAGGGCATTACCAGTGTTAATTTCCCATGTATTATGGCCGCTTGTTAACAACATGGCGAAACGTGCAAGGCCGGCAGTGAGTGGCTCCAATTCGTTTCCTCGAATTTGTGAAGTAAGTTCCTGCCCAGAGTGCATATCCGGCATTGCTCGAAAGCGATTTTGAGCTGCAACCAGAAAACTTCCCCATCCACATGTCAGATCAACTAGATTGCGATCTTTGGGGGGCAAAAGTTCAAATGGTATTCGATCAACGAGGGCGCGTGTGAGCCAAAGCGGTGTGTCAAACCGGCCTAGCTGTTTTGCCACCGCACGGTCGAATGCCTCATGATAAATATAGCGAAGAAAATCGACATTAAACCCTGAATAGTTGAGGCGGGCGATAAGCTCTGCTGCGGAGGCGAAGCTTTGGCTATCACGCTCGGATTTAGTCCAATCGAAGTATCCCTCGATATTGTGTCGTTTGGCGTTATCCGGGATGACACCGGGGGACGTCCATGAAGTAAACCCCTTCCGATCGACAAGGACCCGCCATGCAAGTAGTTGGACCGCCAACTGAGCGGCACGCTCTGCATCAAAACCTTGTCGCAGTTTATTCAATGCATGAGCGAAATGCTCAACTAAGGTCTCGCGAGTGGCCAAATCTGCAAAAAATTGAAGTTGGAGAGCAGTTAGGTTCGCGAAGGCTGGCGATGAAAATCGTGAGTGGCCGGCTTTTACATCAGCGACCTTCTTGGGCGCCATGTCATCGGCATATCGAGGGAGGGTCTCGTGCAAAGCACTTGGCGATATCTCAATATCAAGCGCATCCCAAACTTTCCTCTTACCTCCTGGTTCTGCGGCGGCTGCCCATAAACGAAAAGTTTCTTCATTATTGGAGTAGAGAAGAAAAAATGGCGCAGAGAGAACCTCAAGGGTTCCGACCGCGTTCATTCCATAACTATGGTTTTGAATTGGGTGCACCACGATGGATGCGTGTTCAAGCATCGTGTCCTCTTCGGTGTAAGCGATGCCGCCGAGAGTCACATTCCTGATCTCGCCATTACGATAAGATACGGTTACATCGGAGCCAAGTAGCTGAGAATTATATCCAATAGAGTTCAACGCCGAGGCCGCCATCTTGCCTGGGGAAGTTTTCAGAAAATCTGTTCCTTGATTGAGAATCACAGCTACTTCCTCCTTTCGTCGAAGCTTGCATTTTGTTTCACGAGACGGGCAAGGTTTACTTTTTTTAAGTCGAACGCCAGAATCGCAATCTGAATTGCGGCACTTCTTGGGATCATAACTCCTGAGTCCTTTTGCGCCTTGATGCGAATATGTTCCACAACAGCTAAGAGCTTGGCTGGGATAGTGATCGATATCTGAGGCATTAACTCCAAAAATAGTACGATATCATACATGACACAATGATTTTATGTTTTTAAAGTATTCTATCATATAGATAGTATACTATAATATCATGAAAGTGTTTTGGTAAAATATACATTCACACTCTTATTAAGACGCGGGGGTTAATCTGCTAAAGCGGCGCCTATTTTTCATCCGAATAGCCCATAGACTCCACAAAGCCACAGCGCCTTTGCTTCCATAGGATCTTCCTCGACTGGCCAACGGGCCGCACAGTAAAGTCGAACTTGGTTCTCACAGTAGCCCGTTTGAGTGAACAGAGATGACATCGGCCAGCAAAGCGTCGCCAAGTGGCGCTTCCAATTCACGTCACCAGCGAAAAATGGATTCCGAATCTTCAATTCCTCTGCGATTACCACCCTGGCTTCTTCGCGTCCGATCAACTCAGGGCATTGACCAGAGAAACTACCCGGAGACTCCCTACGGGCTATTTCGAGCAATTCAAGCAGCCTATCTGGCAGAGTGACCGAACAATTTCCTGCAATCGGCCCCCATTCCGCAATAAAACCAGCCAAGGCATTGCGTGCGCTGGCATCAAATTCAGTACCCAGAAGAAAAGCCGCCTGTTCGGGAATCCCCCATCGAACATGAGCCGTGGCGCTCAAAACAATCTCATGCTGACGTAGCGAGGAAATCCAACCCGGCGAATTGTCCGCCGCATAGTAAGCGAGATAGCCGATAACCCCGATTTGAAAGAGAGTTGGGTACCCCCGGCGATTCGGACGAGAGGCTTTTAAGAGAAGTTGCCCCACGGCTTGTGAAAGAAGCGGACGCTTTTCAGGCATTGCGCGCCAGCGTTCCAGCAAGTCCTTCGAGCACACGGGTCGTCCCAGTTTCTTGGTTAGAAATCCGACCTCTTCGATGAGAACTTCTTTCTGACTGCCGATGTATTCAGCGTACATTACTGATCGAGCCTTTCGAGGGTCGCCTCTGTTGATTTCATGGTGAGATCCTTGCCGGCGAAATGCCTCAAATAGACCCTGGCAAAAAAATTAACCCGTCGTAGGTCGCCCTCCGTGCTGTCATGAATGTGCCGGGCGATCTCATCGGCGGCCTTGTCGCCGCTATCAACCTTTTTGGCGAACTTGGCGAATTCCTCACTCCACGCGGTCATGATACCAACCATTTCATCGACTGACACATGATCCACCCGAATTACGCGAAGAGTACGCGACCGAATCGGATCCGCATCAGCGAGCCAGGCAGGATGATCCTGATTTGTCACCATGAGCAGTGAAATCGGGTGCCCGTTGTCCCTGAGGTGATCATGAAGTGCGAAAATCCCGGCGACGGCATCTCTGTCCAAGCGATCGCTTTCATCTAGGAGAAGAGCCCGAATGTTTTTCCGCTTAAACTCACGTAGGGCGATTTTGAGAATGAGCTGCATCGGGGCACCATGCCCGTTCGCGATGATGGCCCCGCCAACACCGATGTCTGCGAGAATAGACCTGATCCCCTTCGTGGAACCGGCACTCGTCTGACAGCAGTAGTAAATCGCGTTGCCAGATAAACCCATGGTGGGATAGCGGGTAACAAGCCGCCGCAAAGCGACCGATTTACCCGAACCTGACGGACCGGCAATGACCCCGACTCCTCCTGTGGCATTACAATCCATCAGCAACTCGGCAGCCATAGCGAGCACGGGCAAAGTAACAATGGCATCGGGAGTTTTTACGTTCTCGCCACCATCGACGACTTTGAATTCAAGGGGTTGTTCGTTCATCGTTTTGTTTCCTCGGTTGATTCGACTTCAAATTTGACAGGCCTGATTCTGCCCTTCCTCTTGGGTTGCTTCTGGCTCGCCTTGATGCGTTTGCGTTCCGCTGCGGGCACCACGGTTTCCGGGGCACCCACCGGAGGGCATGCATCCAGCGAAGCCTTCATTTTCTTACGGAAGTCAGACAAACCGATCTGGCGTTTGAGGCGCGCCTTGTTGATTTCATCCGTATCAAAGGGAGTGGGTGTCAGCTTTCCGATGAAAACGCTATCCAGGTAGGCATCCACAGACTGATCCCCACCGGAGGCTGATGTCAGAACGGAAATTTTTCTGCCAACCAGCCCGACCAAAACCTTACCCGAGTAGGCACTCCCCAGCACGGTGACTCCTTGGCGGGCAACCTCGCATTCGATATCAACCCGCATCCTTTTACGGATCTCGGACGGCCTGACAAGATAACCGGGGGCGTTGGCGATATGCTCATGCCACGCCTCCCAAGGCGTCATTCCGATTTCGCTATGAACAGATGAGTGATATTCCAAAAGGAACTTTCTGGAGATGGCCTTTAATACCTCCCATGGTACAACCCTGCGATTTTCGGCCTTTTTCTTGCCCGATGTTTGGCTTGCATAGCCATCCAATCGAGAAAGTAATCGGTCCTGAAAAGTCTGAAAAAACCGCTCAATCTTGCCATTGGCTGATGGGGACTTGATGGGGACACATTCATGAATGAATCCCGCCCGTACAGCGACACTATCGACGAGCTTTCCGATATATGCCTGGGCATTGTCGGTCTGAACAACCTCTGGAATTCCAAAAAACGGCAGAGTGGCATCGTCCTTTGGAGTAAAAGCACCGGTAAGTGCGGCGACGGCATCCAGAGCATTTGGTTCGGCAAGGTGGAATTCAATCCATGGAACAACCCTGGAAAATCCGTCAATAACGCCAGTCATCCATGGCTTAATGAGGAGTCCGGTGGCGGGATGAATCGTCCAGATGGGCATTTCGCTGGCATCCATTTGCACGAGCTCAAGCGGGCGGTCCTGCTCCCTCTTTCCGACGAGAGCGGATTTCTCGAAAACCGCCCTGCTTCCCTCTGCCAGCAGCGTTCGCAGATCTTGCGGCAGTTTTTCGATCGCCCGACGAAGAGCGAAATAGTCGGTCGCCGGCCATTCCTCTTGGAGAGCGACCTTGTTCAGTTCACGGCAGGCAACAGCGAGAGGAACGCCCTGACGGGAGGAAAGGAATGCAAGTGTCCACCCGATCCGGATCTTATCCACCGCACTGGCGGCACCCGGATTCAAGTGACGACGGTCGAACAATGGTTCGCCGGCATCAGCACGGCGTTTGAGTTCCCACAAACTCGACGCGCTGCGTTTCTCGGACTCAGCAACCACTTCGACGCCGAATTTCTCGATTTTCTTGAGAAGAACATGCGCAGCGTTAATTTCCTCAGCGACAACGCTCTTATGGATGGTGGTGGGCTGTGATTTCATAGTGAAGGTTCCTGGAAAAGAAGATACCGCGTAAGGTCGTGGCAATGGCACTCGATGGTCATTTGGCAGGAGGAACTTCGCTCTCTTGCAAAGGCTTCAAATTTGGCGACCTCCTCCGCAATGAGCGCAAGATACGGCTCTCCCTTGGTGTAGATAACACCATTGTCACCCTTCTGGACGGCAGAGATGTCGCCGGCAGATGCTAGGAGCGCCTGCCGATAGAACTCATTGGAGATGGAGGCGACATACCCAAAGTTTGGATGATTTGTAAGGAGCTTGCGGGCGAAGTCTACGAACCCAGGAATGAGAACGAGAGGGCGTTCCTCGGGATTCTGATCTTCATCGAGCACTTCGATACCGACAGTTCGCATGAACCCCTCGGGCAGAGGCGTGTCCTTGAGGAAAAGACCCTGAAGAACCGCATCCACAAGCGATGTGTCGCAGTCAGGAATATAGAACGGAAAAAGACTGATGGAGATTTGGCTCATACAGCAAAGATACGACTGCTTTTCACATCCGGCGGAGAGAGCGGAATTGCCCCCACTCCTTCTTTTATGCAAAGGTTTGCGCTTCATCGGCCATGTTTGACCTCCCTGAATACAAAGTCGTTTCCCGGAAAAGCGAGGGCAGGGATACTTCTCTTGAAGTGGAAATCATCGGGGAACCGCTGAACTGCGAGACATGCGACGAGGTGATGTCTCCTCACGGCAAAAAGCCATTGGGGGTTCGTGATGTGAACATTGGCTACCAAAGAGTGGAGGCCACGATTCTCAGAATCCGGTTTCGTTGCGGAAAATGCGGAAGCATGAAGACGCCGAAACCTCCTTTGATCCACCCAGGGCACCGCATGACGAAACGACTGGTCGATTACATTGAGAACGAGGCGACCCGACGCCCGGATTCGACTGTCGCCCGGGAACTTGGACTGGAAGTAAAAACAGTCCGCAACATTTTCAACGAGTCATTCGATGAAAGGATCGGAAAACTCGGAATCGTAACTCCCTCCAGAATGGGAATCGACGAAGTAAGATTGGGCAACAAGACCCATGCGGTCATCGTGAATCTTGAAACCAAGACACTCGTGGAGATCCTTCCAGATCGCTCCTATGAAACAGTGTCGCGATACCTGTCGGCCCTGCCTGACGGGGACAAAGTCACCATGGTTGCGATGGACAACTGGGAACCATACCGGAGGGCGGTGAAAAACACATTGGGTTGTCCTGTAGTGCTGGACAGATTCCACGCCGTCATGATGGCACAGAGATCCATGGAACGGGCCAGGAAACACTATCGGAACATCGACCAAAAAAATGCGCCCCACATGAAAGCCTGCCGGAAGTTGTTGCTCACACGGCGGGAGAGACTTTCGCCCCAGGAACAGGCCGATCTCGACAAGATGCTCGGCAGATTCCCTATTTTAGGAGAATGCCACCGGGCATTGGAAGAATTCCGCAAAATTTGGGAGGCGGGAACGCGACCGGAAGGCGAAGCGCGCTTGTCGGAATGGCTGACAGACCTTCAGAGAGAGGCGAAGCGGTTTTTTGGTGATACAAGGGACACAGTTATCGACTGGCGCGAGGAGATACTCTCTTACTTTGATTTTGGGGATCTCGATGGCCTTGGCCATCTTGATGAAAAGAAGGACTCCCCGAATGCAAAAGGCAACAGGAGTAATGCAGTTACAGAGAGCATGAACCGTAAAATTCGCGACATGTTCCGCGCGGGCAACGGCTATTCCGTTGAGTCACTGCGACGCAAGGCGCTCCTTCGGTACGGTTCGCCAAACTGAAAATAAAGAAATGGGGGTGAAGATTCACACCTCACTCTGGCGGGGATAAAGCTCATCCCGCACCACACTATTTTACACTGAAAGAAGCAATATCCATTATGCTTGGGAATAAGTGGTCGTTTTGTCCTACCGGTCATTGTCGGTAACGGACATCGCTCTTCAGAGTAAAAAGTCCATTCTGATCCTTTGCGTCCAGCTATCTGAAGTGACGGGTTATTCCGGAAACCCAGCAGACTGGTGAAAAACTCTGCCGTATAGGGAGAAACGCTGGGCGCAGTTGACTCCGTATCTTCGGGTATGGAAAACATGCCCGCCGTTGAAAACGCCGACGAAACAGCCAGAACAGAAAAGGCGAATGCAGTCCCAGTTATACTCGGCCCGAAAAGCGAGCACGAGGCGGAGGCGATCATCGAATCCATCCTGAGCAAAAATGTCAGTCTCTGGAATCTCACCCCGGAACGCTCCAAGGAACTGACCCGCCGCCGCCGTTTTTTGGAGCAAATGACAGCCTGGGAACTTTCCGTAGAGCGTTACATTGACTTACTTCATACAAGCCAACAGGAGAGGGAGTTTCACGGGATAGCAACCATTGCGGAGATTCCTAAACGCTCTGCCATGTATGAATGGAAGAAGGCCGCCGATTCCGTTGAAAAATTGAGTCGTCCGAAGGGAGGAACGGGTCGCAAGAGCAAAATCCCGAACTGGGTTGTTTGCTTCATCCTTCAAAAACTCAACATTGATCCCCACGTCCGTGTTTCCTGGATCTATGAGTGCCTTGAAGACATTGGTGAGTACTGGAATTGGTATGTCCCGGCAGAATGCACAATCAGCCGTTTTGTGAAGGCGATCCGTCGCGAGAATGGTATTCAGGACATGCTGCACTGCATCCAGAAAAAGGCCTATTTTGCCAAGTATGAATCGGTGGTTCGGCATCACTACAGCCACTCCAACGATATCTGGGAAACTGACGCCACTCGGCTGAAGATTCGCGTTCAGAGCAACGGAAAAAAAGAGGAGCTTTGGTTGTTGCTGACAGTGGATTGTTTCAGCGGATTGATCATGGGATGGACTCTGGTTGTGGGCGCTCCTAATGCAAACGATCAGATCCGTCATCTCCGGGACTGCCTGTTGCCGAAGAGAAACGGGGGATGGGGCGGTAAACCGGTCATTCTCCAAAGCGACAACGGCAAGATTTATGACTGCCGGGTGCTGGATGCGACATGCAAGGAACTGGGGATAAAGCTGCGCAAAAGCCCTCCTTACTGCCCGGCTTACAACGGAGCGATCGAGCGCCTGAACGACGCCTTCAAGGATCGCATGAAGGACATGTATATCGACGCCGTGAAGCGGTATTACCGCAATACCCTCCAGCGGGATATTTTTCTGGGAACAGTCGAGAGCCTTAAAGACACCATTGAAAAATGCTTTGAGGACCATTGCCTCAAAACGACACCCAAGGGCCGTATTGAGACCCGCCTGCAAATCTGGCTGAGCGGACTTCCCGACGAGGAGAGCGGACAGATCGATACTCTTTCCGTCAAACGGGCCTGTCTCTACGCCGAAGAGATGGCCGTGACTCGTGAAGGGGTGCTCGTCAAGGGGCTCAAATTCAATAACGCGGTTCTCCGCTATTACCTGAAAAGGAAGGTACAGGTTCGTTACAACATCGACGGGGAACCCACCCATGTCATTGCGATGCTCGATAAGGAGCCCGTGCAGTTATGGAGAAACACAGAGAAGGAGACCCAGTTGGTTGAGGGGTGCAAGAACTTCCGGCAACAGGACATGCCGAGCATGCGCCGTATCGAAGCATCCCTCTATGAGGGGGCACTGAAAACCCTGCCTGTTCATACCCCGGGAAGCGCCCACGCCAAGCGGGAAGCGGAGGAAAACCCGGAACAAGTGATGCCGACATACTCTCCCGGTGGAAAAGTCCGTCTTCCCGTAATCACCAAGAGCACCATCCAGACCGATCTTTAATTCACAGCAGTACAAACACCAAAACAACCATGAACACACAAGAATTCATCACACTGAACTACCATGAAGCATTCACTCGCCGGGCCGTACCGGTGCTGGAAAAAGGTTCCTCCGTTGTCGTATGCGGGATGGAAGGATCCGGCATTACTTACCTGTGCCGCTACATCGCCCAGACTTGGAAAAGGGAAGGAGATCGAAAAGTTCTCTCATTCACTGCCTTTGGCGAATCCGATCAGATAAAACTCGCCCAGTATTTGAGCTCCCTGGTTCTCGGGGATGAGATGCCAGCGGACTGGCATCTGCATTCCTTAAGCAGTCTGCTGAATCAGATGGCCAAGAAAATCCGTGAGAACAAGGTCGGGTTGATTTTCATTGATCGCGCCGATGCGGCCCCGAAGGGATTCATCGACTCCATCCTGACGGTTTCCAGTATCTGCCGTGATGCCGATTGGAATTTGGGCGTGCTTCTGGGAATGCGCAGAAGCAACATCCGGCTGGAGCTTTTCGAGGACGAGGATGTTTCTTCCACTGCGGTGGCCTTGCGCTGCCAAATTCAGCCGCTGGATGCGGGAACCATTCTGGCTGTGCTGCGGGCCATGAGTTCCCAATTTGAAGAGATGGGGAGCATGGTCGAGAACAACGATGCAACGGCCGTGAATGGCCTCGCGATGCTCACCAAGATTTCAGGGGGCAATTTCCGTCGTCTTGGTCAGTTCGCCTCTTATATGGATGAAACCATGCAGAAGCTGTCCGTGGTTCCTGCCTTGGTTGATAAGGCATGGAAAGATGCGTTCGCCATCGAGTCGCTGAAGGTGGCGGCCTGAGTGGTGCCAAGGAATCCGAGGTAGGCTCTGGCGCAAAAAGGAACTCATCAAGGCAATTCTTGCCAACTATGAAGCTCTGGATGAGTATCTGAAAGCGGAACCTCCCTTGCCAGTATTAATCATGCACTAAAAACCGCCCTCGCAGTCCATTGGCAAAATCCAAATCTAACCAACAGCTTTTATGGCAAATCAAGATATTGAAACAAAACTAATCACTCTTGCTATACGCGCAAAGGGTAGCATTACCAATTTCAGCGAGGTTTCGGCTATCAAAGCTAGGGTTGCGACTACTCGCCCATCCAGCCGTGCGGATGTTCGCAAAATTATCGCTCTTGCGCTTAACGAAAGCGAAAACACCGTTTTAGTCAAACTGGCTGCACACGATGACAGCGACAGGCTAATCGACGAAATCATAACTGGTTTCAAAAAATAAGATTTGATGCAGGATCTGCTGACCAAGTGGGCGCTTGAGCAGATTCAGAAAAGAGGGTTTGAAGCTGTTCTATTGTGGTCGTTAGTTTTCTTGGCAGTAGGGGTAGCCCTCGGTTTTTTTATCGGGCAATTCTGGCAGATTTGCAAAACCAAGCGTGAAGCAGATTCAGTCGAGTTGGAGAATAAGAAGAAGATGGCTGAGTTGCTGGAGCAACTCGACATAGTTCGTCAGAAATGGCATTCCGCTAAAGACACTTTAAATCTTCATTTTCGCAATGTAGCGTCTCTAGCTCCACCAAACTTGGATCAGAATAAACTGAAAATGTATCGTGAGGAAATGTGTCGTTGTTACGACAACGAGTATTTACCTGCATTCCAGTCATATTTGGAAAAAATCCCAACGCTGACTTACCCCCAAGAAGCTCGACTTAGGGCTGTTGGGGAAATAATACCAGGACTTCAAACAATGGTTAGTTTTTTAAAAATGGCAAACGAACCAAACATTCTTAAAGAAATTCAGAATGCTACGCCATTCTTATTGAATCCTACCGCTCGGGATACGATCCTTTCGCGCACAAACGCATTGCTATCGATGACAAACATACAAGCGAAATGGAGGCTGTTCATGGTTTGGTTTGCTACAAATAAGTATCTCCGCAAGTAGGTAGCTATCGGATTGAAACTTCCTCTACGGTTGCAAAAACGCCGCCAGGGGATGTAAAACCAATCACGATGTTTACCTGTATCTACACCAAAGAGGAGTGCGAAGATTCAGCAGGAGAGCATGTATTGCAAAATTCCTTTGGTGCGAGATGGAGATCAAAACGCATCACCTGCGATAAACTTCAAGCCGAGTTTGGGAGTACGATCGATGTCGAAGTGGAGAGGGCGTTCCAGCCGTTTCGTAACATGCTTGGCGCGAGAGGCGGGCGCGGCGAAACAGGGCCGTCTCTGGAAGCGAAAGACATTGATGGTGCGAAATATCTCTTACATCCAGGTGGGAAGCCTGAAATAAGGGAGCCACAAATCGATATCAAAGAATTACCCGATGGCAATATGACTGTTAAATTCACTCTTGCTGATATCAAGCAGCTTGAGTGGGCGAAGGCAAAGGTAAGGGCCATGTATCCAGAACGCTCGGTGAAATTTGATGACTCGGCCATCCCTGCGCGTGAATCCGGATATCTCCAAAAGCCTATTCACATGTCCATCAAACTTGGTGGCAAAGATTTTTTCCGAGGATTATTGAAATCCGTTTTCAATCTTCTCGGGGTGACCATGCCTGAAATTGCCTTGGGTTCCGAGTTTGACGGATTACGGAACTTTGTCGTGAAGGGGGAAGGAATTGTGGAGGATTTTGCACGATGGAGTTCTGAGCAGGACCCGTTCATGCAGCACCGATTCGGTGAGTTCGATCATTTTATAGGAGTATGGCGGCTGGATGGACAGGTGTTCGCTATGGCCAATCTTTACGGAGGAATTCCGTTTATATTCCGCCTCGCCGAGGGGTCAAAGGGTGACGATTTCGCGTTTGGATACCTAGTGAACCCGCTCAGGGATACCGACCCAGCGGAAAATAGGGAGCTTTCTTTCGATCCCTCAAGACTCCCGCTTTTCGATGAATGCAAGATGGAACCGGGGCCAGAAATATGGGCTGCATTTGAAGCTCGGGTGAAATCTTTTCTTCAAAACTACCTCGCGCGAGCCGATTCGAAACGAATCGAAGAGATTGTAACGGAGGTGTTGGGGCCGCACGATGGAAAGCTATTCGACCAAGCGATGTCCGATGAACTCAGCATGAAACTCGCTGAGTACATCGTTCATAGGTTGAAGAAGCCGGAACGCGTTGACGAATTAGCAGAAAGGAAAGCCCCCTAGTATGAGCCTCCAAAACTTCCACGTCGATGCCGGGAAAAGCGATCCAGAAATTTTGAAACGCGCGGTTGAACTATACAAAGACTTGGTTTCCTCGCTGAGGCACCTAACCGCGAACGGTGGTTTCAATTTCGGCTTTGTGAAGCTTGCCGACGGCGATCTGAATCGAATCCATTCCATCGTCAACGAAATTGATAGTCGCCGTCTTTTTTACAGTTGCGGGGAGGACGAAATCCCTCGCTATGCGCTGCAAAGCGCATACGAGGCCAGGGACGAGATCCGCAAGCTCGTCAGGGGGGTGTGGGCGACTGAGAAATACGAGGTCCTGGTTCAGGAAATCGGCCACGTCTTAGCTGATTACTGCACGAAAGCCGAAAGGCTCATGTCGGATGTGATATCAGACAGATCGGACTATGGCAGGAAGTTTTGGGATCTCACATTGGATATGCGTCTCAATATCTGGCTTCTCGTCGCCATCATCAAGGCGAACCTCGGCGATGTCATTCGCCCGCGAAACTTGCCTCCCGAAATTCTTGAGCAGGTCGAATCGGCGAGGAAGGCAAAGAGCTAATCGAACTGCTCGAAATCGGCTATTTCAAGAGCGATTCCCCGAAAGTAACGTCACTTCAGGGAATTGAGACGGGTGGTGTGTGAAAGATAGGAAGCACACGGCATGGAGTAAGAAACGGATATGGACGGAGAGCAGGTTAAAAATAAGGGAAGCTGTGATATAGATCGACCAATCTGACTTTCCCTAAAAATGGGGAAGCGGATGTCGTTATGCCAATTCTATCCACGAAAACACACGCAAAGAAATATATTGAGCCACCGGATTTGAGTCGTCGGATGGCAGACATCAGACTGCTTCTCGATACGGTCAGGCAGGTGAAAATTGCTGTGCCTCTCAAAAAACGGATGCTTGTGCATGTCATTTGGGAGGTGGCCAAGGCGACTGGCAATTTTTACGGACGCTATAGGAGTGAGGGGGTTATTGAAAGGGGCGGTGATCCGATTCAACGCGATCACATCTACAAAAAGAGCACACTGGTTGAGGAATTACTCAGTCCTTCGCCTGATCTCGACAGGGTCATGGGACGGGCGCTGTGTTGCATCGTCACCAAGAAGGAACACGACAGGTTACACGACATCGACAAAAAACGAGATGGTTGGGACAGATACCGAGCCGCTGGGATCGTAGTTTATGACATGCTTGACCAGACACGGATGGACTACCAAACGAATCCCCGATCTTTCGGGTGTGATCAGTTAAGTGCCTTTGGCTGAAGGGATTGGGATCTTTGGAAACCAACTCCAGAAATCACTGCAAAGAAACTCCGGCATACAGTGCAAATCTAACTCCGGAAATCACTGCAAGCCGACAGGTTGACCGCCAAAAAAATCCTCACATCCCTGATCAATGACCAGAAAGTGAGGAATACCTAGAAAGGAAAGTTTATCGGCAAGAAGCTCGATCTTGGAGAGACTTGCCTGCAGGACAACCTTGGTGCCTGGTGTGAGGGCTGCATACTCGGCAGCGACGGAAGGTGTGAGAGATTGGGCCGAAAAGAAAGAACCCAGGAAAGCGTGCCCTGCTTGGGACGCTGCTTTGCCGGCGTTCATACCGATATCAGATCGGACGACGGCAAAGAGTCGAAGAGTTGTATCTACCTATGCGATATCAAGAATGCTCATATTTGGAAGTATGAAGAGATGATATTGGAATGTCAAACAAAAAATTTACAACTAGCGCAAATGTTCACCCAAAGGTTTGGTGCTGAACCTCGATTGACTTAAGGCGGGGGCCCGCATTGGTGTCATAGAGTTGCTCCTCGATTCGGGAGAGGCGCTCTTCAAAGCTTAGCCCTTTGAGGTCGGCAAGATGAACGCGCCGACTTCTTGCTGCCACCTTAGTGCGGCACTCGACACAGAAACCGCTCTCGTGAACGACTTCTGTTTTGGGTTCGTTGCATTTCTTGCAGGTAAAGGATCGTACGGCGGCCATGGTATTAGGGTTGTTGGGTTTTAAAATTGGAGGATGTGGCGGGGATCGAACCCACGACGCGCGGTTTTAGAGACCGTCGCTCTACCACTGAGCTACACATCCGTTGAGCAAAGATACGACGAAAGGCAGTGGTAGAAAAGTGGTGAATGCTGTTACGGCTTGCCGCCGGTGTAAATGATGGAAGGCTCAGTCTTGGTGTCGCCGATAATCAGAACGGCATTTGTACCAAGGCCGTAGGAAATGTGAGCAAGGAGAGGGACGGGCGTTCCAACCGGGCGATCATAATCAGCACTAATCAACTCCATGAAATTGGTTTCAATGGCATGATACCGGTCGGAATTATTGGTGAGAGTATCCAAAGGACTGGGATTATTACCTGAGGGATAATGATCGACCATATAGCGAAGTTTCGCCTGGCGGACGTCGGAGAGAACCGCACGAGTACACGCGTTTCGGTCGCCTTGGTTAGTATAACCCGCGCCACGAGAGGGACCACTATCGTGACATCCGACGGAGAGAAGAGCAACAGCAAGGGTGACCAGGAGTGAGACAGGTGGGTTTTTCATGATAAGGAAATATACAGTGCCACCGCCGATTATGGTAAAAAATAGCTGACTTCCATCCGGTGTTCAGAGGCGCTATATGTGGTGCGGTGCAGTGGTCAGTTTCGGGGATACGTCTCTTCAAAATTAGTCAGAAGTCAAAATTAGGTCTGTATTTTCTGGTTGAACAAAAATATCGAGTTCTCCAAAACCAAAGGTTTCTTCGGGGTGAGCATCAAGGTTGCTGCCGCCCTTATTGTAGTAATACTGAACGAGTTTCTTGATTCGGGATTCATCAAACCCCTCGATGACGTCTGCTTTACCACTTGGATCCATGATGCCGTCAGATTGCGAGTTCTTAAGACCGCAAAGATCCATCATAACGGGGTCGCTTCCACCATCAGAAACCGGGTAGATAATCATAACGGGGTTGTCTTGTCCGTCCCGGTCGATGCGCTGTTCGAGTTGTTCATGCACCTTGGGGCTCCAATCAAGCTCTCCAACAATCAATGTAGCGCACCGGTGCTGAAGTCCATCAAGGCCGGCGCCAGATCGATTGGAGATAATCATCAGATTCGTTTCACCATTAATAAACGCATTCTTTGAGGCGTGCTTTTTGGCGTCTGTTTCACTGCCGGTGTACATCGCGGGATTGTGATCGTTCAACGCGGAGAGCCAAATGTCGTAAACTTCTCGGTGCCACCCGGACAGCAAAACAGGTTCACCTGACTCAAGAAGGGTTCGAACAATCTCGGCAACAGAACGGGCCTTTGCGATGCCAGTGATTTGACGGGCCATCATATCCAAGTCCCTGGAGGCCTGACCTCGTTGGATGAAGCTACCCGTCATGGCCGTAACGGCGAGTTGCTTGGCGATTTCCTCGAAAGAAGAAACAGCATTATCGTCATGGGCAACCGTTTGAACAACACGAGTTACCCTGCCGATCTCAATACCGACATCCCTTTTGGTGCGGCGAATAAGCAAGTGCCGCTCACGAAGATAGCGACCAAGAGCCTCGGGGTCATTAACTTTAAATTTCCCATTACTGAGAGGGGTACACCACTCGCGGTTGAATTCAGCGGCTGTCCCCAAGACCCCCTCCTGTAAAATGTCGAAGATATTCCAGATTTCGCCGCCATATCCGTAGATAGGAGTTCCAGACATCCCCATCTTAACGCGAACGTAATTGCAAAGGATTTTTGCAGCCTTGCCACGATGTGTTGCCATCCCGCTACGAAGCTCCTGAGCTTCATCAAATATGGCGACGTGGAAAAAGGACCGAATGAAAATGTCCGTCCAGCCACGAAGCAAGCCATACTTAAAAATGTAAATGTCAGCTTTTGGAAGATTGTAAGGAGTACCCTTTTTGATGACATGAGTTGTCAGGTTGGTGAACTCAGCAACCTTTTCCTGCCATTGTTTTACCAAATGGGTAGGTACAACAACCGCGGCCGGTCGTTCCCGATTTAAAGCTACGGTAGCAATACCGGTGATGGTTTTTCCAATACCCATCACATCGCCACAGATGCAGGCGAGAATCTTTGAAGCGACCTCGGCCATTTGCCACTGATAATGCCGCGGTTGTTTGCCGTCGAAAACGAACACGTTTTCACAAGAGGGGGATTCACGCCCCGGAAGCAAAATAGCATCTAGCTCTGAGAGAATATGGCTATACTGCTTGGAACCCCTTTTGAGCAGCCTGCGATCCTTGTCGGAGATTGCCAGGGGGTACCGATCCATAAACCACTCAATCTCGGCACAAATCTCAGGAGTGATTGAAAACTTGAATGGAGGGACCGCATAAATGGGAACCTTGGGGAATATCTTCTTGAGCCGTATTGATACATGCGGTTCTATCTCTGAAAGAACCCACTTTCCGTCAGTGTGGACAATTTTCCCGTAAGTGCGCTGCACCTTTGCAGTTTTGGAGACTTTTGTCATAGCTGAGCACGGCTAAGGGAGAGCACATAGACCGGCTTCCCGTTAATAGAAGCGGGAAGAGACATTGCCTTTGAGGTCATAAGCAAAAGGGCTTTAACTTCAGGAAATGCGCAATATCGTTCCAGTTGGCGATAAATCTGCATGGCACTGGCCTTGGCTCGAATTTTGATCTCAACGGCTAGACCGTCGATCATAAAATCAACAATATTGGCTTTATCAAGATTCACCTCTCGGTCAAAGGTAATGCCGTGTGCATTAAATGCATTAGATAGCTCAGTTTGTAGTTTTTTCTCATCGCCAAGGGAAAGTTGTCGCCCCCGTATAGCCATTTGAATCTTTGTAATAGTATCCAACTCGGGCAAGGGGATAGTCATCATGTTAAGGTGGCGGCAGAGCTATTCCGTAGGAGGCTTATCCTTGAGGAGAATGGAACTGGCGAAATCGAGCATAACAACGGTTTTGGTATTAGTGTTACACAGGGCAATTAAACTGTCCACACCCTCATTGAAAACCGTCTATATTGCAGAGTACTCCGATGATTTACTGGATAGGCGCTATTCCTTGGGTGCCGCCGCCCCCAAAAGAACAGCCCCATGTGAAACTTGATCCTTCCAGAAAGGGAGGGATTTTTTTGTCACATAGGTAAGATAGCGCAACTTATCGGCAGGAACATTATTGGAGTGTGCCATGAATGTAGCTTGGTTATACTCCTCCCAGAGAGCAGAGTTCCCGGAAACAGCCGCCAGTGCCTTGGCGTAGTCCAAAAAACCGCCCTCCCTGAGTGAGGCGGAAGTCGCAGTCAAACTCTCGCCGCGAACATTGATAACCTCAGCCCAGACATGTTCACAGCGGTCTACACGAATCAGATCGCAGATCTCTTTGGAAAAATCCGTATAATTACCATCAGGCTGCGGAAGACTGGGGCAAATCATCCCATAGGTACGAAAGCCATGATCTTGAAGCCAGTGGAGGGACTCAAGACGTTTGGTGACAAGAGGTGTGCCGGTTTCGAACGCCTTGGCGATGGCATTGTTCGCCGTGCCGGTAGAGACGCCATAGATAATGCGATCACGATACGGTTCGAGTGCCTTGGCGATAAAGGGCAGCAGATTGGACTTTGAGAGAAGCCTGATCTGCCATGACGTATGGGTGAGGATTTCACGACAAATGGAGATCGTCTCCTTGGAAAGCTCGATCGTGGCAGCGACATCGACAAGAGGGGACGAGAAGCAAACTCTCGTATCATTTGAATCGGAGAATTTAGGTTTGCCCTTGGCCGTGAAAAGTTGTTGATGGAGCTTTTCGATCGGATTGGAGCGCCTCACGATAACGTCCTCGTGACGAACGCCATCAGGCAGATCATTACGGGTAATGCCGATATTAGAAACATAGCAGAATTTGCAGCCATAGTGACAAGCATCGCCGGCACTAAAGGTCGGGCCATCACAAAGAAGTTTCTCCCTGAAGGCACTTTTCAGGTTTAGAATCTTACGCTTGACAAAAAATGTTTCCTTGGCCATGAGGGAAGATACACTTCTAAGGCGTTCCACCGATGAATATAATCTAGTCAGTGAGAATGGTACGCGTCCCATTGGCAATGGTGAATGCCTTGCGATCATCGAGCGCAACAAATCCAAGGGTAAGGAAGAGAGGGGCGAAGATCTGTCCGTGTGAGAGGATGTATCCGTTCAGAATTTTGCCCTTGTCCCCATTGGAAATAGTGATATCGGGAATAACCTCGGTGCATTTCTGTAAAATGGCATGGCTGACCAGGTATTGAAGCTCCTCGTTTTGAGCCGCTTCTTTTTCATACCAAACGGTGTGATCGCGAACCTCGTTGTAGAGGGCATCCTGATAGAGTTTGGGGAACTCACACCCCCTCTCTAGGGCGAGCTTGATCGGAAGTGATGATTCAAGCGATGGGTTTTGCTTCACGAAACTCAACGCATTCAGGTAATAGCACTCGCCGGCGAGGTAGGGTAGTAACTGGTGGATTTCGGCAAGATGAATGCCGGTAGAAAGTTGGATGAAAACACGTTTCTGGGCAGCATAAAAATCACCGGCATCAAGGTCCTTCTGGGCTTCGATGAGGTTTTTCCTAAAAAGCTCGAAACCGACACCCTGGGGAATGATCGGAAGGTCAAACTGCTTGGGTAAGACGCCCTTGTTGTAAAAGTGAAAGCGGGGATCCTCTCCATCAAAATTCCAGTGTGGAACCTCGATAAGGCGGCTAAGCTCTGCAATGGGGCCACTACTCAGGGTAGGGAGGCTGGAAGGTTGCAGCATGATATCCATATATTTCTTACCGGCCAACAAACCTTCGGGAGTGGTCTTTGCCCGCTCAAAACTATATTTTTCGGGATTTTCATGCCCGAGCCAAGTTGATTTATTGAGAAAAAGGGCGCAAATGGCGACCAGCGCCACAGCTAGAACAGCATTGACACAGCAGACGGCCACAAAGGAACGCCTGGAAATAGTGAAAGTGATGAGAATGGCGACCGCCAGACCGGCCAAGGGTAGCGCCGGTGGAAGAGATGAAGAAATTGGTGGGTTGGCACCCAAAAAAGATGAAGCGTGGATCCAAAGAGGGATAAAGAAGAGTCCGCTAAGGAACACAAGGAAACCTACGATGATTTTTTTTGCTGCGTTACTCATGATTTTGTGGGTGTTGGATGGGACGATTCAAGAGCCTTGATATCCGTTTCGGTAACTTCGAGCCTCTTGCAACCGCCGATGATTTTCCGTCGTTGAATGATCTGAATCATTAACGCGCGATCGATGGAGTGACAATCAAGTAAGTGTTCTGGTGGAGCGATCATAGGGAAAGTGGTAACACAGAAAGATATTGATGGGAAGATATCAGCCGCGGATACAGAGGGAGGGATCAGTAGCCTCGTCCACGTTCTCTAAAAAGAGGTTATCGACCCCACCGGAACGAAACACAGGTGGAGCTGAGGGGTAGAGTTGTGAAAAGTCGAGGGCACTACCGATGACGACGGCCTCATTGGGGGTGATTAGAGAAAGCGCATGACGTAAACCATCGTAGTTGGGGAGGTCGCAAGCATCCGAATGGGCGCACCATGCGTGGATATCCTGACAACTCCACCGATTGCGTCGCAATAATTCCTGAAAAACAGCTTCGCACCAAAAGACAACGGCCGCGTTCCATTCGAAGTAAAAAAAGCCATTATGCGTGTGAAACCGCACTTCTTCCGCGGTTGGCGGAGTAGGAAGTGAAGATCCAGAAATATCGACGAGCAATGCAGTTGGTGCCCACGGCATGATTTCCGTAGTTGCCCAATCGGCCAGATTTTTATAGGAACCAAGCAAATCGGAAGGGGCGCAGTAATGGGCCCGGCCACCTTTGGGCGCGTGAATGGAGCTGGCAATCCAGATCGCAAAAATACGGCAGGCAACACTGATCAGAATATCGCGTTTGCCGGAGAAAATCACCATTGCCTCATTATTGAGACGCTCACGCTCAGTGAGGCTGAGGGGAGTAAGGGAGAGTTCTGCTGTGAATTCATCCATGGTGGCCTTGATATCCACATGGGAGATAGACCGTTTTACAAGAAAGTCCAAAACACCCTCGGATGAACCATTGGACTGGGAATATTCGGACATCACTTTAGCAACTCTTCCAACTGCATCATCGCGGCGGACTTGCCGGGGAAGCCAGGTAGTAAAATCGGAATCATTGAGCATGGTGTTACTTAATGGGAAGGGGTTGCTTGATTCCACCGACGGCGTTGACGAATACCGCACTCGTGGAAAAGATAGGGGTGCCAGTCTTTGCGTTTAATCCATCAATCAGGACAACGACAGAAGTAGTCCCGACACTTTTGATGACGGAAGTAATCGCAAGAACATCGCCGAGTTTGGCGGGAGTAAGGAAGTCAAATGCCTCAAACCTCTTGGTAACAAAGGTGGCAGTTGGATAGGCCAGCATGCAACAGGTGGCTCCACACCGATCGGCAAGTTCCATTGCCTTTCCGCCCATAAGAGAGTCCATATGATTGAGATCGGAAGCCATCACGATATGGTGTTGGGTGATGCTCGAAGACTCATAATCAGTACCGCTTGACGGAGATGCCAGGGGGTCAAGGTGAGGATCATTGGCCTCCGGTAAGGGCACAAGGTATTGGAAAAAAGGTTGCTCATCGAGATGACGGCAATCATTTTCCCAAGCCTGATTGATCCGGGCTGCGTTTTTGTAGAAATAAGCAACCCCATTTGGAGAAAAGAGGTTATGAGTGGCATCGGCGACATCGGCCAAAAACTTCAACTGGTTGTCAGAGTAGGCACGTTTATGGGTGGGTCCATAGCCAAGGTGATCAAAACTGTATCGCGCCGTCGCAAAGTATCGTTGAAGGTATTTTTGGATGGTGACAGGAATCATAGAATTGACAGCAAACTGTTACTGTAAGAAAAGATACCACATATTAAAAGAGGAAGGTCCGGGTTGCAGCGGAAATAAAGACAGTACACATTTCGGTAAAACGAGGTATGTTTTCGTCCATGGCTGCGAAGAAGAAGAATTCTCTGAAATTGCGAGATACGCTTAAAGAATGTCGATCCTGGGAGGATATTCAAGAAAAGTGGAACAAGCTTCCACCGGCAAAGCGCCAGGATCTCTTTCGGGGATTTGTGCAGGCCTACTTGCAAATAACGCCTGAATACACAACTCAGCTTAAA
>Ga0302192_10000585_pt1 | contig 23401 bp, 14 predicted proteins | sample II_Bog_E3_2_FD_200230 | JGI IMG/M metagenome (GOLD analysis project Ga0302192, IMG submission 200230) | Peat permafrost microbial communities from Stordalen Mire near Abisko, Sweden - II_Bog_E3_2 | ecosystem: Environmental > Terrestrial > Soil > Wetlands > Peat | place: Sweden: Abisko...
CCATCGCCTGCCTGCGCTCGCACACATACTCGCGCACCGTGGACTCGCCGACGACAATCTCCGGCATCTCTTTCCGCAGCCGCATCCAAATGCGATGCGCGGTATGCCGCTGCTTGCGCGGCGCCTTGCGGTCCGCTTCGAGAATCGCGTCGATGAACGGAACTGCCGGTCCCAGCTTGGGCCGCTCCCGCTGCGGCTTCTTCCGCTCTGGAGGCAGCGCGCTGGCCAAGGCTTGGCGCACCTCCCGTCGATGTACTCCCAACTTCCGCGCTACCGCGCGGATCGTCCCGGCGCCATGCTCGTACTCCCGCCGGATCTGCTCGTATAGCTCCACCTTGCTCCTCCTTGTGGCCAAGCCGCCCTCGTTTCCGGGGAAAATGCCCCCGAAACAAGATAGCGGGCTCCGCCCCAGGTGGGGCCAACTCAGAGCATCAAATGGGGCCAATTCAGAGTAGCGAAATCAACGTCTGCTGGAACCCGAAGAACCTCATCCGGCACGCCTGCAGCATGGCTCGCATCCATGGCTGATTCAAGCTCGCGCAGAATAGCGAACGCACCATCGATATCATCAACCTTGCTCGGAGGTTGAACACCCTGCCAGCCAAGGGCGGCCTGCACCTTCTTCGAGTGCGTGAGAATCGCCTCGTTCTCTGGACTCTTTACATCGATGTTCTGCTGAGAAAGCCACCAGTGTTCGGGCATCTGGCTGGGACCGCCCGTAACGATGATGGGCCGATTGTTGGGGGCAACCTCGGCCTCATTCAGCGAAGCCAAATAGTCTCGCGCTTCGTTCGTTACCAAGTGATCGCTTCCGATGGCTTGGAATAGCTTCGAGAGTTGGGCGGCGCGCATCTCGTCAGGAATGGAAAAGTACGAGAAATCGAATTGGAGAGCTTGCTGCTCAAATGTCCGACACTCTGCATCCGTTCGCATTGGATAGAAGGCGGCAATGGCGTCGATCGCATCTTTGCCCATGTCCAACGACTGAATCACATGCTCGTTTGTCACAATCGGCCAGAGGAGGTCGCTAAAGACGTCAGGGCGATTCGCGGCGACCATGAACAGCCGACTCCAGACCAAGGCAATCTGGTTCTCGGCGAAGATGATGTGGACGGCAGCCTTGGCCTGGTCGGCTGAACACGAGCCAAACCAGTCGACAAGTCGTTGGAGGATCGCAAGAGCGCCCTCATGGTGGACGTAGTTCGGGTCCCAAGCCCATCCGTAACTTTGATCTTCGGAGAAATGAAGGGTCGTCTCGCCAACAACGCAACTCCAACTGGTCTCTCGCTCTTTGAGGATCGGCTGCGGAGACTCCTCGATATCCGGCTCCCAATCGACGATCCCTCTGGGAGGCGTGATCACAACCTCGGAAAGAAGACCATCCAAGACATCATTTAGGAACGAATCGTCTTCGTTCGCGCTCGATGATTCCTGGCGCGGAGCATTTTGAAGCGCGGCGTAGCCTTCAACAGCTAGAATTGCGGCTCGGACACCCCGTTCAAAATTGTCCTCAAGAAGGATCGGGTAATACTGCAAAAGATGAATCCTCGCAATCTCGTAGTCCTGCGCCATGTTGGAGTGCAGCGAGATGATGGAACCTTCAACCAAAGGGGTGACCTTCTGCGACGTGACGGTCTTGCTGAATATCTCTTTGTAGAGCGACACCGCAAAATCCGGATCGATTGCAGCGAGAGTGGCGATACTCCCAGCGATACTTGGAACCTCTATATGGCCGTATTTGTCAAAGCGATCTGGCGAGAAGACCTTGCTCAGCAACTGGCGTGAGCCATCAGGGTCTGATGCAAACGTGTCGGCAACCCGCGATATCGCCGCGCCCGTCAGGCGGGCCGAGTACATCCGCCCTTCGCGTGCAAACGCGGCCTTAAGCAAGTTGCGAGTTGCAGTCCCTAGTCTGTTACGAAGCGACGGCATCGGCACCTCGCGCAATCAGGATATTGACCAGGTAGCTAAGCACGCCAGCGAGTTCCGCCTTAGTGCTGGCTTCGGCAGCCACGCGAGACCAGGGAGCGAGAGACACAGAACTGGGGTGATCTTCGAGGCGAATGCTCAGTGACCCGACGATATGATTAAGCGCAGCGGCAGCTGCGGGCTTTGCGAGGATGCCACCGATGAGCGCGGTGACGTCTTCATCGGTCCTGGGTAACTCGCAGCAGGAACGGGCGGCAACGCTCCTGGCAATCGGATCGACGGATTTGTCCCCGATCATCTCAAGCGCGGTGTCCCAATAAGCCGAACGGTCAGTGTCCCTTCTCCAAAGGTCCTGCAACGCATAGCCGAGCGCGGGCGCCAGTAGCAGGCCGAGCCCTTGCCCGCGTTCAAATAGCTTTCTCAGATCCTCTGCCTGGGCAGCATCCAGATAGAGTCGGCTGGCCGCGTAATCGAAGAGGATATTGTGACGAAACGCGGTATAGCGGTTTCCGCCGGATTGCACGAGAACGCCGGTTTTCAAGAGTCGTGTGAACGCCGTCTGATCGCAGGGGTCGGCGGTCGCAGACGAAACCTGGAGGGAGCGCTTCTCAATCATCTCCCGCAGCAGCAGCCGCAGGCAGGAGTCGGCCGCTGGTCCGTGGTCCTGGACCCGCTTCTCCCAATAAAGCTCCAGAAGGTCAACTTGGGTACCGAGAGATTGGAGCGCTCCCGGCTCGACGCCATCGGTAATCAGCTCTGCCAGCAGTTGAGTATTGAAGGGCACAACGGCTAAATCTTGCAAACGTTGTCCACCAGAGGCCAAGGCGGAGGCCAGCCGAGGGGCTCGCTCTAGCAGGGCTTCGAGTTCGCCTTTTGTCCAGGGCGTCACCTCGATGTGCCTCACCTTCGCGAACTCCCGCGCAGCAAACTCCGGGGAAGGAGGGCTCCCTGAGAACAACGATCTGAATTTTTCGCCGTGCCGAAGATCGAACGACCGAATCGAGGCAAGCACCTTCCACCGACTGCCGGGGAGCGCCAGGGTTTCTTCGATCATCCTCCGAAAGGCGGGCTCGGAGTCGTTGTCACGCGAAGCGTCCAGCCCGTCCACTAGAAAAAATGCGGGCTCGACGCCAGGCCAGTTCGCGAGGACGTCGCGGATTGGATGAGCAAGTCCGATTCCTTCCCTGAGACCGTTGAGCCCTTGCATCGGCAAGGCCTCCACAGATAGTCGCAGGACGACCGCGCCGGTAGCTTCGAGGATCGAGCCCATCTGGTTCAGGACGCCGCTCTTTCCGGCTCCGGGCTCGCCCACCAATAAGAGAGAATTCTGTCTCACGGCTGCGACCGCAGCATCCGTAAATTGTCTGTGAACGGGATACTCCTTGCCATCGAGCGCAATCGCCTCCGAGGGCGCGAGGCGCTTCCGTATCCGCTCCGAGAATGCCTGAAAAGCTTCGATGTCTGCCTGATAGTTCTTGGGTGCGAGGAGTTTCAGACCGCTCGCTTCGAGAGTCCTTCGGATCGCGACAGTGTCGAGGAGGCCGGTGCGATTTTTCATGTGGTGCTCACACTCGCGGGCAAGGACCTCGAAGGCCGCGGGCGCGGCCGCGGGATCGACCAGGAGATCCCGCTGCCTCTCAATGGAAAGATCTCGATGGGCTCCGTCAAAGTCGAATTGCAAAACAGTCGTGAGATCAACGAGCACGTCGATGTCCCCATCGACAGGGCCTGCGCCAACCACTTCACTCCAAGCGAGGCTCAGCAGTGATCGAAACTTCGCTACAGCGGCTTTCTGGTTGCGGTTCAGCGTATCTTTTGTTCCACCGTTTCGGCGCAGATCAAGTGCGGACCCAAGATCCTGGACGACCGTACCCGAGGACTTCGGTCCTACGGCGATCAGGAAGCGGTCCCGTTGTACGGAAAGGGGACGGTCCCATCCTCGGCCACCATCGCCGCTTGAGCAGATGCGCCAGTTGCGGACGATCTCAAGTGCGGTCTTGCCCATTTCACTGTCGAGCTTTGAGACAAAGTCCAGCGAAGCTTTGGCTTGAGTAAAGATGTGTCCATCGGCGCTGGTGGAAACGAGGATGTCATCGACCGGGGCCTCGGTCTCAAAACGGAGGGAACGAACGTGCGCAGAGCCAAGTCCCAGTCGAGAGTCGACCGGCCTGTCCAGCACAGCCGCAATGGCGAAGGAAGCCCCCAGCGATCCCTGAAACGTGACCCCACTCGCTGGCGAACTGCCGCCGCCCGTGGCCAGCAACTGGTCCGACGTTTGGGTATGCTCCTTGATGGAGTCGTCAGGTTGATCGTTCATTGGCTCTTTTCTTCGCTGAGTGAGGTGCATACCGATTTTACGCCCGGCGATGCGTTGATTGGGATCCACCCAAATCTGCTGAGTCGGATCGAGGTACAGCGAATTATTAGGTCCATCGTACCCCTATCCACACTCCGCGCTCGTGTTGCATACTGTCCTGATCCAAAAGGGGCGAAGTGACAGAACTTCGATAATCACCTACTCTGTCAGCGAGTGAGCTGAGGCGAAATTCGCGGTGAAGTAGCACTACCGGGATTTATACCGGAAAGCGCAGATGTCGCTGGAGAGGATTCTGGGTTGGCTGAAATACGCCACGCAATGAGGAGTCGGATTGCTTCCTAAACGAATCAACTCTCGTAGATTCTGCAACCTGGATGTAATGTCGTTGATCCGAAGGCCATATTCTGGCAAAATTGAGATCAAAGTATACGAGGCGTTATGCGAATCGCTTTCCTCCCCTCCTTTCGCATTGCTGCCGGTTTGCTGCTGGTCGTCCTGTTGGGTGTGGTCGGATGCCAAGTCCTCCGCTGGAGGAATCCTGTCTCTCCCGAGGCCCTCCTGGCGCGAGCCGACGAGATGTCGTGGCTCAATAGCTGGATCGCGGCCGACCCCCTATACCGGCAAGCTGAACTTCAATTCACGCAAAAGCGCCAACTCTCCCAGGCGCTCTATGCGCGGGTCAGCGAAATGCCCGCACACAGCGAGTCGTCATCGAGCGTCCCAGCCCAAATTGCTTTGCTGACGCATGACCTTGCACTGCAAGAGGCGCAGGAGCCTGAGACCCGGCTTCGCGTGCTGACCATCCTCGGAATGCTCGAAGTAAATTATGACGCAGGGATGGCGCGGAAGACATGGGCAGAGGTGGAAGCATTGGCGCTAAGTCAGCATCATTATCTGCTGGCGTCCAGGGCTATGGGCGAGCAAGGAATCGCTGCATTCTTGCTCGGAGACATTGCGACAGCGAAGAAGAATGTGGTCAAGGCATGGTTCGTTGCAAAGACCGCCGACCCAGGCGCTCACATCCGATACGCCAGTATGTACGGCGCGGGCCTGGTGGAAATGCACAAGTACAAGGAGGCGCTGGGACCGCTCGACGAGGCCATCAAGGTTGCCGAGAAGACCCGCGGCGCGGCGTATCCGACGATTGCCATCACGGCCAAGATTGAAGCTCTCAGCGGCCTTGGAGAGAACAAGGAGGCGCTGGCGCTCGCCAGTGAAGAGATGAGGCGAGTGAGCGACTACCACCTTGCCGGGCATCTCTATGAGCTTTACCAGACCAGAGCTGGCGTCTACGAGAGAATGGGCCAATGGGATCAAGCAGTGACCGATTACGGTCAGGCCCTTCAATACGCCAAACAACTTTCGTACTGGCGCGGCTTGACGCAGGTTGACGGCTCACTTGCAGCGGCATACCTGCATCAAGGAGCGTTGCAACCGGCATTGATTTCAATCAACGATGCCATTGCTTCCAACGAACAAATCCCCGATGAGCTGTACTTTGTCCCACGTGATCTTGCAATCAAGGCAGAAATCATGGCTCGCCTTGGGGACAGCAAGTCCTCAATCATTCTGTACGAGAAGAGCGCCGATATGCTCGACGCACTGCTCAGCAGAGTACCGACGCCGACCGTTGAACGCCAACTGCTTGCCGATCTCAGCAAGGTCTACTCAGGGTATTTCGAGTTCCTGTGTGATCAGGGCAAGACTGCGGACGCGTTTCGCGTGATCGAGCGCGCCCGTGGGCGGGTCGAGGCGCAGTCCTTGGCGCACCATGAGGTGGTCACGCCACATGAATTGAATCCTGTCGAGCAGCGATTGACGAAGTTGAACATTGACTTGCTCAATACCGACGACTTTGCAGCCAGAGCGCACATCCTTGACTCCATCTATGAGACAGAACTACAGCTCGATACGGATTCAACTGCGAAGGACAAAGCACCGGAGCCAGTCGATCTTCGCCAACTCCAGCGCGAACTCCGTCCATCGGAACTTTTGCTCGAATATGTTCTGGACAACCCGCACTCCTACGCACTCGCATTGACGGCTACCACAGTCCGCAGATACACGTTGGCGTCCCGTGATGAATTGGAGCAGGCGGCAACCCAGTATCGTTCAGAGATTGTGAAGCAGAAGATGGACCTGCTGCTTGCTCAACAGCTTTTCAATGGACTTCTGGGCGGCATTCCAGAATTCAAAGAAAAGCAGGCATTGATTGTGGTCCCAGATGGAAAGCTTCACCTGCTTCCATTCGCTGCTCTGGCCGACAACGGCCAATACGTCCTAGCCTCGCACCTTGTCTCCGTAGTCCCGTCAGGAACCGTGCTTCACATGCTGGAGCACCGAGCACAGCAGACTGAATCGACAAGCCTGCCGTACGTCGGGGTGGCGGCATGGACTACCGATTCGCCGCCGCACACACTGCTTACAAGCATCCATCGAGCGGTCTCCGGTCCTGAAAGGAGCGAGCTTGTTGCGCTTCCAGAAAGCCGCCATGAGGTCGAAACGATTGCTGCCGACCTGCCAGAGCCTGGCACGATTCTTCTGGGAGCCAATGCGACAGAGACGAACTTCAAGCAGCTTCCTCTCAGCCAATTCAGCGTCATCCACCTGGCTCTTCATGGATATGTCGATCCTGAGATCCCAGATCGCTCCGCTCTCGTCTTCGCTCCACAGCCGCAGTCCACGGATGACGGCCTACTCCAGATACGCGAGATCAGAAATCTACATCTCAACGCCAATCTCGTCACGCTCTCCGCTTGCAACACCGGAGTCGGGCCTGTCGGCGAAGAGGGCGTCGCCAGTATCGTCAATGCATTCATTGAGGCTGGATCTCAGAGTGTCGTGTCAACCCTCTGGGAACTTGAAGATCACGCGACCGCGCACCTGATGACCACCTTCTATGGCCACCTCGGCCTGCGGGAGGAGAAGGCCGTTGCGTTGCGGGAAGCTCAGCTTGAAATGCTGAACTCTGGATTGCCGCCGTACTACTGGGCGGGCTTCGTGCTCGCCGGCAATCCTCGCGGCAGACTCTTTCCAGCGCCAACGGTCAATCTCATTTCAAGGAGTTCCAGATGACGGTGGATCATTCTGCCACGACAGCGCCTCCACAGCTTTCCACTAGCGAACGCCGCGCGATCCTAGACAAGGTACTGACCGCCCTGGAGAAGCGTTTCTATAAACCTGAAAAGTTGAATGACGATTGGCGCGCCGCTGTCGATCACCACCGGCCATTGATTGAAGCAGCCAGTACGCCAGATGGCTTTGAGCAGGCCATGACTGATTTGTTGGCAGAGTTGCACACCTCGCATCTGGGTTTCTTTCACGGCAGCGCCCGCAGAGCTTCCAGCCGGGCCGCGCTGAGCGCAACGTACCTCGCTGATGAGACGACCTTCGGAAAGCAATGGATATTTCAGGATGTCCATTCAGGCGGCGCTGCATCGAACGCCGGAATCAAGCCAGGGGACATTCTTCTCAGCGTAGATGGCCGCGAGATTTCCCCGCCGGAGCATCCTGTCTTCGCGATGGGCAAGCAGACCATTCTGGAGATTATCGGCAGAGACGATCAACGGCGCGCGGTCGCGGTCAATGTGGCGCGACCCAAGGGGAAGAAACTCCACTTTGTCGAGCCGACGCTGGTTGAGGCGCGCCATCTCGAAGACGGACTTGGCTACCTGAAGGTTGCCATGTTCCCTGGGCTGATCGGCGTCGAGGTGGCCAACGAAATCTCCCGCGCCGTCGAGGGGCTAGGAAAGATCGACAGCCTCATCATCGACCTTCGCGGGAATACCGGAGGAGGAATCGGAGCCCTTCGTGTCATGAGCCTACTCACGCCCGACAGAATTCCCGTCGGATTCGCCTTAGACAGAAAGCGCGTCACTCCCAATCTTGATTCGGAGAAGCAGCGATTTCGGCGATTCCATGCCATTCCCGCTTCCAAGAAGGCGCTCTGGATGCTCGCATTGAAGTTCGCGCCGACCATGCTGGCCAAGACGCCCATCGTCCTTGAGACTGAAGGGCTGGGCCGCAAGGAGTTCCACGGACGGGTGACGCTCCTCGTGAACCGCCATACCGCGAGTGCAGCCGAAATGATTGTCGCGTTCGCGCGAGAGAACAGTCTGGCCAATATCATCGGTGAGAAGACTGCCGGGAAGTTGCTTTCTGCCACCTCCGTCAAAGTGGGCCATGGATTCCGGTTGGCTCTTCCGACTGGCGCCTACCACACATGGAACGGCATGGTACTTGAAGGAATGCCCATCGAGCCGGACGAATTGGTTGAATTTGCTTGGCGGGCAGCACTAGCCAACAAGGACAGTCAACTTCAATTCGCTATCGAATCTGTCAGCGATAAACAAAGAGAGCGAGCGAGTTGATCACCCGGTCAACGCCTTCGCAGCTCTCAACATCAGCGTAGCCTGTTAGATACTGAGGACTCGATCGGCTTCACTCTCGATCCAGATTGCCCACCGGAGTGTTCGCTGAGTGACTTGGCGATTTGGCGTCATTCCAGAATTAATAACCTTGTGTAACTCTCTATATATCTGGAGGATGCACGATGTTCTTGCCCAAAATTCCTGCAACAAATATCGACATTGTCTTGATCCCAGTTGCCTACAGTCCGCCATTATCAACTCGCCCGATGGAATCGGGCGAGTTTTGAGGAACTGGCGCAATAACCAGGGGCTTTGAATTTGGACCTGATATTTGCCCCATGTAAGCCCTTGGAAACAATGGGCGGCTGTCGTGGGTCAAAAGGTCGCGGTAGGGACGAGCCTTTGGTTTGAGTCTTAGCCTGTAGAAATGCAGATGCCGCACATCCGCTAGTGCGCTACAGAAGAAGTATTGATTTTCGATGCACTATGGAGAACTCCGTCAGGCGGTCCCAGTTCAACCTGACCAATACGCTCCAAGCTAGGACCAGAAGCGACACTAAAGAAGATGAGTCTGCTGATCTGCCCATCTTGAGGCAGTTGGATATCTAGTTGAGAGGTTGCGGCGCGAGTGTCTGCGCAAAGGACGAGCGCTCGAACTTCACCTTCTAACGTCGTCGCTATCACCAGTATTGCCTGATCTGTGGGTTTCAGATTGTTTACGCTGGCGCTGTTCTTCATGTGCTGCCAACGCTTTGCCAAAACGAAGCCAATACCCGCAGACAGCTGCCCACCAGCATCTGCGGACCATTTGACTGTGATTTCCTGATGGAGTGGCACCTTGGTCTGGTACGCCATTTGAGCCGGCACGGAGTCCAGATAACTAGGTAAATGCACACCCGAGTCCTTCAACATTTCTACTGTGAGCCAATCAAAGGACGGCCCCGCAGCCTGAGCGTAAATAGGCGGGGTGATGGCCATAACTCCAGCGCAGAGGCAGAGAGCCATTGCCAGCAAGCTAAACCAGGATTTTGTCCATTGCATCATTTATTTCCTCCTTGCGGGGTTGCTGTCGTTGCATGGATACTAGCGTCTACCAGCCCGGAAAACTCTTCTATACTGCCGAATCCGCCATGCCTTCGCCCGTTGATGAACAGCGTCGGAGTGGAGTGAATATGGTAAGTGGTTGCTTCGTCTACATCTCTGTTCAAACGGGTCTCTGGATAGGGACCAGACATACACTCAAGGTATTTGTCCGTGGAAACCCCAGGGACCGTTTGCAAGAACTCCTTGACACGTTCTTGGAGATTATCCGCAGTTGTTTCCTTCTGCTTCAAGAACAGAAACTCTTGAAATTGCCAGAAGGCATCAGGGGCTTGCCGAGCCACGCAGATTCCGGCACGGGCAGCATCCTTGGCCCACTTGTGCATTGGCAGAGGATTGTTGCGGAAGATCAGGCGTATCTTGCCGGGATTGTCCTTTTGATATTGTTCGACCATCTGGGAGAAGGAGGCGCAGTACGGACACTGGAAATCCGAGAAAAGCACTACTGTCACCGGCGCGCCCTCGGGACCGCGACTGGGTGGATGATCCACCTCCGCCTCGGCGTGCAACTGATCGTTCGTCTGAGCATCTTCCTTATTGAAATCGGAAGTCAGATCCCAGAGTTGAGTAGACACGAAACGATGGTCTGGCGAAAGGTACAATGTTGCATGGCCGTGATTGTGAGGCAATGTCACGAACAGTTGCCAATAGCACGTTCCCGGTAATAGCGCTTCGCGGTCGATCACTGGGAGGATTGGCTCAATGCCCATAGTTCTTGCAGCCACCTGTAACACGCGAGATCGTACAGAAGCATCAAGAGGGGCGCAGGCTGGAGCGGTTTGAGCATAAGCCATAAGCGCACAAAACAGCACTGCCGCAGCCATTGCCAGCACACGCCAGCCGACCAATGCTGTTTTCAGATTTCGGTATCCATGCTGTATGTAGATGCGCATCTGATTCTGCTTCTCCGTGTAATCTGCAACGACGGCGTTTTTCGGTTTCACTTCGTAACGGCGGATGAAGCAGCATAGCCTAACGAATCTGCCGTGGCCTGCACTTCTTTCAGAAAATTCGAAAGAGGCATTCCGTTATACTTCTTAAACAGCGGATCGAGACGGTAAGGAACTGAGACTGAAAACTGACCATTTTCCAGAAATGCGTTGCACTTTTCCACGCTACCGTCGAGAACGCCATTGCAGTACCTGCTATCGCCCCCCAAGGTTGGAGAAAAACGAATGACGAACATTCCCTGTATGCCATCGCCTGCCGTCAGCCGGAAGCTTGGGATGAACTGTGTCTCATCGGTCTTAGACCAACGCAAGAACAAGATTTGTGGTCCATAACTATCCTTCCAATCGAGTCCGCCAGCCCTTGTTTGCAAACTCAGATCAGATTCACCCCAACTTGTTTGCGGCTTCAGTGAGCAAAGGAAATTCCCCATCGGCATACCAAATGTGAGGGTATCGCCAACTTTATGCGCCCCCTTCCATGTGCGCAAAACCGTTACATCGGAGTAGTTCGCCAAGTCTTCCCCTGAGGGAGTGATCGCTGTCGTTGAAGTTGGCGAAAAACCGACCAGAACTACTTCATCGCTCTTCTCCATAAGGCTGGCTAGATCCGATTCGAAAGTCTCCGGGGCCGCTTCGTGGATATGTCGAACATGATGGCCGATTTCCCTTACCTGCTGACATAACGGGCTTGCTTGGATCACTTGCGGCGTTTGCACGGTTCTGATGTCTTTTACACGCTTATCGGGAACGGGAGACAAGGCCGCTTCCTGCGCAAACCCCAACCCGGCCGTAACGACCGCAATCAAAATCGCTTCCACCAAGTTACGCGTTATGATTTTCATAAACTCTCCTCGGCATCTTGCCTTGTTTCAGATTAGCGTTGCTCAGGAATCAACCCGTTCAATTCCGCGAGGAATGCGGACACATCATACTTAGAATACGCCTTCGAAAGAGCGCCCAATCCATAGACCGGCATTACCTTCTCGTTGTCGAGAAGAAACGCGCCCTGCACGCCGCTCCCAACCAGTGTGAAGGTTGGGGAGCTTTGCCCTCCTGCGGTTGAAGAGTGCAGGAATAGGATGTAGCGCCCTCCATCCCGAAGGCGCGAAAAACCATTCACACGCATTCCGGCTTGTACTCCGTCAGGGAAAAGTAGCCCGCCAGCAGAGACGGAGACTCTCACCACGTCACCAGCTTTGTGCGTTCCCTTCCAACTGCGCAGAATCTGAACATCATATTGGGTTTGCACACCATCTCCCGAGGTCGAAACCCCACCGTAGGCAGTCAGGGAATGCACCAAAAGAACCTCGTCGCTGCGCGCCGCCAGCGAAGGCAAATCCCCGGCAAGATCGGCGGAATCGGCATCTTTCGCCTCACTGAGCTTGCCTCCGGAGGCCATTGCTCTCTGATGAAGCGCACTCCCCAACTGCCCTTGTTGCCCTGCCTTGGGGCTGCCCTGATACATACCACTCTGCCCAGTGGCCGGTGCTTGTGCGCCTGCAAACAAGACAGAAACAGCCATCGCGACACCGACCAACTCAATCCCAATTGACGCCGATTTCATTCTGCATCCCTCCGTACATCCACGTTCCGACATAAACCGGAAACCAAACAGTTTGCTTTACTGTGAACGCGCGCAATATTCAATCACAGGAACAAGAGTATCCGTTATAGTACTCATTGTTCCAGTAGTCTCCGTGAACGCATCCGTATTCGTCCTGCTCTACCACCGCGCCATAGTCGCAGTCGCAAGCGGTTGAAACAGATATTACATTACAAGCTTGAGTTCCTTCACGTATCTCTGGGTCTGTTTGATCGATCTGATCATCCAGGCAGTTATAAGTCGTGGTTTCTTGGTATTCCTGCCAAATGTCGTACCAATAGTTGCCACTGGAATCAAACGTATCTTGATAGTCATAGGTTGGATCGTCGGACTGTTGGTATGTTTCACAATCAACAGTCTGGCTAAAATCGAATGTGGCCGAGTCGTAGTTGCTGTCGCCGGAATAGGTTGCAACCATCACGAAGTCGATGTTGTTCTGCGCGTCGTTGGGGAGTGTAAGATCATCGACAAAAAAGGAAAACGTACAGCTTCCATCCGTATTAATGGTGCAACTGCTTATATCGTTGCCAATAGTGTCTGAAAGCGAAATTGTTCCCGTCGGAACCGGCGCAGTACCGTTGGAAGAGTCCATAGGCGTTGGTGATTTTGTTACATTTGAACTCACAGATTTCATCGCACTCGAAGTTTCAGAATTAGTGGTCAGAGTGGCGTTGAAAGTGATTTTCGGTGTGCCGGTCGATTGACTCCAAATAGCGCTATTTGTCCCGCCATTTGATGTGTCATATGCACTCAGGCTAGTAGCAACGACAGGGACAGTGATTGAGCATTCATTTGAGGTGCTCCCTTCATAGTTTTGATCTACCAAGCCGTTGTTATCAATAGCTTGATAACTAGCCTTCAGGAAGTGCGTTCCAGACCCCGATAGGGCCACAGAAGGAAAGGTTACATTGGCGGGCGCTGAACTCGATGAACTCAGGGTTCCAGTGTATTGCTGAGTTGTCCCGGAATATGGCGTATCATATAGGATGACATTTCCCGTAGGCGCTGCCATGTAGCTTAACGGCGCATTCGGTAATTCCGGCGCAACACTGAAGATATAACTATTCGGTTGTCCGTCGGTGACCGAGATCGGACAACTACTGGGGGAAGACAGTGTTGTAACGGTTTGTGCCTGAACGATTGTCAAGGTGACACTCTTCGTTGCAGGCGTGAAGTTCGAATCCCCTTCGTAGGCCACTGTGATGGTGTAATCACCCGGCGCCCACGGCGTCCCGGTTGGTTGCCAATTGGCGTTACCGCTTGCGTCGAGCTGTTTCGGCACGCCAAAAGAGCCGTATGAATTGTCAGCTTCGAAGTCGACATTTCCACTGGGAATGTTGGCGCCCCCATTTGTGCTCGAAACTGTTACGTTAATCGTTACATTTTGCCCATATTGTGGTTGAGGTGGGTCCATGGTAATCGTATTGGTGGCGGCATTCTCAACGGTCATCACACCTTGACCGAACTGTATAGATAATGAGTAGTTACTATTGGTAACTACAAGACTTCCCTGCGAGGCAGTAATAGGGTACGTGCCTACCGGAGACGACGTTGTGGCTGTTGTGGTTAGTAACGGTTCGCCGCCGGTGCCGTCACCGAGGTAGTTTGTTACGGTTTCGGGGTTATCCTCGCCTTGGAATCCATCCCACATGAACATAGGCACACCGGGGTCGTTTGGATTGTGGTCGTTGAGATTAGGAATGGGGCCGCCGACTGGCATCACCTGATTATTCGGGGTTATCGTCAACACCGCTGGACTGACCTGGGACTGCACCAACGAGTTCGCCGGGTTATCATAGATGTCCCCGCCATATGCCGCTGTGATGGTATTGGAGCCGGCCGGTAGAGCTTTTGTCGTTATGCTTGCAACGCCATTCGCGATGGTACCAGTGCCAAGAGTTGTTGACCCGCTTGTAAAGGTAACACTTCCGGTAGCGATACTTGGTGTAAGCGCGGCGGTAAGTGTAACAGCCGATCCATAGGCAACCTTTCCGGTCGCACTTGTGCTCAGAGCAATCGTCGGTGTCGCTTTGTTAACTGTCAAAGTTATTGAGCCTGTTGCAGTAACATAGTCCGTTGTGTTCGTGGGGGTGAAGGTTACTGAGAGCGTTTGCGATCCGGTGGTGAGCACCGTGCCTAATGCCGGACTGTAGACGAAGGTGCCTGCCACGCTGGCCGTCGCGTCCAGTTGCGTCGCGCTCAACGCCGTGCCATAGGTGATGGCGGCAGGCGTGGCCCAAGTGATCGGCGGCGTGGTCTTGTTGACCGTCAAAGTTGTTGAGCCTGTTGCTGTAGCATAGTCCGTCGTGTTGGTGGGTGTGAAGGTCACTGAGAGCGTTTGTGATCCAGCGGCGAGCACGGTGCCCGACGCTGGACTGTAGACGAAGGTGCCTGCCACACTGGCTGATGCATCCAACTGCGTCGCGCTCAGCGCTGTGCCGTAAGTGATGGCTGCTGGTGTTGCCCAGGTGATAGTCGGCGTAACCTTGTTCACCGTCAGCGTCACGCGGCCAGTAGCGGTGTTGTAATCGGTTGTATTGGTGGGCGTGAAGGTAACTGACAACGTTTGTGGGCCAGCCGCGAGGACCGTGCCCGTCACGGGGCTATAAACAAATGTTCCCGCCACGCTGGCTGTTGCATCCAACTGGGTTGCGCTCAGTGCCGTACCATAGCTGATTGCCGCTGGAGTCGCCCAGGTGATTGTCGGTGCAGCAGCAGTGATTGTCAGCGTTCCGCTGACATAGGTAAAGGTATAGTTAGCCGCCGCAAGTGTTCCAGCCGCCGCGGTGATCGGATAAGGTCCCACCGCAGAAGTAGTCGTAGCCGTAGTCGTCAGGCTTGGAGTTCCGCTTACAACACTGGATGTATCCCCGTTGACAAAACCGCTATAGCTAGCTGTGAACGCCGGATTGGCCACACCGTATACGCGGCTGGCATTGTTGGCTGTCACTGTCAGTGGAGCTTTGCTCACAGTAAGCGAGACGGCAGCTGTAGCCGGACTGTATACGGTAGTCCCGGTTGGAGTGCAAATCACGGAAAGGGTCTGAGTCCCAGCAGCCAGCACAGTGCCCAATGCCGGCGTGTAAACGCATGTCGTTGCTGGACCTCCGTTCGCACTGGCAACCGCGTTCAGTTGCGTTGCGCTCAGCGCCGTTCCATAGGTGATTGCCGCAGGTACAGGCCATGTGATAGTCGGGGTCAGATTGCTGCTTGCGCCGATCGCGCGAATGCGCTGGTTGCCTTCATCTGCAATATACAGATCACCGAGTTGATCGACTGCGACGCCTACAGAATAGCTCGGATTCAATTGGGCGCTGGTGGCCATTCCACCGTCGCCGGAGTATCCGCAGCTTCCATTGCCGCCCACTGTATAAATGTTGCCCGTCGCCGCAACCACTTTGCGCAGGCCACAGTTGGCCGGATTGGTCGCGCCGCTGGTTCTGCCGGAGAGAACATAAATATTGTTCGAACTATCTACAGCAATGGCGGTCGCATAATATAAATTTGCGCTTGTCGCCAGACCGCCGTCGCCGGAGTAGCCATTGGTGCCGTTCCCGATCACTGTGGTGATAATACTCGTCGCCGGATTGCTTGGAGTCGTGATCTTGCGAACACGATTGTTACCCGGATCGGCGACATAGAGGTTGCCGGACGAGTCAAATGCAAGCGACGATGGCTGATACAACTTGGCGTTCACGGCGCTCCCTGCTGCGCCGTTATCGCCCGAATAACCCAATACGCCAGTACCGGCTATGGTGGAAATGTTGTGCGTCGTAGCATTCACCATGCGAACCCGCGTGTTGCCCGCGTCCGCAATATAGATGTTACCGGATGAATCAACAGCAACACCTTCGGGGGCATTCAACTCGACAGTGCTCGCGGTCGCCAGCCCGCCGTCGCCCGCAAAGCCCTCGGTTCCATTACCGGCCACAGTACTGATCGTGCCAGTCGTGATCGGGGACGTCACCTTGCGGATCACACCGTTGCCGAAATCCGCGATATACAGGTTGCCCGACGAGTCCAGAGCGATGCCATAAGGATGATAAAGTGTTGCGCTGATGGCCGCGCTGCCGTCACCTGTATAACCCTGCGTGCCGTTGCCTGCCACAGTAGTGATGCTTCCGGTCGAAGCTGATACCATCCGGATGCGATTGTTATTCGTATCTGCAATGTATAGATTACCCGCTGAATCAACCGCTACACCTTCTGGATAAACCAAGGTGGAACTGGTCGCTAGGCAACCATCACCCATGCTGTCTGTCTTGCCAGCGCAAACGGTCCCCCCTCCCACAACTCTGCTGATATTTCCGGCGGTAGGCAACGCAATGAGATTTTGGGCTATAGTCAGTGTGCCATTGACAAAAACAAAGGAATAGTTAGCTGCTGAAAGTGTTCCAGCCGCTGTGATTGGATAGGTTCCCACCGCCGAGGTTATAGTTGCCGTAGTAGATAGGCTGGGCACTCCGGTAATTACGCTGGAGGTATCTCCGTTGACGAAGCCGCTGTAATTTGCAGTAAATGCCGGGTTGGACGCGCCATAGACACGAGTCGCATTGTTGGCCGTCACGGTCAATGGCGCTTTGTTCACCGTGACAGTTGTTTGCGGTGATGCAGCTGCTCCAAAGTTTCCCGTTGCCGAAACGCTCGCCGTCACCACCACAGAACCTGTACCCGTAAAGGTCAGTACACCGTTCGACAGCGTTGCCGGTCCGGAGACCAGTGCATAGCCCACGGCCTGGCCCGTCGCGGTGGCTACTCCGTTGTTCAGATATGTAGATGTAGCCGTCAGCGTCAGCGGTGTTCCATATGTCCCCGATGTCGAGGTCACAGTTACGGTCGGTATGGCCACGTTCACCGTCACGCTTACCGAGCCGGTCAGCGAGTTGTAGTTGGCCGGGACGGAAGGCGCAAAGGTCACACTTTGCGACGCAGTACCCGCATTGGGAGATGTGGTTGGCGTGGTCCACGCGAAGTTGCCCGCTACGGAGGCCGTGCCGCCGGTCAGCGTAGAGGATGCCAGCGTCTGGCCATACGTAATCGGCGATGCAGTCGGCCATGCGGACACTGATGGCGTGGCCTTGCTAACCGTGATAGTTGTCTGCGGCGATGTGGCCGCACCGAAGTTCCCCGTCGCCGATACGCTGGCCGTCACCACCACCGAACCGGCACCCGTGAAGGTCAGAACGCCGTTCGACAGCGTTGCCGGTCCGGAGACCAGTGCATAGCCCACGGCCTGGCCCGTCGCGGTGGCTACTCCGTTGTTCAGATATGTAGATGTAGCCGTCAGCGTCAGCGGTGTTCCATATGTGCCCGAGGTCGAGGTCACCGTCACGGTTGGCGTGGCCGGGTTGACCACGAAGCTAGTCGTCGTCGTCGCTGCGCCATAGTTCCCGCTGGCCGCCTGGTTGGCGGTCAAATAGACCGTGCCCGCGCCGGTTACAGTCACCATGCCGGAGCTGGTGACGGTTCCCGAACTGGTCTGTCCGCTGGTTAACGAGTAGGTGACTGCGCCGGTCGAAGCTGACGACGCGGTCACTTGGAAGGGAGCCGCGCCATAGGACTTCGCGGGGACAGCGGTAAAGGTCAGAGTCGGCGTGGCCACGTTCACTGTCACGCTTACCGTGCCGGTCACCGAGTTATAGTCGGCCGGGACGGAGGGCGTGAACGTGACACTCTGCGACGCAGTACCCAAACTGGGAGATATGGTTGGCGTGGTCCAGGAGAAGGTTCCAGGCACGGAGGCAGTACCGCCGGTCAGCGTAGAGGATGCCAGAGTCTGGCCATACGTAATCGGCGATGCAGTCGACCAGACCGTGACCACAGGTGTGGCCTTGTTCACCGTTACCACGCCGTTGACGTAGCTGATGGAATAGTTGGCGGCTACCGCGCCGGAGCAACTTGTCGAAGGCGAAGAACCTGGAGCGCTGGTTGTCGTATAGCTTGTGGTACAGGTTGGCTGCGTCGTTAGCACCGTGCTGGTCTGGCCATTGACGAAGCCGCTGTAACCTGGCAGGATCGTTGGAACCGGCGCGCCGAAAGCCACCGTCGGGCTGGAGGCGGTGATCGTCAACGTCGCCTTATTGACCGTCTGGATTATTGCAGTCGACGTTACAGAAAGATAATTCGTGTTGCCTGCCCAGCCAGCGGTGATGGAGTGGGTGCCTGCTGTCAAAGTGCTCGTGGTGAGTGTCGCGGTTGTGCCGCTGATTGTGCCGGTGCCAATCGACGTACCACTGTCGTAAAATGTCAGCGTTCCGGTCGGTCCGCTTGAAATGGTTGCCGTAAAAGTTACTGCCCCACCGAAGGTGGACGGTGTGCCCGATGACACCACGCTCAGCGTCGGCGTGATTTGATTATTTGCATACGTTGCAGAACCGCCTCCGTTGGAGAGATAAAAAGTTATAGTAAATGTCGATCCATTTAAGGTAATTGATGATGGCATGGCTCCCTGCGGTTCGCTAGGAACACAACTGCCATTCCATTGGTAGTAGGATGCCGATGCACCAGAGAACGGCGTTACAACGCCAGAAGAGCTAGTAAAAGAAAAATTGGTATAGGTGTATACAGTTACCGTTGCACCATATTGGCTACAGCCGCTGGTCGATGATGACACGCTCCAGTTGAGTGTTCCACCTCCAACGCTGGAACTTTGCGCGCACGCCTTCTGCTGAACTACGCTTCCTAGCAGCGTAAGCAACACAGCCAATGTAAAGTATGTTTTTACGGCGGCGAGAATGCTCGTTAGAAAACCGAGATTCGATTTCTGCGACAGAATATCGAAGGAGCTATTCATTTGCTTTGCTCCAATCCAGTGATGATAAGCGAAGAGTTTAAAAAGCCGGAGGTCGGCGAGAGACGGCTGATCGTGGGCGCGGCCGTATAGGCAGCGTGTGGTGTAACGAACAATATGCACACGAGTATGGCTGCGAAAGATATATGCGCCAAGGATGTACTGCGTGTGAGTAGTTTCTGCTTCGATCCATCGTCATTCATCGCTTTTCCTCGCGGGCTTGCAAGCCAATTTGCTCTATGCGGATATTCACGGTGTTCGTTCATTCATGCAGACCGCAACAAACACACGCTGCCTACAGCGGCTGTTCGCTACTTCACTGAAGCCCAGTAATCTTGAAAGGGATGCGCCTTGAGACGATCACTTCCACTTCACTGCGCAACCCTCTTGCCAACCCCACCCCACCGGGTCGCACGGCTCGCAGTGACAGCACAAAGGCGTGATGCGTTACTTCGGGGGGGGGGGGGTGATGTTACCGTAGTACTAGAAACCGTCATGTACCGCAACTTTCTCGTCAACATCACGTGACCAAAATAACCACTCTCTTGTGTTTACAGGAACAACCCGGCTGTGTGTCAAGAAGTATTTTGTGGAAATCGCGGATCATAATCGACTTTTCACAATTATTTCCAATACAGCGGCTACCGTGGTCGCCGACACTGCCAGATGCCAAGTACAAGCGCAGCCAGGGCGATCTGCCAAAGTGCCATAGCCGAGCAAATGCCCGTGAGAATGTCGAAAACCAGAGACAACATGATAACGACGCCCAGGATGGCACCCACGCGCTTCATGGCATCGGCGGGTTTTACGATGCCGAGCATGATCCCAAATGCAGTCAGAATGAGCGCAATGATTGCGAGCGATCCCAACGCCACTGGTCCACGCGCACCATGGCTCGCGCGGCGGACATCAACGAGGCCAGTGTGCGGCGCATTTGGCACACCCACGGACCGAAACCGCATCGTATAGAAAGCTTCAAGGTCAGCAACGATCCGGATTTCGCCGCCAAACTGGAGGACGTTGTCGGCATATTTCTCAACCCGCCCGAGCACGCGCTGGTCCTGTCGGTCGACGAGAAGAGTCAAATTCAGGCGCTGGACCGCACCCAGTCCGGACTGCCCATGAAGAAGGGTCGCGGTGCCACCACGACCCACGACTACAAACGCAACAGAACAACCACGTTGTTTGCCGCGCTTAATACCGACACCGGCGAGGTCTACCACCTATGCCAGCAGCGCCACCGTCATCACGAATGGCTGAAGTTTCTGCGCCTGACCGATCAGACCGTGGCGAGCGAAAAGCAGATCCACATCATCTGCGACAACTATGCGACCCACAAACACGAACGTGTGCAACGCTGGATGGCTCGCCACAAGCACTTCCACGTGCATTTTACGCCCACTTCGGCATCGTGGCTGAACATGATCGAGCGCTTCCTCCGCGACCTGACCGAAAATCGCATCCGGCGTGGAGTCTTTCAATATCTTGAACACCTCATCGTGGCCATCGGCGACTACATCGACCGCCACAACGACAACCCAAAGCCCTTCATCTGGACCGCCAAGGCGAACGACATCCTCGAAAAAGTCACCCGTGCTCAAGCCGTACGAAATAAACGCCTATCCGTGTGACGCACTACACTAGCACCGCGGCGTCCCGGTTGAAGTTGAGGGCCGATTTTAGTACCTATCCATTGAAATTCTGCGCAGAACGGACAGAATATCAATGGATGGGGACTGAATGCCAATACTCTGATCTTATCTGGCAATATCAGGTTCTTGTGCTCTCGGAGTCTCGCGTTTATACAGCGGTCCGAATCGGTCATTGACTGGCTTTTCCAGATTCTGTTTGGAACCGAGATAGCGCTCCGTAGTTAAAACAGATGCATGGCCCAGCAGAAACTGAATTTGCTCAAGTTCCCCACCATTTGAGTGGCACAGCTTGGCGCAAGTGCGACGGAGATCGTGCGGCGCAATGTGCTCAAGGCCCAGACGCTTTGCGCATTCGCGCACAACGTACCAGACAACGTTCTCGGAAATTCCTCGACCCCAGCACGATCCGTGTCGGCTCACCGCGCGGAATATACGGCCGAGCTTCAGTTCCGCAGTGGCTAGCCATTGGTCCACTGAATCCTTTACCCATGCCGGCATCTGGACCGTTCGGACATGGCCGCCTTTTCCAACCAAATCGACGATTGCCCAATGTCCCTGACGAATCTGAATGTCGTCGATGTTTAAGGCTGCGAGTTCCGCTCGTCTCAATCCACAGCCAAGAAGAATGGAAATCATCGCAAAATCTCGCTTGTTTCTAAGCCCATCGCCGTTAGATTTGTCGACGAGTAATTGGGCTTGATCTATGTTCAACCAGTTTCCAGATCGCTGGCCCAGGTGTTTGACGCCCTTCACACGCCGGATGCCAGCCGCCAATTCAGGACTCAGCAGACCGGAGTCTGCCGCTTCATATGCAAGGCGCCGCACGGCAGCGAGCCTCTGGTTGATAGTTGCGGCTGCCAATCCAAGGCTCTCCAAATAGAGTCGAAATCTGAGCACAACGGTGCGATTAAGCGCCAAGCGTGGCTCCGAGCAGTACCAGGCGATAAACTGGTCCATCGCAAAGCGATAGTTGCGTCGTGATTGTGGAGAGCTCAGACTGTTGAGAACGGATGCTTTTGCGTGGTCGAGATCCGGCAGGCGGAGAACGATCTTCCGATAGTTGGGCTTTGACTTTTTTCTGCGCATACAAGCAGCCTCCTTGCCGCAAGTATGGCAGCCTTTTCATGGTCAATTCAGCGCAGGAACGGGCACAAGCATATTCTTGAGTCCAGATAGCCTAAACGAATCCAATCCAGAAATTAAAGCTGTCATCTGTTGGTAACAGCCCAATGCGCATTTCCAGGATCACGTCCGCCGCTCTACTACTTGATTTGAAGAGGGTAGTAATACGACGCCTGATCCTGCTCGTGGGTCGTCGAAAGAAAATAGGAACCCGGTCTGGACTTCCGCAAGTCTAGATCAACCGAGACCTCTTCCCGGTCGCCACTACCGATTGAGGTTGCGTTACCGTGGGCCAGTGGGTCATTGACCGTCTGATCGCGCGTGACAGCTACCGTGTATTGACCAGCTCTGCTGAAGCGGGGAAGGATGATCGTCACCTTGACCAAAGCGGCCGGCAACGACACCGATTCCAACGGACTGAGTTCGGCTGAGTTGGGTTGAGAACCCCGAAGCGTCCCGGCATCCGATAGGTCTACGGTCTCAGGAATTGCAGCCATATTGTCGGTCGGATGGGGCGTGTTCGTTCCGTGCCACGACACTACGGCGAATGCGGCGACAATCAAAAGACAACAGCCAACGGCGGCCGTGAACACCAGCCTTCGCCGGCGCGACTGATGTTGGGACCGCAGTTCGAGCAGTCTTCTCATGCAGACAGGACAATTCGCTGCATGATCCACTCTCGGATCCGACAGGGCGATCTGTTTGGATTGTTGGGCGACGCTTTCCAAGAACGCTTCATCAGGACAGGCACCGACAGGCGCAGTTCTCCCGTCGAGGACACGTTCCTGATGTTGCCTTGTGACCCATGCATCAAGGCGATCTTCCGCACGAGAGAACCAACGCAATTTCATCAACATTGAGACAATTCTCCAGGCTGGGAGAGATCATGGAGCAACGACTCCATCTCCCGGATATAGGCTCGCCGAACGGCGGTGTGGTCCATTTCGAGATCCTCAGCGATTTTCCGCCACGAATACCCCAGAGCGCGCCATTTTACAATCGACTGGGCGACGGGTGAGAACCGCTCCAACAACTCTCTCCCATAGACCCTCTGCTCTGCCTCCGGTTGACCAATATACAACTTTTCCATATCGATCAACGACCCATACGGAATCTCCAGACGCCGCTTTGCGGATTGCTGCTGCGCAAAGCGTTTAATGACGCTCTTGATGCGCGCCGTCAACTTCATCTCCGGGCACTCAGCGTGCCGGAGGATGTAGCTCGCCGCATTTTCTACCGCGTGATCCATGAGGTCATAAGCTGCAGTGAGATCGTAGAGATACGTCCAGGCGCAACGGATCGCAAAAGGCCATGCTGTCTTTGCAGCGGCCTCCAGTTTTTCATTTGAAGCCTGGCTTCCTGTCGAATGTGCCCAGCTCCATGTTGGCTCTTTCCAGTTGCTGCCTTGTGGCTGCATATGAGAGCGTCCGTCACACAGGGGGATAACCACTACACATCTTGAGATGTTTGGACCGGCGCCAGATTGTTACGGTAGCAAAAAAACTTCACCTGCCTGCCCCAAACACCCGACGAAAGTGCCTTTAGTAGTTACAGGGAAAGATGCGAC
>Ga0302192_10000588_pt1 | contig 23321 bp, 24 predicted proteins | sample II_Bog_E3_2_FD_200230 | JGI IMG/M metagenome (GOLD analysis project Ga0302192, IMG submission 200230) | Peat permafrost microbial communities from Stordalen Mire near Abisko, Sweden - II_Bog_E3_2 | ecosystem: Environmental > Terrestrial > Soil > Wetlands > Peat | place: Sweden: Abisko...
CCGCGACCTCAGCAGAACTGCGCCGCCGCCGAACGATAGGAGAAGAAATCACTGACTGGTTCATGCCTCCAGTCAATCACCTTCAAGCCGCCAGGAAAAGGATGGCTTTGCCCGGAGCGATACGTTGTTTCACCTGTTGGTTGATTAGTCGCGTCAAGAATCGGTGCGCTACCACCGGCGAAGGTGTATGCACCATTGAAGGTATTAGGGTCATAGTCGTGAACGAATACGCCGAGGGACTGTACCCCAGCTTTCCAGGTATGTTTTCCGTGCGTCACCATTACATCATCGTCAATCTCAAGATCGCGTTCTCTATTGCTAAGATTTTGGCTCGTCGCTCCGCCACTCACAAAGTAGCCCGACACCTGCAATGCTGGCGCAGAGGAAGTCGCTACCTGCTCGGTTCGTTTCCATGTGTAGTCAATTCGCGTTTGGTGCAATAAATTCGCACTAATCGGTTGCGTATTAGTGAAGCGTAGATCATATTCGCTAACGTTACTGGAGTATCCAGCTTCCGGGAGTGTAAGCCCACCCACGCCTTGGTTTCCTAAGCCATTTGAGCGCGCGGAAAATGACAGAGTTGCAGTATCTTTCGGGGCGATCTGCCAATCGCCACGTAGAGAGCCAATCCATAACCGTTGCGGAGCTTCAACAGTTTGATGGAACGGCGTTTCGTTTCCGTTTGCGTCGAGCATCACGGCATTGACTACATTGAATTCTTCAATGTCTCGTTTTTCCAATGCAGCAGAAAAGTCTGCTTTCTTGGAGACCAGTGGTCCGGTCAATTCAAAGCCGTACCTCCTTTTCCCGGCAGGCGTCGAGGTGACCGAGAAGGGGTCAGTGGCATTGAAGACGCCATCGCTATCCGTAAAGAAGACAGCTCCATGGAACCGGTCAAGGCCAGGCTTCGTCATGATTTCTACGACACCGGCACTCCAGGGTGGCCATTGAAATTCGGGGGCGTATATCTCAGGATTGATGCGAATAGAAGCAATAGCGCTTTTCGGCGGCAGCACGCTAGGATTCTGGAACCCATCAACGATGATATTAGCGGTGTCGGACGCTCCACTTGATGCCAGAATCTGAATCTGTCGTAGGAAGTCATCGGGATCATCGGCTAATTGCTGAATTTCGTCACCGGTGAGCGTGTGTGACGCAGCATCCTGATTAGCGTCCGGTGCAGATGAATCGGCTGGTACTTGCACATCTGTCTGAACCTGAGCGAGGGCCAGTTGCAGATTGAGGTGGACGCTAGAGCCTGCACGGCCATGAATCTGGCTCGTTGACGTAGCAAAGCCGGATGCTTGTGCAGAGATCGCAACAGTTGTGTTCGGAACACAAGGAATGATGTAGCGTCCGGTTGCATCGGTAGTCACAATGACCGCCCCAGCCTGGACGGTCGCACCGGGAATCGCTGCGCCCGTAGGGTCCGTAATAGAGCCTGCCAAACTCAGTCCCCGCGAGCAGTTCTGCTGAGCGAAAACAGCGGGGGGGAACAGGAACGCGGCGCATAGAATCAGGTTGTTCCGGCTAATCGCCATTGTGTTTTGTCCTCTCTGCGCATAGGTGTTAAGCGCGTTTGATCCCTCAACCATATGGCGGCAATGTCGAGCGGCAAAGTTGAGTGGGACGAAGCGTAGCTGGGAGAGGACGGACTGTAGAGGACTCGTTAATATTGCTTTTTCGTAGGGATTGCACAGTCCTACAATCGAAGCAGTAGGTGTCTGCAATGAATGCAACTGTGCCCATTACGCCCTCGTTGAAGCACCGGATTGTTCTCGCCGTATGGATATTCGTGGCGTGGACCGTTATCGCAGTGTTATTTGCGATGCAGTGGTATACCTACGACTCTTTCCATGGAACAGTGCTGCCATGGGATCACTACCTACGTTGGGCCGTTGAGGAGTGGTACACATGGGCAGCGCTCACGCCTTTAGTATTGTGGTTAGCGACGCAGCGCCCAATCCGCCCACATCGTATTTGGCAAACTCTGCCCCTGCACATGGTTGCGAGCATCGTGTTCACAGGAATGGCAACCTGCATTCAGGCGATGTTCACGCGACTTCTGAATCCACACCAGTGGAGCTTGGTGACATATGTCGGACTTTACCTTACAAAAGATGTGGCAATAAACATTGCGACCTATTGGGCCGTCACCGGGTTTGCTCAGACGTTGTCCTATTATCGCGAGGCCGGTAAGAGGGAGCTGCGAGAGTCGCAGTTGGAGAAGCAACTTGCTCAGGCGCAGTTGCAGGTTCTTCAGATGCAGTTGCATCCACATTTCCTCTTCAATTCACTCCACGCCATTGGAGCTTTGATTCAGGATGAACCGGAAGCAGCAGAGCAGATGCTGCTGGACCTTGGCTCCTTATTGCGAGTTTTCTTGGAGGGACAGTCTTCTCAGGAAATCGCTTTGCAGCGGGAGTTGCACCTTGTGAACCTGTACATGGGAATTCAGCAGGTCCGGTTCCGAGACAGGCTTAAGGTTACGTCGCTTGTCGCCCCTGAAGCACTTGACTGTTCGGTGCCGAGTCTCTTACTTCAACCGATAGTAGAAAACGCCATTGTGCATGGAATCTCAAAGAATCCGGGCCGCGACACGATTGAAATTAACGCGAGTGTTGACGGTGGTGATCTGGTTATTGAAGTGACGAACCACAACAGCACATTGGCTCCCGACGTGAATTCTGATGGTAGTGGTTTTCGTTTGGGATTGTCTAACGCTAGACAACGCCTTGCCCAGATATATGGCGAGACAGCGGCCATTGAACTTTCGGGCCGAAATCCACGTGGCGTAGTGTGCAGAATTACTGTCCCGGCGAGGAAGCTCAGTGTCTCCACTCTGGCTGAAGAAGAGGCTCTTGCCCTATGAAGATCAAGACGATCATAGTCGATGATGAACCTCTGGTCCGAAGCAGTATCGTTCGGGTGCTTCGTTCCGACAACGAGATTGAAGTCGTCTGCGAGTGTAGTGACGGTTTGTCTGCACTAGAAGTTATTCAGCGCGAGCAACCCGATCTACTATTCTTGGACATTCATATGCCTGGACTGACAGGGATGCAGGTTCTTGAAGCGCTAGAAGATGGTAAAGCTCCTATCACGATACTCATCACCGCTCACAGAGACTATGCCATCGACGCATTTGAAGCAGAGGCGATGGACTATATCCTGAAGCCCTTCGGCAGAGAACGCCTCGAAAAGGCGGTGATGCGCGCAAAGGCGAGGCTTGCATCTGGCGGCGATGGACACTATGCGCAACATTTGATTCAGGCATTGGCATCAATCCAAAAAAAGCAGCAGTATCAAGACCGCATTGCTGTCCCAGTGAATGGACGTATTCTCCTGCTGGAAACGAGAAGCATCGACTGGATTGAAGCAGATAGAAATCTGGTGCGTCTCCACGCAGGAGAGCGAACCTTTGACTTGCGGAGTACGCTTTCCGATATTGAAGCGCGTTTAGACCCCAAGCACTTCGCGCGAATTCATCGGTCTACATTAGTAAACATCCGTCAGGTAAAAGAAATTCATCCTTGGTTTCATGGTCATCATCGGCTGATTCTCAAGTCCGGTGAGGAACTGAGGATGAGCCGCAATATGGGCGAGAATGTGAAACTCATCCTTGGATTTGCCGGAGAATAAGCCTGGCCTCAATCAGTGCTGGCGGACGGCATACTTGGCTACATTTCGTCCCCTCCTGGCTACGTTTCGCTCCTAATGCCTTCCCCGCATTCCTGGCTGAAATTTACTGTCAATGGATCAGCGATGCCAAGGGCAATCTCGACAGAGGAAGGACGATTTCTCATCAAAGTTTTCCGGGAGGCCGTGGCCTTCTATGAGCGAAAGGAAAAGGAGGGGCGTAGCGGGCCGGACAGGTAGGGCAACAAAGATGGTTCAGGCAGACTGAAAACCATGCGCTGCGAGAACATCTTCCTGTACCTCAGCCGAGTACATAGGGCAGGAGTTGATGAAGACGAAATCCTCCAGCTTTTGGCCGTTTTCGGGAGTGAGCAAACGGAGGCTTTCGAGCATGGCTATCATGCTGGTACGGCAGTCGAAATGACGGTGGCGCATTGTCGCTTTCTCCCCCTTCCCGGAGATCACCACATCGAGGCCGTCTTCGCCAGGGAAGATAACCATCCTCACCTGCATGTAGTGTGGCCCTCCATGTCTGTTGAGGTTAGTCGCACCCGGCCAGAATCGCCAAGGAGTCCGTTGCATGATGCCTGCCAGCGCCGCATCGAAGTCCCTGAAGCAGACGAGCGATGCTACGCATCGGGAGAAGGAGCGACACGTCATCCCCAACGGGGTGCTGATTCGTAAACGCTTGTTTGCGTTTGTTAACGTGTGCGGTTTCAATCATTTGCAGCTTTGAGTTTTCGCGCGAAAACATTGGCGTTTACATTTGCAAACGACAAAGTTAGCAGATGTGAACATGATGATTCAGAATGATTTACGGAAACCGCCCTCAATCATTCGGCATCAAAGGAAATGTAAGCCCAAGTCCTCGCCGGGGTCAATTTTGCTGTGGCTACTGCTGACCCAAAGCCGACTTCGCTGATTCCGCCAGCCATTTCCCCCGCACGGGAATCCGAGAATTACCGCGTCAAACAAACCGGCACCCGGCTGACCGAGGCCGAGTTTGCCGAAGTCGAGGCTGCTGCCGCTGGCGAAGGCACGAACATTTCCGCCTGGATTCGCGAAGCGATACTCGACAGATTGAGCGCCGCTCAGAGAGTGAATACCGACCCAATTCTGCTGGCCGAACTGATGGCGATTCGCGCCCTCATCCTTAATCTGTTCGCGGCAGTTTCCAAAGGACCGTTGACGGACGAATCGCTCCGCAAGATGCTGGTATACGCCGACTCCGTCAAACAGCAAAAGGCCGACGAATTTCTGACCAAACTGAGGGCCGGAAGCGGATCCAAACCGCCAAAGGGTACGCCATGAGGCCGCTGCGTTTCCCAGGCCGTTTCCGGTGGTGGATCGTGGCCGTCTTGGCGGTGATCTTCGGCTTTCCGCTATTCCCATTGGCTGCGTGGTTGGCATGGGAGATGCCACCGCTCGAACGGTATTATTTGCTCAATTACCTTGAGAGCACGGAGCGGGCAAAGCAGTCCGGTACAATGACCAAAGTTCAATGGGTGTTGAAGACTGCTTCCGGGCGGAAAAGCACCCTGGCAACGAATCCCGATGTAGTCTCGGAAAACAGCGCCGATCCGCCTGTGCGGCTTTCCGAAGCCGCCATCGCAGATGGCTGGACGGGGATTGAGAAACACGCTCCCGTTCAGGTCGATTCAGCCGAGCTTGAGCAATTCTTACAGGAAGACATTTACAACGGCCGTGGCTATTGGACATTGATGCTGGAGCCGATTCTCATTGGCTTCGCATTGATGATGTTTCTGGTTGCGGGCGGGCTTAAATTGAAAGAGTGGTTGGGCACCGGATCGAGACACGAACAGCGGCACGGACGCCGCACCCGAGGGCCGGAACTACTGTCCTCCTGGCGATGGAATTGGAAGCTGAAGCCCGATGGCATTCGCTGGCAATTGCGCTGGCAGAATTTCCTGCTCGATTGGTGCAGCAAGCAGTTGCCCGGTTGGGCCACTCCAACTTTTCGTATGCGGCGCAATCTCGAAGCTAACCACATCCTATTGATGGGCGACTCGGGCAGCGGCAAATCTTCGGCCATCCGGCAAATCCTCCGCCAGATTGCCCAGCGGGGAGAGACGGCCATCGTCTACGACCCGGCGCTGGAGTTCACGCCGGAGTTCTACTCGCCCGAGCGCGGCGATCTGATTCTCAACCCGCTCGATTCGCGGTGCCCTTATTGGGACATCGCCGATGAGGTATCGACCGCGGAAGTGGCGACGGCGATGGCAGCGGCATTGTTCCCTGAAAAGGACCATGAAAAGGAATTCTTTACCGACGCGCCACGGCGCATCTTCGCCCGTCTGGTGTGCCGGCGGCCTACCCCGCAGCAGCTTGTGCAATGGATGAGCGATCCGGCAGAGATCGCGCGCATGATGCAAGGAACCCCGTATGCCGCTTTTCTCGATTCCAGCGCGCCTGCCCAGAGCGCCGGAATCATCTCCAGTTTCAACATGATTGCGGACAGCTTCGAGCTGCTGCCCAGCGAGGATGACACCCGGCAACGGTTCTCCACTTCGCGCTGGGAATTCGAGCGCAACAAATGGGTGTTTCTTACCTCCAGGCCGACCTTCCGTGAGAAGCTATTGCCGCTGCATAGCGTATGGCTTGATATGCTGATTCTCCGCATGTTGGCCCCTGCGTGAATCCGGCGAAGCCGGTGTGGTTTGTGCTGGACGAATTGGCCAGTTTGAATAAGTTGCCGCAGCTCCATACGGTTGTCACGGAGAGCCGCAAATCCGGCAACCCGGTTGTGCTCGGGTTTCAGGGCCGGAGCCAGCTCGAAAAGCGTTACGGCAAGGACGCCGAAGTCATCCTCTCGCAGCCAGCGACAAAGATATTCCTCAAGACCTCCGAGCCGCACTCGGCAAAGTGGGTCTCCGATGCGATCGGAGAGGTGGAACTTGAGCGTTTGAAGGAGTCGCGCAGTGCGGGTCTGATCGGTGGCAGAAAGCAGTACACCCTTGAGATCACGACTCAGCCGCTCGTCATGGCCTCGGAGATTGCTGGACTGGAACCATTGCACGGCTACATCAAGCAGGAGAACTACGTCGTCCGGGTGCGCTTTCCGTATGTCGCTCCGATAGAGAAGCAACAGCGATTCATCGAGCGAACCGTATCGGTATCGCCGCGTTCTGTTGCCATGCAGCAGGCAATGGTCAACTCTCAACAGGCGAGTAAAGCCCCGGATCAGCCGCCAAAGAAGCCGGTCCAGAAACAGTCGGTATTCCCTGGGGCTGCACGACAGAAGGCTGGGAATGAAAAGCCGCGTGACTGGGATGAATCGGAGTGGATTGAGTGAAACTATAAAGATGCCTTCAGAACAGTCCATTGCCCCACAAGCTGGCGCGTTGATACAAATCTAATACTGAACGAGTGACTCGGACAGCTACCAACCGAAGTGCGAATGTAGTGGCGACCAAATGGCATCGAGCCGCAGCGCAACACGCCGTCACCGGAAATTCCGTGGAACCATCCTCCTGTCCCGCGCGTATTTCACTTTTGATGCGGACATCGAAGGAAATGTCCGCTCGCCAATGGCCCTCGTCGCCTTGAACTTTTGTTTTGCGGGGAGCATGCGATGCGTACCAGGGATTTTGTTGTTGCGGCTGTTCTCGTTGTCTGTTTTGCTGAAGTTCGTGGTCAAACTGCGCCGGCGGGTGCTGGCGAGGGACCGCTGTTTCACTTTATTGAGAAGCCCGGGCCTTACGCCGTGGGGCTGAAGGTTGTGGACCAATATGACTTTTCACGGACGTATCGACCGAAGATCGACGCGGAGGGGAAGCCAACGGTGGGCGAGCGGGCGCGGCCACTGCAGACGCTGATCTGGTATCCCGCTGAGAAGAGCGGCAAGAAGCCGATGACGGTGGGGGACTACAGCGAGCTGCTGGTGACGGAGACGAGTTTCGTTAAGCCGAAGCTGTGGGGGGAATGGAAGCCGTGGATCGACGGGATGAAGCCGACGCTGAAGGATTCCCTATGGGCAGTTCGGGATGCGACTGCCGTGAATGAGAGGTTCCCATTGGTGATCTATGCACCGAGTTTCTCGGCGATGTCGTGGGAAAACGCAGACCTGTGCGAGTACCTGGCGAGCCACGGGTATGTGGTGGTGGCGAGCACGAGTATTGGAGCGACGGCGCGGGTAATGACTAACGATCTGGAGGGAATCGACGCGCAGGCGCTGGACATCTCGTTCCTGATTGGGTATGCGCGGACGTTGCCGGATGCGGATATGTCGGAAATTGCGGTGGCGGGGTTTAGCTGGGGCGGGATCTCGAATCTGTTTGCGGCTGCGCGGGATAACCGGATTGATGCGCTGGTGGCGCTGGATGGGAGTATGCGGTACTACCCAGGGCTGGTGAAGGAGTCGGGCTACGTGCATCCGGAGGAGATGACGCTCCCGATGCTGTTCTTTACACAGGGAGCGATCTCGCTGGAAGAGCAGGCAAAGGACTTTGCGAGCAAGGACAACGAGGGGCCGAACGTGAGTAACGCGTGGACGCATGGAGACTTGATTACGGTAGATGATATGGCGCTGGATCATGTGGAGCACAGCTCGATGTATCAGCGGAATGAGGAGATATGGAAGCACTACTCGGAAAATCGCAAAGGAGATTATTCACGGGCGGATGGGATAGTTGGGTACACCTGGGTGGCTCGATACACTCTTGAGTTTTTGGATACGTATTTGAAGCATGATGCCACGGCGATGGGGTTTCTGAAGAAGACGCCGGCGGAGAATGGCGTTCCGCCGCACATGATGACGGTGGATTTCCGCGCGGCGAAGGGAGCGCCGGCAACGTTTGAAGCGCTACGGTTGGAGACAGGGAAGAAGGGGTTTGATCATCTGGCCGAGGTGTATGCGGCGATGAAGAAGGAGACGCCGGATTTCAAGATCGGTGAGACGGCGATGTATATCTGGGCGACCGAGCTGCAGGATGAGGGCCATCTGGCGGAGGCGATCGATGTGTTGGAGCTAGAATTGCAGCTGTTTCCAGACAACTCCGACGCCAAGGAGAAGCTAAAGGCGATGGAGGCAGTGCCGGCAGCGAAGTGAGAAGCACGACTTTGCGGAGGATGTGCGGATTATATGGTGGCGATGGCGACAGCAACCAGCCACCGCCCATTGAAGTCGGGATGGGCTTTCGCTTGAGGATCAGTTCCTATAATCCTTTCAGTCAGAGATAGAATCTCATCAGGCAGAAGTGAGATGCTGCCGCGCACGTTGTGGAGTACAAGCGCATGTTGACCATCTCTAAATCGTTGTCAGCCGGCCAGGCACGGAATTATCACTCCCGCGAGTTTACTTCTGAAAAGCAGAATTACTGGAGCCGCGACCAACAGGCGCATAACGAGTGGCAAGGAAAGCTCGCGCAGGAGCGGGGTCTGCATGGCGAAGTCGGCTCCGAGCACTTCGCCCGCCTGAGTGAAGGCCAGCATCCAGAGAGCGGCATGCAGCTCGTCAAGCATCAGCCAGCACGCACCTACGAAAACGAATACGGCAAGGAAATCACCAGCTTGGAGCATCGCGCCGGATGGGATGCCACATTCTCCGCGCCGAAGTCCGTTTCGCTGACTGCTCTAGTGGGCGGTGATGATCGTGTGCGAGAGGCGCACCGGGAAAGCGTCCGCGTCGCTCTAGGAGAACTAGAACGATACACTCAGGCGCGCAGCGCCGGGATGTCGCTGGCGGCGAGCGCGACGGCGGTAAGCACGATGGTGACGCCCGCGAAGGTGGGGAGACCGGCAGGCGATACACCGTAGAGCAGCCCGGCCATAAGATGGGAGACGATGAGCGCACCGGCCACACCCACGCAGGCGGCCGGCCTTAGTCCGCAGTTTGGGCAGCCAGGTCGTTCATCCGGTCTGGTATGGGCTGGAGCTCCCCACGCTCGATCTGGTGTACAAGGCCTGTAATTGTGGCGTTCATCTGTACCGGCACTCCGGACGCGTGGCCTAACGTCATCACATAGCCGTTGATAAAGTCGATCTCAGTCTTACGGCCGCGCTCAAAGTCCTGGAGCATGGAGGGTTTGATGTCTCCGTAGAAAGCAATCACAGCCTCGACCCACGACTCATAGTGTTCCCCTGCGGCGAAATTCCCCGGCCATCCGGGCGGAATCGGGTCCACGGTCAGCCGCTCCAGCCGAGTGCCAATTGCAAGTGCCACGGACAACGCTTCCTCGTACGTCCGTCGGAAGACCTTCTTGCCCGCCTCCGTTTCCATGTACTGACGCATGGTTTGCGAACAGAGCGCGCCGAGGGTTGTAACCGAGCAATTGATCAGGAGTTTCGACCAGATGGCGCCAGTCAGATTTGAAGATACCTTAATCTCAATCGCTCGACCTAAGGCGCGGGCAACCCGCTCGACGCGCTCACTGACGCCACCAGCAAGTTCGCCTATCAGTAGATGCCCTGCGTTCTTCTGCACGTAGACGCCGGGTTCTACCATCGTGGCACCAAGATTTGAGAATCCACCAAGGATCTTATCTTCGCCTAGACGATCCGCAAGCGCCCGTGCAACGCCGCCATTCTGTATAGGCAATATAACCCCTTCGGGGGCAAGTAAGCCCAACACGTGGGGCGCGATTTCTAGCGCGTCCTGAGCTTTGGTGGCAAGCAGGATCAGGCCAAATTGGTCTCCTTTTCCGTAGTCCTCAATTGCGGCAACGTCAATAGCGTCTGCCCTCACCTCTCCTCCGATGCCGGACACTCGCAGGCCCGATCTGCGCAGTGCCTTCGCGGAATCGGTATTGCGAGCCGCAAGCCGGACGGGCAGTCCTGAGCGGATGGCACGCGCCGCAATCGTTCCGCCCAACGCGCCGATGCCCACTATCAGTATTTGCATTTTGAAGCCTCCAGATTGGCACCTGACTCATGGATTGCGCCGATCAGGAGGAATTACTTCAGGAGGCCTCCTGTCATCCAAGCGTCAAACACGGGCAGTCATGCTTGCCAGTGGCCCAAGATGATTATCGCCAAATAGGCGCCAAATGCCGAGACCACCCAGCGCGAGCATCACAAAGGCGATCACCGGTACTCAGAAAGCAAGCAGCCAGCTATGTGCGGATCGTTCCCTCGCCGACGACCACCGCCTCGCCGCCAACCTGAACCTCTTCGAGAACTCCAGCACGGCTCGAGAGCGCAATGTGAATACTACTTGGGCGGCCCATGCGGACGCCTTGGAGGCTCACGAGTCGCGACTCGGTCTTGGCCGATACAGCGTTGTACTTGAGCAGATATGCGCCCAGCGGTCCACACGCGCTGCCGGTTCCCGGATCCTCCTGGATGCCTAAGACGGGTCCGAACATTCGACTGTAGACCGTGGCGCCATCGTCGACCGGCTCCGGCGAGAATACAAAAACGGGGAGCTCTTCGAGTTCCAGCGCCCGGAGTAACGCGCACAGTTTCGCGCGATCGAGGGCTGCCGCATCGACCGCCGCGCGCGAGATTAGCGCAACGTACAGAAACGGGAGTCCGGACGACACGACTTGCACCGGCAAGTTTCCGCCCGCAAGGTCGCGCGGCTGGACACCTAGCGCTGCGGCAACCGCAACGGTGTCGGTGACGATGGGCCCGAATGTCGGAATCGGTTGCTTCATCCAGGCAAAGCGCAAGCCGTTCTGACCCCATTCGAGTCCCACGTTCGTTGGTCCGATTCTGAGGCCGAGCACCGTCTTATCGGCGCCCGCACGCAGCCGTCCCGCTCCCGCGAGCGCAAACGTCGTTCCGACCGCCGGACTTCCAGCCATCGGCAGCTCCTGGGATGGTGTGAAAATGCGAACGCGCGCGTCGGTCCCGGAAACCTCGGGAGGAAATACGAACGTGGTTTCGGGGAGGGCCATTTCATTTGCGATCCGCTGCATCCGCGGTTCGTCAAGTCCCGCAGCGTTGAGGAACACGGCTAGCTGGTTGCCCGCGAAGGGTCGATCCGTAAAAATGTCGAGATGAACATACTGAAGATCAGGCATTGTCCTTCCACTCCTCAGGTGCGACCGAATTGAGAGCTGCGTTTGACTGCAACAGAATCGGGCCGGAGGTCATCTGTCCCGTTTCGACTGGCGTTTCGAAGCACGCTAGAGCAAGCACATATTTGCCTCACATTAAGCATGACGCGATTGCTTCGAAAAGCGCATAGAAGGAACGCCGCGGCCTAAACGGCGATAATGTCGAACTCGACTTGTGCACCCAACGGGAGAGCAACGACTGCGACGGTGGTACGAGCGGGAAACGGCTTGTCGAAGTGCCTTCCGTAGATTTCGTTGATCTTTGCAAATTCAGCGATGTTTGTGAGGAACACTGTCACCTTCACAACATGAGAAAGATCCTTCCCAGCAGCCCGCAGAATAGCCGCGACATTCTTGAAGATCTGTTCGGCCTGCTCAGCAACCCCGCCTGCTACGAGCTTTCCTGAACTCGGGTCTTGGGCCACTTGCCCCCTAAGATACAGGAACTGGCCTGTTGTGACTGCCGCAGAAAACGGACCAACCGGTTGCGCAATCTCGTTTGTAACAATTTCGTTCCTGGTCATATTTCTTCTTCTGAAGCGTGAAATCGACTGCAACAGTGTTGCCACCGCTGATGACAACTCCAACGTGGTCACCTTCTGCGGGTTGGTATTTCTGAGACAGAAGTGCCGCGAACGCCGCCGCGCAGTCTGAACTGGAAAGGCGGTTCCGGGAGTTCGACGCGAAGTTCTGAGGTTTGCGATCCAAATGCGGGACTACTTCATCGGCGAGAAATCCTCCGGCCGCATGTAAGTCGAGTCAATTTTCTCCACCAGCTTGTCGGCCTGCTCGGATTTGATCATCTCTTGAGTCGCAGGGTCGGCTCGCATCGCATCCCAGTTCTTCTTCGCTTCCTCCCGGCTGGAATGAGCCACGAGGTAGATGAATGTGTTGTCCCAGGCGGGCGTCCCTTCGGGCACCCAGTAACCTACAACCTTCAGATCGTGTTTGGCGAGCAGCTTGGACCATGTGTCGCGAAAATTAGACTCCAGTGCCGGCAGTTTGTCCGGCACGGCGTGATAAACGCGAAGCTCAAAGACGCGATCGCTGGCGGCGCTCACTGGATTCACGTGCATCCAGCAAGTAGTAGTGAGCAATCCAGCGGCAAAGGCAACCAGGGCCATACCGCAAACAGACCATCCGTTAGATTTCCAGACTTTGGCTTTCCAGCTGTTGAGTTTCATGGTTCCTCCCTTTCCTATCGCAAGAGCATTGAATCGATGCCGGCCGAGTTCATGGCTTCCGAAGGGCAATCACCCGGTTGACCTTGGTTGCCTGCGGAGCCTTATGACAGCCGGGCTTCAGCGGCGGCGGCCAGATCCCCGCGGCGCTCCTACTTAGACCAGGGAGGAACCACGCCGTTGGTGCGTGCGTACGCGATCGACTGCCCCAGATGCTCGTGTTGATCTTCGAGAATCAGCATCAGCGCGTCCTGCTTCGTCATGTCTTCTCCGAAGATTCTCACCCGCGTTTGCAGGTCCGTGTCGGAAAGCCCCGTAATCGCTTTTTGCAGATTGGCGTAAGAAGCTTTCAGAGCTTCCTGCAATTTCTCCGGATCGGTGATGGGCGCGGGCTTTGCCCCCGTATTCGGTGTGCCCGAGAGCACGCCGGCGAGCAAGCCGTTCTCCCTGACAATCAGGTTGAATACGTCGGCGACAGAGCGAACGCCCTGGCCGGGCTTCCAGTCGTACTTGCCCACCATAACGTGCGCGAGTCCAGTGAACTTGTCGGAAAGCACTCCGGCATCTTTTCCGAATGCGGTCTGAATTCCTGCCGACTGCGCCTGCGCCAACGGCACCATCAGAGCGACCGCAAACGCAAGCGCTGCGGACTTAGTCAGAATCTTCTTCATGTGGAACTCCTTTATGGCACTTTGAACGGCTCGTGCTGCCTGCTCACGAACATATGCCGTGAAGAACCAGTGTTTGCAGGAAAAGTGACATGCGGTGTCCGAAGTGAGACAAACGGTCAGAGTTGGCCGTCAACTGCTATTGCCACGACCGGTGGACTGGCAAAATTACTTTGCCGAGAGAAATTGGGCTCTCGACCGCCCTGTCTTCAGTGATGTCTCCTTCGAAGGTTCAGCTATAATCCGTGCCGGATGGGTCGACACATCCATTGCTACAGGCCACGCCAGATATGGGACGGACGAGATGGATTTTGATCCTGTGTGCGTGGACGATTGTAGGACTGTTGTTTGCCGTACGCAGGATCGTGCTGGTCGAGGTTGAGGGTACGCACGTCAGCTGGGTGATCGAGGGTGCGCCCGAACTTGTCTACTGGTACGTATGGGCGGCGTACACACCGCTTGTGATTAGTCTGGCCAAACGGTTCCCGTTGACGGGGCCGAAGTTTGTGCCTCATATAGCGATCCACACAATCACGTCGCTCATGATGGGTCCCCTGGCATCTGTCACCGAATACTTTCTGAGCCGCGAACTTGTGCGGACAGTTTTTGGCATAACTGATCCTCGCGTGCTCCGCCTCCTCCCGCCGTTCGCAGTCAGTGTTCTATCTATGAGTTTTACTGGCATGCTAACGTACTGGTTAGTTGTGGGATTATATCAGTCGATCCACTATTACCATGCGGCAATGGAGCGCCAGACTATAGCGGCGCAACTGGAGATGCAGCTTTCCCATGCCGAACTTGAGAACCTTAAGAGCCAGTTACATCCGCACTTTTTGTTCAACAGCCTTCACACCATTGGAATCCTGATGCAGGAGGACGTCGACGCTGCGAGCCATCTGCTAGTCAGCCTAGGCGATTTGCTGCGCATGGCCCTCGAACGGCGGGAGAACGAGATCACCTTGCAGAGCGAGCTCGAGTTCGTTGGCAAGTATCTGGAGATCGAACTGACACGCTTTCATGATCGCTTGAAGGTTCACATGGACGTGCCACCTGACCCTCTCGAAGTCTATGTACCGAGTCTCGCGCTTCAGCCGTTGGTTGAGAACGCCATCAAGCACGGCTTCAGCGTGGATTCCGCCGCAGGCCGGCTAGAGATCGCTGCCAAACTCCACAACGGGAGAGTTCGGCTCTGCGTCCGCGATGATGGCCCGGGTCCTGCACCGGGATCGCGTCTGCGCTTCGGGGTCGGACTCACCAATGTCCAGTCACGCTTGAAACAGCTTTACGGGGATGGGGCGTCGCTGGAACTTACCGGCGGCGACGGTCGAGGCTGTGAGGCCATCATCACCATTCCACTGCGGAGTTCGCATTGAAGACGCGAGTCCTCATCGTCGATGACGAACCGATCGCCCGCCGCGGTATCCGTCGCTATCTGGCCGAACACAACGGCATTGAAATCGCAGGCGAGGCGGCGAACGGAATAAGTGCGGTGGAGCAGATCAATGAACTTCATCCCGACATTGTTTTTCTCGATGTGCAGATGCCTGATCTGGATGGTTTTGGAGTCATCGAGAATGTGGAGCCAGTGAACGGCCCCGCTCCCATATATATCTTTGTCACGGCTCACGATGTGCACGCCATTCGTGCATTTGAAGTGCACGCTGTTGACTATCTCCTGAAACCGTATGATAAGGAGCGATTTGCCAAGGCGCTGGTTCACGCACGCCAGGTCCTCGAACAGCGCAGGGAAGCAAATCGAGATCTCGAACCACTGCTCCAATCCCTCCGTAGTCTCCGCCCGTTGGAACGCTTTGTGGTGAAGGACAATAAGCGGATTTTCTTTGTTCCCGTTTCAAATGTTTTGTGGATCGAGGCCACGGGAAACTACGCCTGCATACACACTGCCAGCGACAGTCACCTGTTGCGTGAAACCTTGGCGCACCTGGAGGAGAAGCTGGCGCCACACCAGTTCGTCCGCGTGCGGAAGTCGGCCATCGTGAACGGTGCCTGCATTAGCGAGATTCGTCCGATGTTCGATGGGGTTTACGACATCGTACTGGCTGGAGGAACGGTGGTCACGTCGAGCCGCAGATACGCTCATAAGTTACGGGCGCTACTGGAATCCTAGTCTCGGCAACCGGGATGTAAATCGGCGTGTAGGCGTGGAATGCCAGCGGCGAAGATGACCGTAGCTCCCCTCGAAGCGCATCGTCGCTTTCAGCAGGATCAGGGTCGTGAAGAAGCGAACAGTGCTTTTCTTGGACTCATCGACCGGGGAACGAAAGGGGTACAGTCTGCCTTGGAAGGAACACCATACATATAAAACGTCGCACGCGAAAGGACAGCCGCCTCCTGCCGCTGCTTCCGGGGTTAGGGCCCATATGCGCATTGTGTCTCATGGTTTCTGGGCCGCGAAGGCTCAATTGGCAAGAACAGTGAGATAACCGGCCAATATCCTGGATCACGCCCTGTCGCATACGGGTAAGAAGTATATTTTCTTTCAGTTGGATTTTTCTTCAGGAGGCGGGGCTCCGCTTCCAACGATGATCTTGGCCGGTCGAAGCCAGAGGCGGAACCCCTGTGAGATACGATCCTCTTTGTCTCAGTTTCCGAGGGGCCGGACAGGCTTGCGACCGACTGGGCAGAAGACTACGACGAGATCATTTTACGCCGATGCCCAGTGTGTAAACGGGATTCGATCATTGGTCATGGCCGTCGCCGCAAGCAGGCCCACGACGAGCATCACGACTGGATTGGGATCCGGCGTGGCCGCTGCTCCGATTGCGGCCATTCAAAATGTCCTGCGCAGATGTTTGAAATATTGCATTATTCCGTCCGCAAAGCCTGTATGGGATCGATCCTCACTGCCCGTCGCGCCGGCAGCGCGCACGCTGCAAGCGCAACCACGATAAGCACGGCCGAAGCCGATCCCAGCGTCAACGGATCGAACGCGGAAACCCCAAAGAGCAGGCCCGTCAGACTCCGTGCCGCCAACGTCGTTCCCAAAAGTCCAACCGCAAGACCTGCCAGCGCCATCCGAAGTCCCTGGGACGCCACCATCCAGAGCACCGTACTTCGCGGTGCCCCCAGTGCGAGGCGGATCCCAATTTCCTGCGTTCGCTGCGCCACCAGATACGCGATGACGCCATAGATGCCCATGACTGCCAGCATCAGACCAAGGGCGGCAAAGCAGGAAAGGATCACGCTGGTGGATCTTTGGACAGTCGTCAGGTCGCTGAGATAATCGCTCATCGACTCCGCCTCCGACAGCGGAATCCGCGGGTCGAGGGCATGTAACTGCTGCTCGATGGATCTTTCGAGAGCCTCGGGCGCAATGTCCGACCGCACCAACAAATCCTTGAATCCCGAATTCACCGGCCTCGGCATCTGCCGAAACAGTCCGATCAGCTGCGGAGCCACGGGCAGGGCGAGTCCCTGATCCGAGTTGTCGTGCATCACTCCTGCAATGGTGACCGTGACGCGCTCGGAACCCATCCACTCGTCGTCCGCTAGCAAAATTCTCGGCGCGCCCACCTCGATGCGCCGCCCAATTGGATTCTCATCCGGGAAAAACTGTTTCACAAAAGCCTGGTTCACAATTGCAACCGGCATCGTCTTCTCTCCATCCGATTCCGAAAAGTCCCGTCCGCGCACCAAGGCGATTCCTGCCGTGCGCAAGTAGTTCGCATCGACCACGCCAAAAACGGTGCTTGGGATATCCTCGAGCCGCGATACCGGGCGCCCTTCAATCGAGAACATCTCCCGCCACCGGTCGGACGGCGGATAGACTTCTGTGATCGACACGGCCCGCACGCCGGGAACCGCGCGCAACCGGTCAGTAAGGCGATCGGAAAATTCATCAATAGACTGCGCGGTCGGATATCGTGACGGCGGTAGATAGATCTGACCGTGCATTAGGTGGTCGATGCGAAATCCGAGATCCTGATGCTGCAGCCGCTGCAGCGTCTGGATCAGCAGGCCCGCGCCAACGAGCAGCATCAGCGATAGAGCGATCTGCGCCGTCACCAGCAGCTTGCGGAATCCCTGCCGCGAAGGCCCACTGCTCCCACGCCCGCCAGCCTTCAGCACGCTGGCTGATTCCACACGCGTGCTCATGATCGCTGGTGCCATGCCGAAAAGCAAGCACGTCGAGAGTCCCGATACCAACGTAAATAGCACGACGCGCCAGTCGAGCGTCAGGTCCAGCAACTGCGGCAAATGTCCCGGATCAATTATCCGCAGCGCTCGCGTCGTACCCCATGCCGTCGCGAGGCCCAGTCCGCTTCCCATCACCGACAGGACCAGCATCTCCGCCAGCACTTGCCGCACCAGCGCCGTTCGTCCTGCGCCCAACGCCTTGCGCAAGGCAAATTCGCGCTGCCGCACTGTGCTTCTCGCCAGCAGCAGGGCCGCCAGATTTGAGCATGCGATCAGCAGGATCAGTCCCACCGCTCCCATCAGTAGCAACAGCAACGGTTTCAGATCGCCGCTACGCATGGTTTCGAGCGGTATCACTTCGATATTCATGTCCCGATCCACCGGATAGGTTGCCGCGAGATTGTGAGCGATCCTCACCAGATCCGCCTGAGCCTGTTCCACCGTCACGCCAGGCTTCAGCAGCCCGATCGTCCCGTAGCCGCGCGCGCTTCGCGACTGCTCGCTCCACACGTCAGGACCCGGCAGAAATGGCTCCCACAAAGACAGCGGGCGCAGCTGGTTGTAACTCGCGTTGAGCCATCCCGGAATTACGTCGGGAACTACGCCGATGATCGAGTACGGCTGATCGTTGATGGTCAGCGTCCGACCCAGGACCTTCGGGTCGCTCTGAAAGCTGGTGCGCCAATAATTTTCGGTAATCAGGGTGACGTGATTCCGTCCCTGGAGCCCCTCTTCCGCGGTAAATAGCCGGCCCAGCAACGGCTTCACACCGAGAACTTCGAAGAGTTCTCGCGGCGCCAGACCGACCAGCAGTTCTTGCGGGTCTTCGCCCCCCGGCGAGGCGCTTACGTTTTTGCGCCATTCGTCGTACACCGCCATCTTTTCGAAGGTCCGGCTTTCGGTCGCAAAGTCCTTCACATCGGGCGCCGATGTTCCCACCGGCTTCCCGTCTTTCAGCGAAGAAATCTCAACCAGACGATTCGCATTCGGAAAATCCAGCGGCCGTAACACCACCGCATTCAGCACGCTGAATACGGACGCGGTCGCCCCAATTCCCAGCGCCAGCGTTAGCACCACCACCGACGTGAATCCTGGCGATTTCCGCATCTGCCGCAGCGCATAGCGAGTGTCCTGCCGGAGGCGCTCGATTGGAGCCCAGCCCCAGGCTTCGTGGATTTGATCTCGGATCAGCGTGGGGTTTCCGAAAGCGCGCCTGGCGGCGTAGTGCGCTTCTTCTGATGGCAAGCCGTGCTCTCGCTGTTCTTCCTCTTCGAGTTCCAGATCCGAACGCAGCTCCCGCTCCAAGTCTGCGTCCCGTTTCCCGATCTGCCACCATCGCATGTCAACTCTCCTCAGCGGCAGGCCACATCACGCGAGCGACCGCCTCCATCATCTGCTTCCATTGCGATTCCTCGACTAAGAGCTGTTTTCTGCCTTTGTCTGTTAGTCGGTAATACTTGAACTCCCGATTCCGATCCGGAGCCGTCTCCCACTTGGCACTCACCCATCCTCTTCTCTCCAGACGATGCAACGCGGGATAAAGCGAACCATGTTGCATCTGCAAAAAATCGTTCGTCGTGCGCTGGATGTGCTTGCCGATCTGGTGTCCGTGCGCAGGCCCATGGAGAAGCGTCCGCAAGACGAGCATGTCCAGTGTGCCCTGGAGAACGGCCATGCTCTGCCCAGTCTGTTTTTCGGTGGTAGCCATTCGACCCTCAATTACGGTTGATGGTAGTCATTCGACTATCGTCATGTCAAGTAAGGACGGTAAACCCAGGTCTCGAATAATGACTTCAGGGACAATGCGCTCATTGAAGTGGGGATGGGTCTTCGCTCAGTTCTTATAACTCTTTGGGTTGGAGATAGAATCTCATCAGGCAGAAGCGAGATGCTGCCGCGCACGTTGTGGAGTACACGCGCATGTTGACCATCTCAAGATCGCTATCCGCCGGACAGGCCCGCACGTATCACTCGCGCGAGTTCACCTCTGAAGAGCAGAACTACTGGAGCCGCGACCAACAGGCTCATAGTGAGTGGCAGGGCAGGCTTGCGCCGGAGTGGGGTCTGCATGGCGAAGTCGGCTCCGAGCACTTCGCCCGCTTGAGCGAAGGCCAGCACCCTGAGAGCAGCATCCAGCTCGTGAAGCACCAGCCGGCCAGGACCTACGAAAATGAGTACGGCAAGGAGATCACCAGTGTGGAACATCGCGCCGGTTGGGACGCTACGTTCTCCGCACCGAAGTCCGTTTCCCTTACCGCCCTTGTAGGACGCGATGACCGTGTCCGGGAGGCGCACCGTGAAAGTGTCCACGTCGCTCTTGGAGAACTGGAGCGTTACACGCAGGCACGTATAGGCAACGTCCATGCACCGGAGACGACTGGCAAGTTCATCGCGGCCACCTTCGAGCATGACACCGCCCGTCCAGTGGACGGTTATGCTGCGCCGCAGCTTCACACCCATGCCGTCATCTTCAATGTGACCGAACGCGAGAACGGCCAGAGCCGCGCGCTCCAGGAGCGCAGCTTGTTTCAGTCCCAGCACTATGCGACCGGCGTGTACCGTTCCGAACTTGCCATTCGACTGCACGGGTTGGGCTACGAGATCGAACGCGGCAAATATGGTCAGCCGGAGATCAAGGGCTACACGCAGGAGTATCTCGACGCATCGAGTCCACGCCGTGAACAGATCAAAGAGCATTTACAAGAGATAGGTAGGGATGGTGCGGGCGCGGCGCAGGTTGCCGCCCACCGTACACGCGATAGCAAGGAACTTCTTTCGCCGGAAGAAGTGTTGCAACGGCACCGCGAACTGGCCGCGCAGTTCGGCCATCAGGCAGATCGTGTTGTCGCCCAGGCGCGAGAACATACACTACACCATACGCAGCAACCGGAAAAGGCAGTCCAGCAGTCCGTGACTTATTCACGAAATCATGTCTTCGAGCGTGCGGCGGTGCAGGATGAGAGGGCCATCCTACAGGCGGCGATGGATCGCAGCATGGGGCAGGTGACCTACGGCCAAGTGCGACATGAGTTCGAGCAACGGGTGATGCGAGGCGAGTTCCGCGCAGTTGAACAGACGGACGGCCGCGCCGTGCCCCAGTACACGACCGCAGAGATGATTCGCATGGAGAAGGAGATCGTCGGCCAGATGCAGAGAGGCAATGAGCGCGGCTATGGCGATCCGATGCTGGTTTCGCCACTGTTGCGAATTTGGACAGAAGACCGGCACCCGGAGTTGAGTCCGGCGCAACGCAGCGCAGTCGATGACATCTTTGTGAGCCGCGAGAAAATTATTGGATTGGATGGAATTGCCGGCACCGGCAAGACGACGACGCTGGCTGTGGTTCGTGAAGGTGCGGAGGCACAGGGGTATACGGTCGAGGGATTCGCGCCGACTTCCCGTGCGGCGCATAAACTCGCCGAGGCCGGTATCGAGACCTCTACGCTCCAGCATCATCTTGCCAGGGGCGAGCAACCGGACACCGGCCAGAAGCGATTGTATGTACTCGATGAAAGCTCGCTTGCCTCAACGCGCCAGATGCGCGAGTTCGTTACCCGACTCCATCCGAATGACCGCGTCCTGCTGGTAGGTGATACGCGCCAACATGAAGCCGTCGAGGCAGGCCGCCCCTTCGCGCAGCTTCAGGAAGCGGGAATGCGGACTGTAAAGCTGGAAGAGATTGTGCGGCAACGCGACCCAGAGCTGAAGAAAGCCGTCGAGCAGTTGGCGCACGGTCAGGTTGGAGCCGCAGTCGAAAGTCTCGACCGGCAGGGCCGCGTGCATGAGGTGAAAGGCCATGAGGAGCGGATTTCAGCCATTGCGCACGAGTATGCCAAGTCTCCTGAAAGCACACTGGTAGTTTCGCCCGAAAACCGTTCACGCACAGAGATCAACCAACGAATACACGACGAACTGCAATCGCGCGGCGTTGTTAGCCGTGAAGAACACTCCGTGCAGACGCTCGTGCCGCGCCAGGAGATGACTGGCGCAGACCGCAGTTGGGCGCAGCAGTACCAGGTGAATGACATCGTGCGCTACTCGCGTAGTTCCCAGGAGACTGGCATTGAGAAAGGTGAATACACTCGCGTTGTCTCAGTGAATGCACGGGAAAACACGCTGACGGTTCTGCGGACGAACGGGGAACAGACGGCCTACGATCCGCGTCGCCAGATGGGAGTGTCGGTTTACCGAGAGCAGGAGAAGGCATTTTCTGTGGGCGACCGTATCCAGTTCACCGCGCCCAGCCAGGACTTGAAGATAGCGAACCGTGAACTTGGAACAGTTGAAGGCATCGCGCAGGATGGCACGATGCGCTTGAAGCTGGATAATGAGCGCAGCATGAGCTTCGATCCGCAGCGACATCCGCATCTGGATCACGGTTACGCCGTGACCAGCTACTCCAGTCAGGGACAGACCGCAGACCGTGTGCTCATCAATGTCGATACTGAACTGGGGGCGAAGGATCTGCTCAATAACCGCATGGCCTATGTGTCAGTTTCGCGCGGCCAATGGGACGCGCAGATATTCACGAACGACCGAGAAAAGCTGTCGCAGGCTTTGGGCCATGATGTTTCGCACCAAAGCGCCCACACGCCCGACTTGAAACCGCCGCAACACGAGATAGCCGAGACTCCCAAACAGGAAAAGAGTCAGGGTATGGATATAGGGCTGAGCCTCTGAAGGCTTCGACGACGGATGCGATTATCCGTTGCCTGAAGCCCATGGCTGAGACTTCGACTGGCCGCAGGCTATAAGTTCAACGATGTAGTGCGCTACGCGCGCGCGTCGAAAGAAACCAGCATGGAGCGCGGCGAATACGCGCGGGTTAAGAGCGTTGACGCCGAGAAAAACCTGTTGAACGATGGTGCGGGCCGATGGCACAGAGCTGACCTATGATCCGCGCCGGCAGCAGCCCTGACACCCGGACCTAAAGGTTGGGCAAACATCGTTCCACTATTCCGGGGCAGATAGGAGAAAACAAACAGGCATACAAACAACGACCTTTGGTTTATGAATCCAAACAGCTCCCGGCTCAAACAATTCCGGTCTTCCAAAGCATCATGATTTGATGTTGGCGATTGCACGTTTGTTGAATTTGAAACAGATAACAGTGCGTACATTGCGGAAAAACTTCAGGAGAATGGCCATTCATGAGACCGCCCTGTCAACGATTGATTTGCACAAGGGTGGGGGGAAAGCCAGACGATAAAATATATGGCAATCCTGTGATGATGGTCACACCTCTCGACCTTCCAGATACTTATTCTTTGGTTCCATGAAACGATATCGTCTCTTGCTGGTTGGAATGATCTGGACCTCGCCGCTTGTGGGCCAGAGTGCGGTCTCGAACACTTCTTTGGTTCCCACACCGGAGATTTACCTGATCGGCAGCGTCCATAACATGCATTTTGAGGAACGCTATCACTATTCGCTTATCGACTTGCAGGCCCAAATCCGATCCCTGCATCCCGATGTGGTGTGCGGTGAAATTACTCCAGAGGACTTCAGTGGCCCCATGGAGGGCAACTTCCCTCCAGAAGCGGCCATGCTGTCCGAGATGGCTCCGAGTTGGGGTGCGCGCTTCGTCCCTGCCGATTGGCGGGTCAGCTTTGCATGGCAGGCACGAGGGGAGAAACAAGAAGCCGACAATAAAGTGAAAG
>Ga0302192_10000598_pt1 | contig 23117 bp, 40 predicted proteins | sample II_Bog_E3_2_FD_200230 | JGI IMG/M metagenome (GOLD analysis project Ga0302192, IMG submission 200230) | Peat permafrost microbial communities from Stordalen Mire near Abisko, Sweden - II_Bog_E3_2 | ecosystem: Environmental > Terrestrial > Soil > Wetlands > Peat | place: Sweden: Abisko...
GCCGAGCCGTACGCCGTGACCTGTGCCGAGTCGTACGCCCTGACCTGTGCCGAGTCGTACGCCCTGACCTGTGCCGAGTCGTACGCCGTGACCTGTGCCGAGCCGTACGCCCTGACCTGTGCCGAGCCGTACGCCCTGACCTGTGCCGAGCCGTACGCCCTGACCTGTGCCGAGCCGTACGCCGTGACCTGTGCCGATCCGGATACTGTAAAGTATCCGCCGCCTACTAACTCAGGCCATACTTCGGGGTTTTTCAGAGCTTCGTCTAGTTCCGCCTGTGTGCTGCATTTCACGTTTTTCATGCGTTACCCTCACTTTCGGTTGCTTGCGTATTTGGGTAGGCGCGTAGTGCGTCCATCTCATTCTCGGCAAGTTCGCGGTACAGCCGTGCTACGTCCGGGCGCGTTGCCTGCATCTTCCGTGCAGATTCCAGGTGTGCGGCGATCTGGGCGGGGCTGGTCATCGTTCGGCCTCCTGTAGATAAACGCGGCCCCGGTCGGTAATCTCCGCCCTCTGGCCGTCCTTCCATAGCATCCCATCGGGCAGGGTGATGTATCCAGCGGCGACGCCTTCCCTCAGTTGCTCGATAAAGTAGAAACATGCGGTTCCTGAGAGCATCACATCGCGGAGCATTGCGGCGAGTCGGATCATATTTAATTCCCTTTCAATGCTTGCAGACTGCATCTTGCGATAGATTAGCGCGTGGTGTGTGGTGAGTCAACAGAAAAATGAGGCTAAAACTGAACTATTTGGTCACTCCATGCTGAGAAAGGCTGTGCCCTGCATTACGTCGCTTGCAGCTGCGCCCTTGCCGTCGCGGATCGCTGGCGGCTCCCGGTGGTCGCATAGCTTCGCGATCTGGCGAAATCCGACCTTCGAGGTCATGTCGGGAATTCGCAGGATAACGTAGCGCATCCCTTGGCAGTACGGGCATTTCACTGGATAGCCTCCTGCGCCCCGCTCGATCCATGACGACATAGCGTCCTCCCTTTCTTCGTGCTGGTTGGTGGGGGCATTGCTGCCCCCGGTTGGCTACTGATAGACCGCGATGCCGTTCGAGTAGTTGGTATCGGTCAAGCCTTCGCCGATGTAAAGCGCGCACCCGCGAGGATCGCCCTGGACGTATGCGGTGATCTTCGGATGCTTCGCCATGATTGCGGCCAGCCTCTTCAGTGCGCCGCGTTCCTTGTCGGCCAGCAGCGTATAACTGGGCTTGTTCTCTGTGTTGCTGTGGCGTTCTAGGTACGGCTTGCCGTTGTCGTCATACTCGAAGACTTTCCCGGTCTTCACACCGCGCACGATGCACCATGAGGCGTAGTTGTTGCCGTCGCCACATTCCAATTCATGCCAGCGGTGAAGCGTCATAGAGATGCGGCGGAGTGCAGATGCGTCCGCGAAGCTGATTCCTGCCGATATGAGCCGATCAAAGTTGTATGCCATTTTATTCACGCCTCCCAGCGTTCGTCCTGTTGTATTGCGGTTTATGTATGCAGAGTAGAGCGGCCTGATTACCAGTCGGACGCTACCGCTTACCGTAGGATCGGCGCGGCGGAGGTTATTCGATAGTGAGATTGATTTCTTCGCAGGCGTCTTCAAGAATCGCGCGAAGTTCCTTGTCACTCACCAGCATCAAGTCTGGATTATCAATCGGTGAATCGCGTCCCGGAAGTTCTGCAACTTTCCGCAAGATCGAATCAATCCACAATGTAACCTCATTTTCCACAATGACCCTCCAATGCAACCGCGATACGCTCGAAGCGGTGCAAATCGGCCTTGAATGCGTTGATCTGGCTGGAAAAAACTTTAGCGGTTCCATCGGTCATCGCTATGATGATCATAATTATTGTATCGGTACGATTGCTCATCATTGTGTTGTCACCCAGTCTGTTTGTCCACTCCCTCTACTACTGACACCCGGAGAGCAGCAACACAATCACAGTAGATCTACCATGCAATCTGCGCAATACAACTTTAGTGTTACGACTTTAGTAACCTCCATCTACAACGAAAGTAACCCCCTAAAATGGTTACTACGCCATGCGATATGTGTATAGAGAGACACACTCATGTTGCTCCGTTTGGGCTGATTCCGCGATGGGGAAAGGGCGCGACTTCGCTCCCCCACTCCTGCCTCTGAGCACGAGCACCATGCAGGCACACATCTACCCTATTGATTACAGGCCATTTATGTTCGGATTGGTTCGGAATCCCCTTGTGCGGCCTGGCTGGGTTTACAGTTTGGTCGCTGCCTGGGCCTGTTGGGGGCGTTTTCGCCTCGGTCGGATCTCTCCGATGGCCAGCTTTTAGGGTAGGTAGAAGTTTAGGGGATTCCGCCAGCCCTGCATATCAACAGTTCGATCATGGGGCATTGGGTGGGCGCGGCGCAAGGTCTGACGCAGATTTATTTACTTGCGCTAGTAGATGGCTGTGGTATGCTCTCAGTTGGGACCGCGAAGCCTCAACGTCTCGAAGCACTGCTGTCAACCGTCTCTGACCACTCTTCGGGGTGGTCTTTGACGTTGTGGTATGCTGTCATTACTGGGCGATGTCGGGTTGCCATGCCTGCGCAGCATGGTCCGAGGTCGAGCGACGATAGCAGCCAACCATGGTGCGAATGTCTGCTGAGTCCTTCCAATGGCAGCGCGGCGGGCTACGGCTCGCCGTTGCTGTGTGCGGTGGTAGGCGTTGCGCTTGTCTATTCTGTATCACCGATGGTAGACTAATATCTACCCTGTAGACGGCGGTTCAGGTGTTTAGTCTACGTTGGGAACATGGGAGCGTCTACGATGGAGACCACTGTTAGGGCGTGGTAATGTGAGCATGCGGAATGTGGCCGGGTCTGGCTGGCTAAGGATTCGATCCCGTCCCGCCTGTGCTCTGGGTGTAAGCGTACAGGCTGGCACAAGACGGCATCTGTGCGCGAGTTGATACGCGAGTCTGGTGTTGGCCTCGATGCGCGCATCCGCGAGGTCGCGTTAGAGGTGCTCTCTGAGCACGCGGCCTACCGTGCGCCGGTCGCGTCAACGCCGGTCGCGCTGGTGGGTGAAGTCCTGCCGCCGGTCAAGCCGGATTTGGCGGCCTTGCGCGCCATCTGCGCCGGTAATATCGCGCCGGTTGCCATGCAGGTCGATGCGGCCTCACCGGTCGAGCCTTGCCCCCACGTCGAATGGCTGGAGCAGGAGGGCGAGAGCTATGCCTGCCGCCTATCTGCCGGTCACAGGGGCAAGTGCGCCCGCGGCGAGCGGATCGCCTGAAACTGCCTCCGTAGGACGCCCCAGGACGCGCCGCTGGCGATTCGACCATATTACCCCACCACCCTTTTTACCCCTCTAAGCCCCCTGCGAGCCTTCCGTCTCTGTTACCCTACAGGCGGAGGTCTCACCCAATGCCAGTCCAACCCGTCAATCTCGGTCGATCAACTCCCACCCGCCCCGCCCCGCGCCCAGCTACCGTCTACCTCGGGAGAGACGAGCGCACCGTCTCTATGCCCCAGATCCATCCCGTCTCCATGCCCCAGCCGACGAAGGATACCAAGCCCGCGGCGAAGGCCAAGACGGTGAAGCTCGGATCCAGATAGCGCGCGCCGGATTCAGATTCCCCCGGCCCCCGCTGCACAAGTTCTCCGCCTGCCGATGCGTTGCCCCCTCCCTGTGATGGCCGTTGCCCCCTCCCCTTCGAGGTGTGCGGCCCTCCCTGCCGGCCCGACTGCGCGCGAGGCGAACGACGACGCGGCGGGAACGCGCGATCAAGGGGTGGCCCTCCCATGACCCGTCAGACTTCGGCGGATGATCACTCCCGCACGATTTCCTCAAATCCCCCTTCTAAGTTATTTCCAAAAAAGTAAAGATTTCTCTTGACTCCACCTTTCCAGTGTGGGAAACTCTGGTATGCGGTTTCTGAGTGTATGTTCGGGGATTGAGGCGGCGTCAGTCGCTTGGCCTTCTTGGGAGTGCGCTGCGGTGGCGGAGATCGAGAAATTTCCGTCGGCGGTGCTGGCGCATCACTATCCAGATGTTCCGAATGTAGGAGATTTCACGAAGATCAGAGGTGATGAATTTGGAGCAATCGACGTTCTGGTCGGAGGAACACCTTGCCAAGATTTCTCAGTCTCAGGACTCCGAGCCGGGGTACACCAAGATCAGCGCGAAAACCGCCGATGGGCCGCGATACCGCGCACTCGGAAATAGTATGGCAGTACCAGTGATGGCCTGGATTGGCCGTAGAATCCAGATGGTCGAGGAGATCGCCTGATGCGCGACTACACACGGGACGACGTGGTGAAGATGTTGGAGGCGAAGCAGGGCGCCCTCAAGCAGAAAGAGTTCGCGGAAAAGATCGGTGTCTCGGCCCCTTTTCTGGCGAACGTGGTTGCGAAAGTTCGGATGCCGGACGGAACGATCTTGAAGTTTCTCGGTCTTGAGAAGGTGGAGCAGTTGTACCGGATGGCGGGGAAAGGGAAGCGATGAGAATTCACTATCTTGGCGAGGATGGGCAGCCGATGTGCAATGTTCCAGTAACTATTGCCAAGCTTGGAATAAACCCTGGGGAGATCACCTGCAAGCGGTGCCTGAAGCAGTTGAAACCCTGCGGGGCGATCCGCAAGCAGGTCGGCAAGTACGCTGTCTGCGTCCTCGATGCTGGCCACAAGTCAGCGCACTGGGACAGCGAGTTGAGGATCAGTTGGAACGAAAAGCAGGTTGTAGATATTGAAGAGGTGAGGTGATGGAGAAGAAGATCGTAATTCCTGAAGGTATGTTGACAGCGGCTTGGCAAGCAGTTTCATCTAAGATGAAGACTTATATCCCTGGCCATGGGCCCGGAGAACTACACATCGCAAGGATCGCCGTCGAAGCCTCCCTGAGATGGCTCTTGGATAACCCGATTGTTCCGACGAAGGAGCAATTAAGATCCTTAGCCAAAGAATGCGTGAAACTCAGCAATTCATTAAACGGATACAACGGGTGGATATGGATGATTACCGAGTGGCAGCGCCGCATGTTACTCGCCCCAGGGCCAGATGTGCCGGAAGCGGTTTCCAAATTAGAGCCGGGGAAATGCCCTCATAGATGGCAGGATAAAATTGATTACATTACGATGGAGCGAGTCGTCTACTGCGAACTTTGTTGCTGGGAGTATTCTCGGACTGTGGGTGGCGAGAAAGAGGTACGGTGATGGCTGAAGAGTTGAAGGGCATGAAACAAGCGGAGCTGGTTGCTCTAGGAAGCTGCGGCGTATGTCACAAAAAGATCGGGGATTCAGAAGGACTGCCGGTTTTCTACGTCGTGGAAATATCGCGTGCCATGTTGGACAGAAGAGCTATCCGGCGGCATGCTGGGCTTGAAATGATGTTAGGTTCTCCTGCTGTTGCCGCTGTAATGGGGACGGATGAGGACATGGCAAAGTTTATCTGTGAGCCAAAGAGGATGTTTGTACATGATAGATGTGCAGACAAAACACCTCATCTTGCAATGCTTTTAGAAGACTAAGCAGTAGCCCCAGCGGCGAAAGGAGTGAAATGAATCCAGTATTTGAGTGGTATCGAATGTGGCGCGATGATGAAGGCCGAGTAATCTACATGCAGCTTATTTACACAAACCAGTGGGCATAGCCCCAGCGGGCGAGAGGAGTGAAATGATGGATGAACGCGTATTTGAATCGGCTGAGTGCTACATCTGCGATGAGGTCTACAAGGGAAAATTCAGCAGCCCGGTTATCTTCTGCCACCGGCACAAACCTGACGAGGTTGACTTCCATCAATCACTGCAAGCTGGCCCGCTCTCGAAAGATCAGAAGGCTCAGAAACGACTTTACGAAAAGAGATGGAAAGGTCAGCGCGTACAATGATTCCGTCACACTCCGCATCGCAAACCCCTTCCCCCACGGCGGCTCCATCTGGGGCCGCTCCCGCCTGGATCAGCGTGAAAGATCGGTTGCCGAAAACTGATTGTGATGTCCTAGTTTACCGCGTCGGAAACGGCATCGGCTCTTGGATCGAGATTGCTAGATGTTTCGGTGACCAACACGCACGGCAATGGGTAGGGTGTGTCACTCACTGGATGCCATTGCCCGAACCGCCAAAGGGAGTCCAATGAGCAATACCCCTTCCCCCACGGCGGCTACTCCGGTAGCCGTCCCGCCCGCATATTATGAGCATGGCGGCATCACAATCTACCACGGCGACGCGCGTGAATTCCTACCGTTGTTGACGGCAGATTGCGTCATCACCGACCCGCCGTATGGACTCGGTGAGTTATCTGGTACCACGTCGAAGGCCCGTAATCGAAACGCCTATGGCGGCGGCGAGTTTGAGGACACCGAGGGCTATGTGCGCGACGGACATCAACTTTCGAGGAGAACCGAAGTGAGCAAAATCCCCAATCCGCTCAGTATTGGCGAAGAAACATTCGCGCTCCAGTGCAAGGCGTACGGATTGACTCCGATACGCGAGTACCAATTCTGCGATAGAAAATGGAGATTCGACTTCGCCTTCATAAGCAGGAATATCGCAGTCGAGATTGAGGGTGGAACTTCATTCGGCAAATCGCGCCACAGTTTCGGAGGTGGATTTGAGGGAGATGCAAAAAAGTACAACGAAGCAACAAAACTTGGATGGAGAGTCCTTCGCTACTCAACCGCAATGGTCGAGCGAGGAGACGCAATCAATGACGTATTGGAGATGATGCCATGAGTATGATTTGGGGCGTCTACGAGCAGTGGGACGATGACGACGAGTTTATTTCCTTCCATGTCATGCCGTGCGTTGTGATCGAGGGCGAGTATGTTCGTAGCGGCGACCATGAACTATCGAAGGATTGCCCCTGCGGTCCACTGCTAGAAGTAAATAATCTGGGGTACGATGTTTTGACGCATCATGCACCCGATCATCCCGGCGCATTTAGCGACGATGAGTGGAAAAAGAAAGAGGCACAACTTTGAGCAAAGCCACACAAGAGCGTCACAAGATGCAGCGCATGAGTAAGGTTTGGACCGCGTGGCAAGAAGTGCCAATCACCGATGAGATTAGAGACTCCTCTCCACAGATGAAGCGCGTTGCGAAAATCTATGCGAACTCGAAGTTCGAGGTGCAGACGTTCAACTGTGCAACCAGTATCGGCGGGGTCGTCCAGGTTGTGATCGCCCACCACGGCCACTTGTTGCCGGTCACATGGAACGATGTTCTCCGCATCAAGAACGAACTGTTTGGCGCGGACCAACTCGGAGTTGAAATCTATCCACGCGAGGTGGTGTCGAAGATGCACATACGAATCCTATGGATGCTGCCGGAAGGAACAGATTTACCTTATGGAATCGACAAAGAATCGGCCTGGGGAGGAACACGATGAAAGAACGCAGCGCAAAAGAGATGATCGCGGACACGCTGGACGAACTCAAGGACGCGGAAGACGCGATGCTTATTATCAGCCACAGTGACGGCTCGATCAGTTGGCATGAGTGCCGCGATAGAATCTCGGCTAACCTCGGACTCGTGAGCTACGTCAAAGTCTGCCTCGAAGAGGAAGTTCGGCGGACCTCGGCGATTGACGAAGGGCCGACGCCAAAGGAACTCGTCAACTAATTCTGCCGCATTGCGTAGGCCATTCCCATCTGCAGGGCCCCGATTATGCGGAATTTGTCCATACTCGAACACATTGAAACGTCGCCGCTCTTGTGAAATCTCATTACAACAACGTCATCGACCGAATCCATGCCCTCCATTGCCTTGATGAGTATCGAGGTACAGTCAGCCCCACACTCTTGCTGAAGTTGCTGCACGGGGTCGCCAGCGGCCTCCTGTGGCGGCTGTGGCGTGTTTTGCCCCTTGGTGAGCCACGGAGTCGATCCGTCCGCAGGAAGACGCTGTAGGCCACCCTGCTCGTCATTCTGAGGAATCTCAGGGGATTCCTTGAACTGAACATGGCCCAGCCAGTCGGGGTCGCCCATCAGCATCGCCGGTCGCAGGATGATCGCTCCGCCGGGGATCTGCGGGTTGCAGACCAGTTTCAACCCATCGAACTCGTACTGGGGTACGGGGCCAGATTTGGGTCGGCGAATCCGATCAATCAAACTGCGAGTGTCCGGCGGAACGACGGGGCGTAATCCTGCTTCGAGGATAAATCCGTCGATGGTGCCTATGTTGGCATGGAGTTCTTGTGGCGCAAGTCCGATGATTCGCTGCTGTTTAATGAGAAATCGAAGTGTTTGTGGGCGGTTCATGCTTGCACCTCAGTAATCTGATTCTACATAAAATCCATTAAGTTTCTACTGTTCTTTTGCTTTTGTCTTTGTTTCTATTATGTCGGGACTGAAGACCTGGGGGCGCACCAAGACTAATGAGTGCGCACGAAAGCGTATTCGCCCGTCGCAACATTAGCCTTAGCGTGTGCTGTCGGTTCAGTGAGCCCGAGAGCGCATTGCCTATTCCAGAGTGAGTTCCTACCCAACCAAAAATTCTTGGCCGTCTCGCGGAATCGGAGGACTCTGGAAGCTCGCAATAAGCCGACCATTCCCCCACGCCTCATTTCGGACACAACTCTTCCGTGTCGTTATAGTGGCGATTTATTTATCGGCTCCAGGTGTTCGGGAGACGGGAATTTAGGTGCCGGGCTTATCTTTCCAAGGGTAAGCTCGTATTCCAATTTCTCACTAGTTGAAAAAAAAAGCAACCCCTAACCCATAATTTATGTCATAATAGTTTGTATGGGCTTGCCTGGCGGCGATCTCATCTGGCTGGCGATCTCCCCATCCTCTTCCAAGGGTAAGCATGGGTCGAGGTCGCCAGCCGTTCTATTTTCCCTTGCAATCCAACTGCAAGCGTCGTACAGTAAATTCATGTCCACGGTAGCCGTCTCGATCATCTCCGTCTTCGCCAGTTTCATCCTGCTCATCATCGTCTTGGGGCTTGCCGCGCTGATTATTCTCCATCTCCGGGCGCAGAAGGCGAACAAGGAACTCGCCGCCTTTCTGACGCAATACAAGACGGACTTGACCGTCCTTGTCGATGGCGCGCGGTCGAGCTTCACCGGCATCCGGCAGGAGATCAAGACCTCGCAGGAGAGGCAGGATAAGCTCTTGGCGGCTGCGCTCAAGGCGCACGATGCTGGATTCCGCGATGCCATCGGCAAATTCAACCCTACAGCGCTGGAGGCGGCTTCGATCAAGATTTTCAATGCGTCCGCAACGCTGGTGAGGGTTGCCAGCACACTTCAGGCTCTCTTGGTGACGCACGAGGTTCCCGAAGGCGCGGCGGACTTGCTCCCCGAAGAGTACGCGGCTGGCGATACGATATACTCCAGCATTAGCGAGTCAGCGCGGCTCGATCAGGCTGACCAGAGGGCGCAATCGGAAGATGATGCGCCATTGTTCTCTGGGGTGGCGGCGGAATGAAGGCGACTGTCGGCACGACGTTTACGGTGGAGTCCACTTCCTGCAATCCGCATCTCTGTGGATTCATCCAATTCCGTGTGTCCGAAGAAAAACTGGAGGTCAGATGGGAAGGCGAGGAGGAATGGCAGGAGATGCCGTGGTACGAGGTGATGGTATGCCTCTCTGAACCAAACCCAGCAACCAAGATAGACCTCATCCGGCTAAAAGAAGCGGCAGAGCAAGAGGGATTCAAGTTTGGTTACGAGCAAGGGAAAGAGGCGGCGCGTAGGGAGGGTGCCCTGATCGACGGAGAGGCCGCTTTCAAACGATTCGAACTCTACGTGGAAAACAGGAAAGTACCGGCATAGGCAATGGCGACCAACACAGCACTGGCACTTTTGGAATCTCCCCCCGGCTTCATCACGAAGACGACGAAGCGGGAGCGCGAACTCTGGCTGGGGAAAAAGAAGGGCTGGACAGACGACCAGCTTGCCGTTCGATTCAAGATGACAGAGTTGGCAGTGAAAGCCGCGATTGGGCGGCACGAACTCTGGCGCGCGCAGTTCGACAACGCGGAAGTTGATCTCGAAGTAAACCGCCTGATTATCGGCCAAGCCCTGCCGCAAGCAGCCAAAGTCCTCATCGACGGCATGAAGGCGACGACGACCGAGAATGTTGGGCGCGGCAAGAACGTCATCATGCGCAAGGTGGCCGACCACGCAACCCGGTTGAAGAGTGTCGAGATGATGAAGACCCTCATGGACACGACGCGGCCAAGGGGCGGCGGAATCCAATTCAATCAGCAAATCAATGCCGCCGGGGGCCAGCAAGACGGGGCGGTGAGCGGACGTGGATTCGATTACGAGACCCGGCTGCGCCAGATACGCGAGAGCAAGGGAATTTCCAATGACGCTGGCATACCCGACGCAGATTTTGAAGACGTAGAGCAAGGCGGGATCGCCGAAGAGTTGGCGGAGATTGGCATTGAGATCCCCGAAGAGGATGACGACGACGAGGGCGACGACGAGGGTGACGAGTGAGTATTGCTCGCAAAGACCCGACGTTGAACGATGCCATCGAATACCTCGATGACCTGTACGTCCGCGCTAACAAGAACCAGAAGGTCGCCTACTCGATGCTGGACGACAGCGACAAGTCGTTTATCTACGGCGAGACTGAGCAGTGTTTATACCTGCGCTACTACCTCGAAAATTACCACTGCATCCAAGACGAAAACGGAAACTGGAAATCGTTCTATCCGTGGTTCGAGTATCAGGAGATTCTGTACGAGGCCATCGAAGAAGAGTTGGCGGAGAACGGCCAGTGCAAGATCATCGCCGTGAAGCCGCGGCAGTCGGGAATCTCGACGTGGACCGCCGGAGCCATTTTTCACCGAACCATCTTCGTTCCGAACTCCTACTCGATGATCGTCGGTCAGAACGGCGACACGTCTGAGCATCTTTACAACATGAGCATCAACGCCTACCACGCGCTCCCGTGGTGGATTCGCCCAGAGTTCCTCTACAAGACGAAGGGTGACGAGATTGTATTTCAGCGCGAGGATGACGCGGAACGATCCGTGAACCCAGGACTTGGTTCGATTCTGAAGTGCTCGAACGCGATGAAGATGAGCGGAGTTGCCATCGGTCGATCACTGCGTAATCTTCACGCGAGCGAGGCGTCGAGATGGCCTGACGATGGCATGTTCGAGGCTGACATCAAGCCGTCGATGAATGCGCGCGATACGTTTGCTGTCATCGAATCCACTGGATTCGGGCGGCAAGGATTCTTCTACGATCAATGGCGCGGCTCGGTCGAGGGAGACACGGGATACCGTGCGGTCTTCATTCCTGTCTATCGGTCGAAGAAGTATTACCTGCCGTTCAATCGCCGGAACCCGGCCAAGAACGATGCACTGCGTGACGCCTTCACGCTGCGAGACGACGAAGAAAAGTTCAACTCCCGCGTTGAGAAGGAAGAACACTTCAGCATCCCGAAAGAGTTCTGGAACTTCCATCGAATCGGTATGCTCGCCGCGAAGAGGGGACAAGCGAAAGCGGGATTCATTGAATCGTATCCGCTAACCCCGGCGCAAGCGTTCCAAGCATCCGGCATCTGCGCGTTCGACCGTGAATCCCTCGAAGAACAGGAGATGAAGTACATCTGCAAGCCGATCTTCGCGGGTGAGATTTCGCTGGCATTCGATAACAAAACTCCGAACACAGACATGATCCGCGAGGTGATGGACGACGAGATTCTGACGAAACGAAAAAGCGACAGGCCATCGGCACGGCTTCATGTCTGGGAGTTGCCAGAAGTCGGGGAGACGTACTACGTCGGAAGTGATTCAGCATTAGGAGTTTACGGAGGAGACTATAGCGTGGCCTCTGTCTTCCGTTGCGGACAGGGCTCTGCTTCGGATACGCAGGTTGCCGAATGGTGGGGCCACTGCCCTCCAGAAGAGTTCGCGCGTATCAACTGCGCTCTCGGCTACTGGTACAACGGAGCGGAGGTTGCGACCGAGTATCAAGGGCCAGGCATCTCGACCGGCGACAAACTGGTGGAACTGGATTACCCGAACCTCTACCGCGAACGGATGAAGGACCGGCCCGGCGGCGCCTACAAGCCGTATTTCCACTTCGTCACAAACATCAAGACCCGCGACGCCATCATCTCGACGATGAACGAAGCCCTGCTGCACCACAACCGCAAGGGCGATCCCGGAGTAATTCTGCGCTCCGTCGAACTTCTGGACGAGATGATCGACTTCGGATCGACCGGCGGAAGGATGGAGGGGCAGGGAAATCACGATGACTCGGTTTTCGGCCTGATGATCGCGCTCTACTGCATGAGGGAGACGACAACTCACCTCAAAGGGACGGCAAACGATCGCTCCTCATCCGAGCATGTTGGCGACATCAACGTCTATGGGGTCTACGACAACATCATGCGCCAGCGGGGGCAGTATCAGGACAGGCTGGTTGCTCTGGGCGTCATCGAAGGCAAGCCGGGGTGGACAGTGCAGCCCATCCTGATTTGCAAGGCGAACACGATGTACTCTCCGACGTATGACGACCCAAACAGCGCGGAGTTCAAACTGCGACATGCGCATGGTTTATCATCGGATGAGATCGTGCCTGCACTGGTTTCGAGCTTCAAAGCGGCCTACGATCAAGCCGCGATTGGCGGCAACAGTTCCAACGATTCAGATTGGTAAAGACGAGGAGAACACTATGTCAGACCGAGCAATGATGTACTGCCCAACCTGCCGAAATTTGGCGAACATCACCAGCAACGCTTCCCTTAAGGTCGTCGAACTGGTGCGCGACCCGGACGCCTTCCGCTGCGCAAACGGACACGTCTTCAAAGCCTACGCGGAACTCATGGCGATGGAGCCGGAACTAATCAAACTCATCCCGAAGGAGACTCCCGGACCGAACGATACGAAGGTAGAGGTCTGGGTCAACAAGGACATCTGGACTCAGTTCGCGGCCAAGTATCCGGCACAGGTCAACGCCACGGTCGAGTCGATTCTGCGGCTCTATCTGGTCGGCGAGCCAGTCATCATCGACGGCGGACAGGCGGCGCATCTGCGGAAACTCGGGGTCAAGAACGGCTCGGAGATGGTCGCTGCGCTCGAAGTTGCGAAGACCCTCGAAGCGCAGTTGCAGACGGCGGAAGAGAAGATTTCTCTCATGCAGTCCCTCTTCCAAGGGGCAGGCGTTCAGGCTCCGGTATGAAAAACATAATGCTCCCCTTTATCGCCATCGTGTTTGGATTTGCGTTGTATTTCTGCCTTCACTAGAAATTCTCTCGCGCTAACTCCCCACTCCGCAGCCATTTCGCGGTAGGATGAAATCGACTATGGCCGCTGCGGAACTACTCAACGAAACGCCGGAACAACGCCTCGAACATGAGGTGCTGGAATGGACTGAATCAGTCTACGACGAGGCGGAGCGCGAGCTTTCGGACTCGAAGGAACTCAAACTTACCGGCAAACTGATCGACTACATAGAGGGGCGCCAGTGGAGTCCGCAGGCTCGGTTTGGTCGCTCTCGCCCGGTCGAGAACCGCTTCGTTCGCCAGTTCATCGAGATGGTGGGGCAGTTGACCGACATCCTGCCGGACTTCAAAGTCACGTTCCACGACCACCCCGAAGGATTCTCGGAACTCGAAAGCCTACTGAACCAGTACATCAGCCTTTGGGCAGAGAACACCGACTTCGAGGGAGACCTCAGCCAGACCGTAATCTACGGGCTGTTGCACACCGGCTACGGGAAAGTCCAGTGGAACCCCGCGCTCGCCAACGGCTACGGCGACAACGAGTACATTCCAATCTCACCGGTCAACCTGATGGAAGTAGGCACCGACAACAAGCTCAAAGAGGCGGAGTGCGTCATCTACCGCGTCCCTGTAACCCTTCAGTACCTCAAGCGGAGGTATGGTAGTATTGCGGATTTCATCAAGCCCGATTCTAATATGCAGAACCAGCCGGCACAGATGATGCGTCCGGCGAAAATGTCGGCATCGCAGTGGTCTAAGCTCCCGAAGTCCCTCCAGAACATGCTCGGCCAGAAGAAAGACGGCATGATCGGCACGAAGTATCCCATCGCGCTGATGAAGGAGTTTTGGTTCAAGGACGATTCACAGAACGAGTCAAGCACGAGTTTCCGTGTCGGGCCGGAGAACGCGAACTGGAGCTACATCGTCGAGCCTGGAATGCCGATCTATCCGCGTGGCCGTCTCGTCGTATCGGCGGGAAGAAAGATTCTTGCGGACAGTTGCAATCCCTACTGGCACGGAAATCATCCGTTTGCGAAGTATCGACCATACCGGATGCCGTGGAGTTCCAAAGGATTGTCGGCACTTGAACCGATGGCAGCAATTCAGAACATCCTGAACCGCATCAACGGCGGCGTGATGGATACCGTCAATGCCGCGATCGAGCCGACGCTTATTGCACCGAAGGCCGCGTTCTCTGACCAGTCGTGGGATTCGATGGACCCCGGCGCGCCCGGTGGAAAGCTGCGGTACAACAACAACACGCCGAAGATTCCTGAGTTTCGCAAGCCGCCTGAGCTTGCTTCGTACGTTCTCGCCGTCAAACAGGGACTCGAAAAAGAGCAGGACATGTCCTCCGGCTCTGCGGCGATGAACCAGTCATTGCAGAAGAAGCAGGTCCCGAGCGGCGATTCGCTCGACATGATTCTCAACAGCAAGTCCGTCAACATTCGCTTGATGGGGAAGAATCTCAAGAGCTATCTCACGGAAGTTGGCGCGATGACCGCAGCGAACATTATGCAGTTCTCGCCGGTAAAGCGCAGAGCGCAACTATTCGGCGGAACAGGGATTCTGGATTCGGATTTCACAAAGTCGTATGGCGAGATGAAACCGGCGGGAATGGAGCCGGAAGAGTTCGTGCGTTCGATGAGCTTCAGTATTCGCAAACTCAACATGGCCGCAGAGCGAAGCGAGGATTTGACGATCGCTTTCGGACTTAGAAAAAATAAGGACATCAGCCGGACGCGACTGTTGTTGAAGCTCGATCCGAATTTCGACATCAAGCAGAACGAGCAGGAATTGCTTGCGGAAGCCATGCAGGCAGCGGGCGTTCAAGGACTCATCGGCGCGGCGGGCGGCGGACATCATGGCGGTAAGAAATAGCCGTTGATGCTTGCAGTGTGCGCCAATCCAGCGTTTTCAAGCCTAAAAAATAATTTCAAAATAATCGCTTCTCAGCGTGTGTGAGGCATTGCGTTTTGTTTTCCGTTGTAGCAACGTAAGAGGCGAGGCAGAAACAATCCGCCTGAAAGTCAGTGCAGGCTGACTCAAATCAAACCGTGATTCGATGGGGAAACCCAAAGGAGAAACAATGGCACGCAAGATCGTAAAGCGCAGCAAGAAGGAACGTAAGGCGAAGCGTCACAGCAAGCGCGGCTAAGTTCGCGCTGCTCCTCAACCAATCCGGGGGCCGGAGTAATCCGGCTCCCACAACACGAGAGAGGCAAATTCTCATGGCAACGAAATCCAAGCCTGGCCAGAGCTACACCGAAGAGTCCTTCGGCCATCGCATTCCGCAGGTCGCATTGTCGAAGGGTGGCATTGAAATCTTCGGCGACACCGTTCACGACGGCAAGCTCGGCGGCAAGCCCACGAGCGTAAACACCAAGACCGGCTACCCCGGCAACCAGAAGGCATAATGCCAGAGCCAGCCGCAGCCCCTCCGAATCCGTACTCGAACATGGCGTCTATGCCCGGCCCCATGCCTCCGCCCAAGAAAGACGCGGACGTTGAGGAGTTGATGAAAGGCTTCCATGGGATTTTCAAAGCCCTGAAGAAGATGGAAGCCATGAATCCAGCCCTGGCCGAGAAACTCACCGTGGCGAAGAAGGCTATGAAGGATGCAGTCGCCAACGTTCTGAAGGGCGATCCTTCGACGCTGGACGACGACAAAGACGCAACACCTCCACCTGTACCACCCCCTGCTGACGCATCATCGAACACCGCGACACCACCCCCTGACGTGGCGACGACGGGATCAAACACCGCAGATTAACCAAGACGAGGAGAGTGAATTATGGCAGACCTATTGACCGATCTCGAAGGGTTCCTGGGCAAAGAAGCAGCCGACAAGCTGCGCGCCACCCCCGATGCTGTGACGCGCCTTAGCCGCGCCAGCGAGATTATGAGCTTCTACGACGGCGACACCGAGACCCCTCCCACTGCGCCGCGTGTGCGCGAGGCGCCTCCCACTGTTCGTTCGGCCACTGGAGCCGGAGATGAGACCTTGGCGCAGATCATGGCGCGGCTTGACGGACTTGGAAACATCGACGAGAAGATCAAGGAAGGCGTCAACAAAATTGTCGAAGCCCGTGGCGCGGAACTCCGCAGCGGAGCAGTCGCCGACTCCATCAGGATCGTCCGAGACCTTACCCGTCTCGATGCGCGTAACCGCGCAGACTTCGGCGAGGACATGGATGACGCGAAGCTCCAGGCGCACATTGACTCCGCCACTGCTATCGGTCGCCCCTTCCGTACCGTCACCGACGCCTACGAAGACATGACGCGGCAGGCGCGGATCGACAAGCAGGTTGCCGCAGGAATTGAGTCCGGCGTCCGCGAGAAGCTCAAGGATCGCGCATCCGGTGCTGTCCCAGGAGTTACGCCGACAGCGGCAAGCCCGATGCTGACCATGCTGCACAAGAGGCCGAACGGGTCAACCGATTCAGGAACACATTTGGACAAGGCTGCGCGCGCTCTTGAGGAACGTCTCGAATCGCGCGGAGAGCACGTAGCATAACGATTTTTAACGGAGGCAATTCCAGTGGCTCTTACATACAACGACATCAGCGCGATCACCACGAATCACATCATCCCGGAGATCGTGGACGAATACTACAAAGTCTCCCCGGTATTCACTCTGATCTTCAAGAGTGAGGGCCAGAAGTCGTTCCCTGGCGGTCTCCAGATCCAGCAGCCGATCCAGTACGCGCCGCTGAAGGCCGGCGCCTTTGCGCCGGGCGGCACATTCGACATCAGCTACGTCCAGACGGACACGGCTATGATGTTCAACGTGAAGTTCTACTACGCCAACGTCACCATTCGCGCCACCGACCTCGCGCTGAACCGCGGTGCCGACGCCAAGATGTCCTACGTCGAAGAGAAGATGGTTAACGGTTCGCAGGCGCTCGTGCAGGCTTTGGCTACCGACTTCTTCGCCGACGGTCAGGGCGTAGTGTCTTCGCAGATCGCGCTCGACGGAATCCTCGCCGGGTACGACGACGGAACCAACTACCCGTCGTACGGCAACATCGCGCGCGCGGCCATCGGTTCCGGCGCGAACACCGGCATCAACGGCTACTACCAGAACGTAGCCGGCCCGCTGTCGCTGACCGGGCTCCAGAAGGCGTATGGACAGGCCACCTTCGGCAATCACCAGCCGAATCTGCTTGCGACCACGCAGAGCATCTACAATCAGATTTTCAACAAACTGACCCCGATGCAGCGCGTCGCCGATGCCACCCCGGATCTGGTTAGCTACGGCTACGAGGCCATCCGGTACAACAACCGGCGTCTCGTGGTTGACCAGTATTGCCCGGCAGGATACCTGTTCGGCATGAATACGGGCTTCCTCAACGCATGGGTCTCCGACCACGAACTCTTCGGCTTCGGCTGGACCGGGTTCAAGGAACTGCCGAACTCGCTCGACGCGGCTTCGCAGTGCATCTTCGGCGGCAACATCGTTGTGAGCGCACCTCGCTTGGGCTTTGTGTTGGCCGGAATAACTGGCTGATCGTAGTCGGCTGCTTGGCAAGGTTTTGATTTTCGTACCACAGGAGAAGCATCATGGCTTTCGGAATCGACTACCCGGACTTTGGCGCAACCAATCCGCTCACCGCTGGAACCACCGTTTACACGGCGGTTGACACGTACAACACGGCACTGGAGAACAACGGCGCGAACCAGCCGCTTGGCAGCATCTACCAGGCTCCGCTGAGTCTCGGAGTAGTTGGGGCCGCGACCAAGGGGATCGGCCAGAACAACTACTTCAAGTACGTTCGCTATAACCCGACCGTCAGCCAGAACTTCCTGACCGGGCCGCAGCTTGTGTACTGGAAGGACAACACCTTCACGACCGTCACCGGACTGGCGTCCGAAGCCCTGAGCATCAACCTGATTGCCGGCTGGCTGCTGTTCAACACGACCACGACCCCACTGGCGAGCGGGCAGACTGCGGCGCAGCAGGCCGCTCTGGTCAATGGCAACTTCGTCTGGATTCAGGTGGGCGGATACTTGCCTGGAGCGTATGTCACGACCGGAACCGCAGCTGGCGGAGTAATCATCGGTGCATCCAGCACCTTTGGAGCCAACGCGTACATTGCCCCCGGATCGAACATCACGAACGAGGTCGCCGGTATCTTGGTTGCGGCAGCGTCATCGAACCTGGCCGATCTGTACGTCCCGCTCATCGTCTGATCGTGGAGAACGACCGGCTGCGCTGAACCTGTTTGAGGAGAACTCGCAATGGCATTGACAATCACGAAAATCCCGGACATCCGGTACTTCCTCGGAGAGTCGGGTATTATGAACGGATTCACGTTCAAGCCGTCCGTGTCCGACTACGTTACGGGCGGATATCCAATCACTGCGGCTCAAGTCGAACTCAGCTACCTCGTGGGCGCGATGCTCCTCGGAACCAACTCTGCGGGCGCAACCTACCTCGCGCAGTTCGTCGAGCCAACGGCTCTCTTTGGGACGACTCCTGCGGTTGGAACGCAGTTGAACCTGAAGGTGGTGGACTCGACCAGCGGCGGTGGAGCATTCACAGAGGTTGCCGCCTCGACCGATCTGAGCGGATGCTCCTGGGCAGCCCTCGTACTCGGGTGGTGACGGCTCGTAGTTCTAAGAAGGGAGGGGGCAGTCGCCCTCTCCCTCTTGTTATCTGAGAGGGTGAATGCCGATTGTTCCGAGTCCGGGCGTTGTGATACCACAGCAAGTTCTTCCTGATGGGTCGAACCCCGCGGTCAATCAGATGAATACTGGGCAGGCGATCGGACAAGTTCAGTTCTGGAATCCCGATCTCTCCCAACCTAAAATACTCGGTCTTCTCAACAACTCACTCCGTCGAACGGTAGACCGTAAAACCTGGGCGAGCCTCTTCGTCAAAGGGCAAGTGATCGCACCACAAGCCACCACAAAGGGGCAGGCGACGACTACCCTTGGGTCGCCTATCGTAGTCGGCACGGGCACCGTCTGGACGCAGGCTCTCGTTGGTCAACAGTTCAGAATTGGCTACAATTGCCCCATCTACTCGATTGTGGCCGTGGATGACACAGCAACGCCGCAGACGTTGACACTCGAATTGCCTTGGGGCAGCCCTTCGGTTACATCGGGGTATTTCATTGTTCAGTATTATTTCAACTTCGGGCCTAACGTCAAATACTTGAAGACCATGATTAACACCCAACTTGGTTACAAGTTTGATCTGCACTGGACGCAAGACGGACTCAACACCCTGGACGCCTGGAGATCCAACCAGAACTTCCCCTATATATCCGCAGGGATGCCTCTTGCGCAGGACGGTTCGTATCTCCAAGAGCTTTATCCCGCTTCGTGGATTCAGCAAGCGTTTCCGTTCCAAGCATATATCCAACCATTCAACTTGGTAAACGACTCTGATCCCTTCCCTCCGTATTTTCGCGCAGATGTAATTATTAAAGACGTAATTGCAGACGCGCTAGTCATCGGAGGCCCCAAGAATAATAGGTACTACGATCCAGCCGAGTCGAGGATTAAGCGCCAAGATTACGAGGGAGAAATCCTTCGCATGGCCAACGCCGACGAAAATCTCTATCGTACTGAAGTCACAAAGATGGGAGAGGATATGCCATACTACCAGAGTGGAGGCGCACTGTTCAATGCGACCCATCTTTGCGCGGCTGGAGGAAGTGGAGGAGGATACGAGTTATGAGTCAAGCCTGTGGTAGTTGTGGAGTCCCGGTTTTTCGTACACGCTTCAGCGCGGGGAAGTGGCTGGGCGTGGACTGCGGCTGCTCGCGGGATACTGTTATCGCTGACCCCGACAACCCGTTCCACAACGATGGGTCGCTCACCTTGGAGCATATCTACGACGAGCGCGGCGAGAAAGTTCGCGTGACCAGTAGGCGGCAACTGGAAGAGGCAGAGAGCCGGTTCCACTTCAACCACATCCCGACGAACATGGATCGGGCGAACTGGGACAGGCCGAAGCAGCAGCAGGCATACACGGTGGGAGATCGCTACCAGAGAAAATTTTCGGGGGTACAGCAATGAGCACTGACGGTTTAGGAACCTTTCGGCAGGTGGAGCGCGGCGACCACAAAATCAGCGTCAACTCGAAGTCGATGAATCAGGGCAGGTTCATTGACCAGTCGCGCTTGGCGAAGCGGTACACGGAGGAGTACGTTCCTTCGATCGTCCCCGGCAAGTATGGGCAGTATGTCCCGAAGGTGGAGATCGCTTCGCCGGAGGATAACGCGCGCCTGTCCTGCGACGCGATGAAGCACAAGTCGAGCTTTGTTGACGAGAGTGTTCCGGCGAACGAGAACAGGGGTAATTGCTGTGTGCCGTCGTACTATGGTGGCGATGGGCCACTGACGCGGCGAAGAGGGGATGACTGAGAGGAAGCCATGAAAAAAGTTTGCTTACTGCTTTCAATTCTCGCGTTGACGCTGACGGTTGGGGCGCAGAAGCCTGTGCCAATGGCCGCTTACTTATCTCTGTCGGCTGGCACATGGAACCCGTGGACTTCTTCTGGAGGTTTTGGATCTCTTTCTTTTACTCCACCCGCGATAGGACTATACTGCCAAGCGACATCAGGAGGACCGTGGCAGCCATGCAATCCGGGAAGTGGCAGTGGTGGCAACGCGACCTCGCTTCAGGGCAATCCCGTCTCTGCGACCGCGCCGACACCGGGGCAGGTATACGTTGAGAACCCCAGCAAGGTACTAACTCCGGAAACTATTACGGGGACGTTCAACTGGCCGTACCAACCACTAGCAGACTATGACACGCGCAACGTGGTTGGTACGACATTGATAGACAGTAGCGGAAATGGATATGACGGTACGCTCGGCGGTGGCAGTGCAACACTTCCTACGGTAACTCCGCAGGGATTGAGTTTCAATACCAACCTAACTACCGGAGTCTATGACAACACACGAGGAGACGGAGTGTTATTGCCGTCTGCAGTCAATGCAGCACAGTCGTTTGCGTTTAGTTTTTATGACAACATTCCTCCGACTATTTCTGGAGGAATAGCATTCCCAGCCTTCGGGACATTTCTGACGAGTTCGAATGTTGGGAGTGGATTTAATATCCTAAATTGGTTGCACCCTGTTGGAGGTGGGTCTGCCTCTGGGTCGTTTGGCATAGGAATCTATGCCAATAATGCTAATGGGACGCAAGGCGTTAATTCAACTAGCGGATTTCACACAGCGATTGTAACTATTGGATCGGGTGTTGGAACCGGGCTGACCCATATTTACATTGACGGCCAAGAAACAGGATACACAAACCAGACAACGGATGGAGGTTATGCACCAGCGGGAGGTAATTTTTATCTAGGCTCAGTAAATTCGGGGGTTTTTGCAAACAACAGCCTGTTTGGGATGTTGCCGAGAGCTACCTTGTTTTCTCAGCAGCTTACGCCTAGCCAAGCTCAGGCGGTTGATAGCATACTTCGGTCCGACGCCCTTGCGCGAGGTATACAGATTTCCCCAATTAACATTCGTCAGGCAGTCCCAACGATTAATTGTGTTGGTGATTCGATAACCTATGGTCTTGGCGTAACCACTCCCTACTGCACATCCTTTTCGCTGGACGCCGGACAGCCAGTATACACTACTCGAATACTTGGCGTAGTCGGAATAACACTTTGGCAGATAGCTGCGATGGAGCCAGATCGCATGGCTACTTACTGCAAAGGGGATTACGGTCCAGTTTGGTTGATATTGGATGCCGCCACTAACGATCTATACTATGGATCTTACGGGACCATTGCCAACATCCAATCCAACATGGCGGGGGTTATATCTAAGTATACGAATGCCGGATGCAAAGTTTTAGTCGCAGACATGATTTCGCGAACTGGGAATAGTAATGCAACAGGGAACCCTACGATGGATAGCCTTAAAAATAGTTGGGATGCTATCGTAGCGGATAACTGGAAAGCATGGGGGGCTGCGGGGGAAGTTGTATTTTCATCTAACCCGTTGTTAGGTGCCGATGGCGCATATTCTGGCTCAGATTTTCTGTCTGACGGCACGCATCCCAATCAGACCGGTCAGAATGCAATGAATGCTGAGGCTGTTGCAGAGATGAATTACTTGGGTGGCCAGAACGCAGGAAATCCGAACCTAATAACTGCAACAACTGCAACGCTGCTCAATAGCCAAGTATTCAATTTGGTCACTCCTGCCACCAACACGGCGATCACCATGCCGACATGCTATGGGCTACAGGGTGGAGCGACTTATACAATCAACGTCACCAACAGCAACGCTGTAACAGTAGTCGAAGGTGTGAGCGGGCAAACGATTAACGGATCGGCCAGTGCTGTGACTCTTCCGACTGGGCCGCACGTCACAAATCTTATCGTCACACAGCTATCAAAGACCACGGCAGGGTGCATCTGGAGCTTCTAATCTCACGCATACACGGAGAATTAGCGGCATGACAGCGCGTAGGGTTCACTAGGATAGGAGAAAGCATGAAGAGACTCATCGGACCACTGCTGCTTCTGCTTGCTGCACAGACTTTTGCGCAACAACAGATTAACCCGGCCACGCAGATCAAGTGGCCCGCCATCACTGGTGCTGGGCTTCCTACTTCAATCCCAGTGGCCTGCACAACAGCCAACTATGGGCAACCGTACTTGAATACGGCATCGACTCCGAACACATCTTACGTCTGCAGCGTCAGCGGGTGGATTCTGGGGGTCCCCACCGATTTGGTAAAGACCGACCCAATGGCAACGCAGACGATAACGCAGCCGGTGAATACTAGCCTGAATGTGATTACGAGTGGTACGGGATCGTTGAAGAGTAATGGTTCTCCGGTGCTGACTACTGTTAACGGTTCAATCAATCTTTGTTTATTCTCAGGTTGAATACTATTCGGGAGCAGCTCCAGCGGGGCTGTATCCCGCAACACAGAATGTCTTTCACATGGTGACGAACGATTGGAGAACATCTTCCATTGTGCCGGATCAGGTT
>Ga0302192_10000601_pt1 | contig 23072 bp, 20 predicted proteins | sample II_Bog_E3_2_FD_200230 | JGI IMG/M metagenome (GOLD analysis project Ga0302192, IMG submission 200230) | Peat permafrost microbial communities from Stordalen Mire near Abisko, Sweden - II_Bog_E3_2 | ecosystem: Environmental > Terrestrial > Soil > Wetlands > Peat | place: Sweden: Abisko...
GAAGCAGGGTGGCAAAGGCGATTGCTGTATGCCCGGAGGGGAAGGAGCCGGTGGTGTCATCTCCCTGGAAGATTTTCCCGGAAAACCAGTGGAATCCATACGCATGATTGCTGATCCAGGAGAGGTTATTGTTGGTCCAGGTCACTGGCCAATTCCGGCTGAAGATCCATTTGAGGTCATTTTTTAGGACAAAGGTCAGGAGAATGCTGATGCCCATGAAAAGCAGCAGATCCTTTGCTTTTCCCGGTTTGAGCAGAACTCCGAGCAGAAGGAGAAAAGGGGAAAGACCCGACATGAGCGGCGGCCAATCAAGAAGCTGGCTGAGCAGGTTGGATCGCTGGATCAGCGAGTGTTCATTGATAAAGAAAGGCAGGCTCAGCATCTTCTTCAGGAAATCCATGAGGTGCTGAGGAACCGCATGGTTGTAGATGAATTCGCAGAGCGGACGGTCAGCGAAGAAGTAGGCCGCGATGGTGGCCGCTAGTAGGAGGGCCATCCAGGGTTTGAGGAGCTGTTTCATGGAAAGGATTGTGAACGATCGTTAAGGTGGTTTTTCTGATACTGATCAGTCGCGAAAAATAAACAGGCAAAGTGTCAGCAGGATGCCGATGCTATAGAGTATCAAGGTGTCTGGCACAAAATAGGGATAGGCCATCAGGGCTGCACCCAGAATCATTGCCCGGAATGCACCCTGTTTTTTTCCGTAAAGAAAGGCTCCGAAGCCGATGGCACCGAAGAGAATCTGACCGAGGAGATTGGCTGTCGTGAAACTCATGGAAAGTAGTGGTTGGGGCAGCGTTTCCTTAGTGTTCCAGCCCTTTTCTGGGACAAAGTGAGCGGAGTTCGCATCCTTGGCAATCCGGGTTGCGTGCCTTGCAGCGGCGGCGTCCGTGCCAGATGAGCCAGTGGCTTAAATCACACCACTGCTCCCTGGGAAAAAGTTTGATGAGGTCGTGTTCGACATTGACCGGATTTGTCTGTGTGGTCAGACCGAGCCGGAGGGAGAGCCTGCCGACATGGGTATCGACCACAACTCCCTCATTGATCTGGAAGGCATTGCCAAGCACGACATTGGCTGTCTTGCGACCCACTCCGGGCAGGGCGGAGAGTTCCTCCATGGTGCGGGGAACTTCGCCGCAGTGTTTCTCCACCAAAACTGCTCCCATGGCCCGGATCGACTTGGCTTTGTTTCTGTAGAAGCCGGTGGAGTGGATGATCGTCTCCAGTTCCTCCTGCGGGATGGCGGCATAGTCGGCGGCGGTGCGGCAGCGGGCGAAGAGGGCCGGAGTGACCATGTTCACGCGGACATCGGTGCACTGGGCTGAGAGGATGGTGGCAACAAGAAGCTCCAGAGGAGTCGAGAAATCGAGCTCGCAATGGGCCAGCGGATAGATTCTGGGGAGTTCTGTCGCGAGGGCTTTTGCCCGTTCAATGCGTGTCATGGATTAAGCACTAATGTCCGGGACGGAAGTTTACTTTTTCCGGAAGGTAATTCTTGCCGATGCAGAGAAAGACAGGGCGTTTGATTCCCGGAACTTGCAATGCTCGTGGTGCTGAGAACTCGGTGAAGAGGACACTGTAATCGGGGCCGTTATGAGGCCATTCGGCGGTGAGACCCGTTTTTCCAGCCCAGACCTGATCGTTGATCCAGGAGAGGCGGTAGCGGCCGAGGTAAGGGAGCCACATTACGGGTTCCAACTCGGGGGCGTAAAAGGAGATGACTCCCGCGAACTGGTAACTGGAGACGCAGAGGAAATCTGCACCCGATTTCTTGAACTCGGTTGAAACAGCGCGTGCCACATCCTGAGGGCCGAGGAATTCTTCAAGCCGTCCCTGAAAGTCACCAAAGCCCTGCTGGGCGGAGTTGGCGAGTTTGTCGGCGAACTGCTCCGAGTGGGGGAGAGGCGCAAGGCATTGTTTCAGGAATCCGGTGTTGAACGAGAGATTTTGAATGGCTAGAGGGGAGTCCTTTGGCAGCGAGAGGTATCCGACGCCGAGCACGGCCCCGAAATCAACAAGGAGCAGGATGATGATCGCGGTGCTCCGCCAGGCTTTGCCGTAGCGCTCCCAATCGGCGGCCACAAGGATCAGGCCAGTGATGAAGGCCGCCATCGGCCAGTTGGCCTCGATATGCGCCTTGGCGGCGGAGAATCCGAAGAAGAGCACAACGACCCAGAAGAAGATGGCCAGGAAGCGATAGCGTTCATCTCGCAGTCGTGTGGCAGCCGAGCGAAAGCAGAAGAGTCCGAGCACCGGGGAGACGAGCACGATCAGGAAAACGGTATAGTCGCTCAGGTTCTGAAAGTTGATCAGTGTCGCATGCTCGTTGTGAAAGCCATGGCGCATCTGATTGGCAAAGGAAATCCATTCATGACGGCTGTTCCACCAGATGACGGGGGAGAAGATGAGGAGCGAGACAAGGGCTGCCAGGGTGCTGCCGAGGAAGATGTTCCCGCGTCGGCCAGGGCTGGTGATCCAGAAAAGCGCCAGTCCTCCAAAGTAGAGCACCATGGTGTACTTGCTCAGCATGCCAAGCCCTGCAGCAAGCCCGGCGGCAAGCCACCAGAGCATGCTCCCTCGGCTTCCTCGCCAGGCAAAAAGGACGGCAAATGCCCACGCTGGCATCAGGAAAGTATCCGGTGTCATCAGGAGGCCGTTTCCGGCAAAAATTGGGGCGAGTAGCAGGAAAATTCCGGCTCGGTTGCCCACCGCCTGTCCAAAGAGCTCTGTGCCGAGAGCGCGTCCTGCAAGCGCCAGGAGGAGGCCGGAAACAATGGCCCAGAATCGGACGGCTAGGGATGTCTGACCGAAGAGCGCGTGACCCGCCGCAATCAACCAGGCCGTCATGGGAGGGTGGTCGAAATAACCGGCCTGAGGATGGAGCGACCACTCCCAGTAGTAGCATTCGTCAAAGATGAGCCCGAGCTTCGAGGCAGCCAGGAGTTTCCAGAGAGTGACCAGCGTCAGCACTCCCCAGAACCATCCCGTTTTACTGATCCACGAGGAGGCGTGATCATCCTCCCGAACAGTGGAGAGGTAGGTGAAAGTGGCCGACATGGTTCGATAAAGCTGGTGCGGCACCATGAATCTCCCCTGACGATAGGTCAAAACTTTTGAATCGGCGGTTCCTCATTACTTTCGATTGACCGCCCTCCCTGAAGAGGGCATACTCACAAACCCCCGACACACTGTCATGGAACACTCCTGACCTGTGCGTCGGGAATTCCTATTTCCATGAACTCCGAATTTATCGCAATGCTCGACTACCTCGAGCGTGAAAAAGGCATCAAACGCGAAATCCTCATCGAGGCGATTTCCTCTTCCCTGGTTGCTGCTTCAAAGAAGAGCTTTTCCTGCTCCCGTGAAGTTCGCATTGATATCAATCCCAAGAACGGCCAAATCCGCGCATTCGCAAAACCCCTTGTTGTGGAGACGGTTGTCAATCCCCAGGAGGAAATTTCCCTCGCGAAGGCGGTAGGTATCAATCCTGCGATCCAGATTGGCCAGGAAATCGAGATTGAGGTCACTCCCCGCGACTTCGGTCGTATCGCAGCCCAGACGGCCCGTCAGGCTATCGCGCAGCGCATCCGCCAGATTGAGAAGGAGATGATCTACGAGGAGTTTAAGGATCGTGCAGGAGAGATCGTCAGTGGAACCGTCCGCCGTTTCGACCGAAGCGATGTGGTTCTCGATCTTGGAAAATTCGAGGGGATCATGCCTTCCCGCGAGCGTGTCAGCACTGAGGAATATTCCATTGGAGACCGCATCCGTGCCTATGTCGTTGCTGTTGAAAACGGTCAGCGCGGCCCGGAGATCATCCTTTCCCGCAGTCATCCGAATTTCATTCGCCGACTCTTCGAAATCGAAGTCAGCGAGATTGCCGACCACACCGTTGAGCTTCGCTCCATCGCCCGTGAGGCGGGATTTCGCACCAAGGTGGCTGTGCACAGCGCCAATGAAAAAGTCGATCCTGTCGGTGCCTGCGTCGGAATGCGCGGTGCCCGGGTCAAAAACATCGTTCGTGAACTCAACAACGAGAAGGTTGACATCATTCGCTGGTACGAGGATCCGAAGGAGTTTGCCCGTGAGGCCCTGAAGCCCGCCCGCATTCGCAGCATCGAGGTGATTGAATCCAGCCACACGCTCCGTATCGCCGTGGAAAAGGAAGATCTTGCGCTGGCCATCGGCAAACGCGGTCAGAATGCCCGCCTGACTTCCCGACTCACCGGATGGGAAATCGACATTCAGGAAGACCGCACGGCTGCCCAGGCCTTTGAACAGCAGATGGGAGGCGCCGCCCACCAACTTGCCGAGCAACTCGGTATCAGCGAGGAAGAAGCCAAGACCCTCGCCGCCGGTGGTATGAACGATATCCCCGCCATCCTCACCGCCGAGGCATCCGATATTGACGGAGTCATCGGCTGTGGTCTGGAGAAGGCCGAGGCAATTCTTAACGCAGCAAGAAATCAGGTCGCAGAGAAAGGAGTTTCTGGGGCCTTGTAACGGTCCATTCCCTGTCCGGGGAAGAAACCGCAACAAAGAAAAAAATTATAATGGCCACCAGTAAAGTCTCTCACACCAAGTCCTCGTCCTCCAATGGAGGCGGGTCCAGGAACTCCGCGTCCAAACCGGGGGCCCGATCGACATCCGCGCGATCGTCCGGCACCTCGGCTTCCAGGGGCGGAGCGAAGGGTTCTTCCGCATCCAGAGAGGCAAGGGCTCAAGCACCTGCCGACAAGGAAAAGGAGGAGGATCAGAAGCAGGTGCTCAAGACTACTGAACTTCCGACTCTCTCACTGATCGACGAACCCGCGCCTAAAAAACGCGTCACCTCCACGGGCAAGGCCCTTCCTCGCATCGGCGAGCAGGCAGTTGACGCACCCGCCACACTCGGCGTTCCCGTCGCTCAGGAAGAAGTCACTTCGGAAGCGGTTCCCGAGCCAGAGCCAATCGATAACCGCAAGGTCATTCACATCAAGCCGCCAATTCAGATAAAGGAACTGGCGACACAGCTGGAAGTTGCTCCCTTCAAGATCATCAAGGATCTGATGGGGATGCAGATCTTCGCCAACATTAACCAGTCCGTGGAGCCGGAAATCGCCTCCAAGCTCTGTGACATGTATGGCTTCGTGTTTGAGCGTGAAAAGCGCGTCTCCGGAGCCGGAGTCCATAAGGAGGAGAAGGTTGCTGTCGAGCCTCCCAAGCCCATTGAGGCAAAACCCGAGCAGGAAAAACTTCGCGGTCCGATCATCACATTCATGGGGCATGTTGATCACGGCAAGACCTCGCTGCTGGATGCCATTCGTCGCACGAAGGTGGCTTCCGGAGAAGCCGGAGGTATCACCCAGCGCATTGGTGCCTACTCCATCGACTGGAAAGGCAACCCGATCACGTTTATTGATACCCCTGGCCACGCCGCCTTCTCCGCCATGCGCGCCCGCGGTGCGAATGTCACCGACATTGTTGTGCTGGTCGTTGCTGCCGATGATGGACTGATGCCCCAGACCCTGGAGGCTCTCAGTCATGCCCAAGCTGCGAAGGTCACCATCATGGTGGCGATCAACAAATGCGATCTCAAGACGGCAAATCCCGACCGGGTGAAGCAGCAGCTTCAGGACAAGGGACTCGTTTCCGAAGACTGGGGCGGTGAGACCGTTGTGTGCGAAGTCTCCGCCGCAACAGGCAAGGGGATTGACACTCTGCTCGAAATGATGTCCCTCCAGGCCGAGATTCTCGAACTCAAGGCCAATCCCGATCAGCCTGCACGCGCCAGCGTGATCGAGGCTCAAGTCGAGTCGGGTCGAGGACCGACAGCAACCATCATCGTGAATTCCGGCACGCTTCATGTAGGGGATTGCTTCATCTGCGGATGCTATTGGGGCAAAGTGAAACAGCTGATCAACGAGGAGGGGCAACCCTTCAAATCCGCCGGCCCGGCAATGCCTGCCAAGGTGCTCGGACTGAGCGGCCTTCCGAATGCAGGCGACGAACTTGTCGTGATGGAGAGCGAGAAGCTGGCCCGCCAGCTCAGCGAAGAGCGACTCGATTCACTCCGTAAAGAGAAGCTTGCCGCGCCGAAACGCGCTACCTTGGAGAATCTTTTTGCCAACCTTGAAGCAGATCAGAAGAAGACCCTTCAGATCATTCTCAAGGCCGACATGCAGGGTTCCCTTGAAGCGATCATCGGAACCCTCACCGACATTCCCCAGGCGAAAATTGATCTCAAGATCATTCACGCCGCCGTCGGTCCGATCACCGAGAGTGATGTACTGCTTGCCAGCGCTTCCGATGCCATCATCATCGGTTTTGGTGTCAAGGTAGAGAACAGCTCGAACACCGCCGCCCGCAAGGAAGGCGTTCAGATCAAGCTCTACAGCATCATCTACGAACTTGTGGATCAGATGAAGGAGGCCATGACCGGTCTTCTTGATCCGGAGCTTCGCGAAGCGATCATCGGTCATGCCGAAGTGAAACAGATTTTCGATCTGACCAAGGGGATGGTTGCAGGAAGCCTTGTCACCGACGGACGAATTTCCAGAACCGCACGCGCCCGTGTGCTGCGCCGCCGTCAGGCGGTGTATGACGGTGGACTCTCCACGCTCCGCCGTTTTACGGAGGATGTGAAGGAAGTGCGTGCCGGACTGGAGTGCGGTATCCGTCTCGGAGATTTTTCGGAATACGAGGTTGGTGACATCATCGAGTGCTATACGCTCGAGAAGGTTGCCCAGGCCCTGTAGAGGAAAGGCTATTAGACTGAAGTCTGTTAGTCTACTAGCCAGAACCAAACAAAACTAGAGATTAGAGGACAGGCATCAGAAATCAATAATACCAAACAGAGGGATTTGCCTTCCTATCCCTTTCCATGTCTGACCTAACGGTCTAATAGACTTCAGCCTAAATATTTCCTTTTTATGAGCCTCCGATTGCTTCGAGTCTGTGAATTGATCAAGCGGGAACTTGGTGTGATCATTGGACGGGAAATCAAGTTCGAGGCACCCCTTGTCTCGGTGCGTGCCGTCGATATCACCCCCGATCTGAAGAACGCTCATGTCTTCATCAGTGCGATCGGCACCACGTGGCAGAAAGATGAGGCGATCAAGACTCTCAACGATAAGCGTCAGCATCTCCAACATGAGATCGCCCGCCGCGTTATTCTCAAATACACCCCTCATCTTCACTTTCAGCTGGATGAATCCATTGAACGCGGAACGCGCGTGCTGAGTCTCCTGGATGAGATTGAGCCGACTCTTCCTCCCGATGAGCCGTTGCCGGATGAGGAGCACCGCGAGCAGCAATAGTCAGTGATGAGGACGGCTACATTTTCCGAAATCCGAGAAGCGTTGCGTGGATGCCGTCGCATACTCGTGGTGAGTCATCTGCGACCCGATGCCGACGCGCTTGGTTCCACCATTGCTGCCGCACTCTGGCTCCACGATGCAGGCCATGAAGTCACAGCTTGGAACGAGGATGGGATACTCGCGAAATTCTCTTTTCTACCCTCTTCGGAGTTGGTGACCAAGCCTTCGGCAACACCCGTTTCCTTTGATGCAATCCTTGCCTTGGATACCTCGGTGAAAAACCGTCTTGGCACGGTGCTTGCCTCGGCCTCCGCCCCGCTCTGGATCTGTATTGATCATCACAAGAGCAATGAGGGATATGCCGATCTGAACCTGATTGATCCGAGTCGGCCTGCCACCGGTGAAATTCTGACCAAGGCATTTCTTGAGGAAGGAATCACCATCACTCCTGAAATGGCCACGAATCTCTTCGCTGCCATCTCCACGGATACAGGCTCCTTCCAGTATCAGGGGACGGGAGCCGAGACATTTGAAGTGGCGGCAGAACTGATCCGACGAGGAGTCAATGTGGCGGAGCTTTCCCGATCCCTTTACGAAAACCAGCCCCGCCGCCGTCTGGAACTGTTGCGTCACGCGCTGGTTAATGCGCGATTCAGCTGTCAGGAGCGAGTGGTCAGTTTTTCCCTGTCGCTGGCCGATGTCGCCACCCTCGGGATCATCCCTGAGGACAACGAGGGGATCATAGACAATCTCCGCTCTGTCGAGGGAGTCAAAGCAGCCGCCTTCTTCGAGGAGCTTCCCGATGGGAAGGTGCGGTTGAGCCTGCGATCCAAGGATCCCAGCTTTGATGCCTGCGCCCTCTGCGCCCAATTTGGTGGTGGCGGTCATCCGATGGCCTCCGGTGCAAGGATCAGGGGATCGCTGCAGGAGGTTGAGGAGCGGGTTTTAGCCGCGATCTGCACGGCAATCGAAAGCCGATAATTTTTAAATTTTGACACTCATGCGTACTGACTCTGTGATTGATGGCGTTCTGCCGATAGACAAGGCCTCCGGGATGACCTCTCACGATGTTGTGGCGATTGCGCGACGCGTTTTGGGAACCAAAAAAATCGGTCATTGCGGCACGCTGGACCCTCTTGCAACGGGACTGCTCCTGCTCACGCTGGGACGAGGGACGAAGATCCAGGATCTCTTGATGAGCGAGGACAAGGAGTATGTCGGCACGATGAAGTTCGGTGAGGTGACGGATTCCCAGGATTCTGATGGCGAGGTGATCGAGACACGCCCGGTGCCGGAGCTTTCAGGCGAAAAGCTCGAGGCTGCCTTTGCCAAGTACGATGGGGATTTCTACCAGATTCCTCCGATGGTTTCCGCGATCAAGAAAGATGGCGTCGCCCTGTATAAGCTTGCCCGTCAGGGGAAGACCGTTGAGAGGGAACCACGATTTGTTCATATTTACGCCCATCAGATTCTGGAGATCCGACCCCCAGAGCTTGATTTCCGGGTGGTCTGCAGCAAGGGATTTTATGTCCGCACCTATGCCCATGACATCGGCAATGATCTTGGTTGCGGTGCTCATCTTAGTTCCCTGCGACGGACGAAGTCGGGACGCTTCGATGTCGACAGGGCCTTTCCCGCCAATCAGCTCAAGACTGCACCGCGGGAGGAAATTCTCGCAAAGCTACTGACGCTTCCTCAGGTCTCGAGGATTCGCGGAGCCTAGAAATTCTTTTCATGCGGACGTTGCGATCCATCGCCGATCTGGCATCGCTTTCAGGGCCGGTAGTCCTGGCTGCAGGAACCTTCGATGGTCTCCATCTTGGGCATCAGGCGCTCATTGGACGAGCAATTAAGGAAGCCGCTCTTGTCGGTGGCACTGCGGTCGTGATGACCTTTGATCGCCATCCAGCGTCCGTCACCCGCCCAGAAAAGGCTCCCAAACTCCTGACGCGCAACGCGACCAAGCTGGCTCTGTTGGAGCAGATCGGTCTCCCTGTCGTGCTGCTTCTGGAATTTAACGAGAAGCTTGTCGCGATCCCGGCCGAAGAATTTATCCGCAGTCTTTGTGCAGCCGCCAACCCACTCTACAAAATCTGCGTTGGTTCGCAGTGGTCTTTTGGCCGAGGTGGTTCCGGAAATATCACCCTGCTGAAAAAACTTGGAGGTGAACTTGGATTTTCTGTGGAGAGCATCCCTCCGGTTGATATCGATGGCTCTGCCATCAGCAGCACTCGGATCAGGGAGGGCATTGCAACGGGAGATTTTCAAGCAGCAGCCAAGTGTCTCGGACGCAGCTATCTTCTCTCAGGGAATGTAGTAGCCGGAATGGGACTCGGCCGGACAATTGGATTTCCAACAGCCAATCTCGATGTGCAAGGCATGCAACTTCCTCCTGATGGTGTCTATGCCGTGCTCGTTCACTTCGAAGAAAATGTCCAGCCTGGCGTTGCCAATCTCGGAGTCAGGCCGACTGTGAATCATTCGACCGATCCCAAGAGGATGCTGGAGGTTCATCTCTTCGACTTCTCCGAAGATCTTGTAGGCAAAGAACTCGCCTTGGAGTTCGTGCATTTTCTGAGAGGAGAGCAGAAATTCTCCGGGTTGGAGAAGTTGAAAGCACAGATTTCCCATGATTGCGAACAGGCGCGGACACTACTCCTTGAGAAGATGGTGAAGAGTTCTGTGTACACCACGGCACGGAATCTGATCGATGCTGCCCATGCCGCTGATGTTTCCCTCTTACCTGATGGTCGTCCTGCGGAACTCGTCTATGCCGATCGCATGGAGGGATGGGTTCAAAAACTTGTTCCTGATGCTTCTCCTCTTCTCCTGTTGGCTGCGCGCTGTCAGCATCTTGAGCGCTGGAGTGTTCCGAGAAAGAGCTTTCCTGAAGGCAAGGCCGGATATCTTGGCTGGCGCAGAAGCCTCTATGTCAAACAGGCGGATCGGGCGGGAGAACTCCTGATGCAGGCAGGTATCTCAAATGAGGAGATAGAGGAGGCAAAAACTTGGATTTCCAAATCAGGGCTCAAAATTAACGCGGGAACCCAGGCGCTGGAGGATGCGGCGGTGCTGGTTTTTCTGGAAAATGAAATTGATGCCTTTGCCGAGCAGCATGGGGAATATCCAAGGGAGAAGTTTGTCGATATTCTCCGCAAATCCTGGCGTAAGCTCTCTCCGCAGGCTCAGGAGGCGGCAAAGGGACTTCAGCTTTCCCCTGCCATTGCCTCACTTGTCCAGGAGGCCTTGGCGGGTTAGAGCGGTTTAAATTGAAATGCTCTGAGTAGATCAACCAATCGACGCTTTAAAGTAGAGAATTCTCGAGCGCCGCTCGCATGATTTCCAAGGGTGCTGGTTCTTCAAACCAGATTTCATAGGCGAGGGCTCCCTGATGCAGGAGCATCGAAAGGCCGTTGGCATAGCAGGCACCGACGTTCAGGGCCTGGCGTTGCAATGCAGTTTTCCCGCCACTGTAGACCGTGTCGTAGACGAGATGTGCGCTGGTCAAAATTCCATCCGGGAGTGGAGACGGATCAAGTGGCTTCATGCCGAGTGGTGTGGCATTGACGATCAGATCGACACAGGAGAGGGCATTGGTCAACGCCTCCAGAGTCAGGCCGATCGGAGTGATCCCGATGCGTAAATTTGCCTCGATCTCCGAAGAAAGGATTTCCGCTTTTTCCGTTGTTCTATTGGCAACAAAAATGGTGGGACATTCTAACAGGGCGCATTGCACGGTAATGGCCCTTCCTGCTCCACCTCCTCCGCCGAGGATGAGAACACGAAGGGTCTTCAGCTCAACCTCGAATTTTTCCTCGACTGCTGCTGCAAATCCGGGGCCGTCCGTGTTGAATCCGTGAAGTTTTTCCCCACGCAATACGACGGTATTGATCGCTCCCATGAGTCGTGACTCGGGGCTGACCGCATCGACATATTCGAGTGCCGCCTGTTTGTGAGGAATGGTCAGATTCGTCCCGAGAAATCCTGCTTCCGGGAGATTTCTCAAGGCCCCCTCGAGCTCGTCAGGTTTCACCAGGATGCGGACGTATTGGCATCCCTTCTCCCGTGCGGACAATGCCGCATTATGCATCGGCGGCGAGGCGGAGTGAGCGACGGGATCGCCAAAGACGGAGAGCCTGGCGGGACATGGTTTTTCATCCAGCATCAATCCGCGAAAGACCATGCCATTGCTGGCGAGATCATCTGCCTTGAAGACGGTTGGCATGTCAGATTGTGAAAATTATCCGAGGGCCTTTGCTGCGCCGGTGGCAAAGCGACTGAGCGTGCGCTCTTTGCCGAGTATCTCCAGCATCTCATAGAGGCCTGGACCTACTGAGCGTCCGCTTGAAGCCACACGGGCAGGGTGAACAAGTTCGCCGGTTTTCGCTCCAAGTTTGACAGCGCTTTCCTTGAGTGCAGCTTCCAGTGAAGCGACATCCCAAGTGGCGAGTGCTTCAAAAGCCTCGGAGAGAGCCTTGAGGCGAGAGGTGGCAGTTGCCCCCTGGTCGCTTCCCTTGAGACTCTTGGCAACGGCTGCTTCATCGTAGGAGAGCTCTTCGGTGAAAAAGGGAGCGACCCATTCAGGGAGTTCTTTGAGAAGCTTGAGCTTCGGTTTCACGATCGCGAGCACCTGCTCCAGCGACTCATAAGTCGGCCAGCTGATCCCGGCTTTTTCAAGGAAGGGAATCGCCAGCTCAGTGTAACGGGCGAGATCCATCTGCATGAGATACTGGCCGTTGAGCCAGAAGCATTTTGCCAGATCGAAGGCGGCATTGCGTCGATTGACCTGATTGAGCTCGAAGAGGGCGATGACATCGGACATGGAGATCATTTCGCGGTTGTCCTTGGGGGACCAGCCGAGGAGGCAAAGGTAGTTTCGGACAGCTTCCGGAGCGTAACCGGCCTCGGGATAAGTTCCTAGCGCGGCACCCTCGTCGCGTTTGCTCATCTTGCTGCCGTCCCTATTGAGAATGAGTGGCATGTGGGCAAAACGCGGAGGCTCGGCACCGAGAGCCTTGTAGAGTTCGATATGCTTCGGTGTGTTGGAAAGGTGATCCTCGCCACGGATGACATGGGTGATTTTCATCTCGATATCATCGACGACATTCACGAAGTGGAAAATCCAGGAGCCATCCGGACGACGCAGGGTGATGTCGGGATGTGTTCCGGGGTTGGTGAGATCAAATTCTATCCTGCCGCAGATTTCGTCCTGGAGGACGACCTTCTCACGAGGGGATCGGAAGCGGATGGCACCGTTGTCTTCATAGAGATGGCCTCCTTTTTCAAGGCGTCCAAGATATTCATCGTAGATGGCCGTCCGTTCGCTCTGGTAGTAGGGTCCGTAGGAACCTCCTTTCAGCGGGCCTTCATCCCAGTCGAGACCGAGCCAGTGAAGTCCGTCGGTGATAACCTTCTTGGCCTCTTCGGTGTTGCGGGAGTGATCAGTGTCCTCGATGCGGAGCACAAAGGTACCGGCATGCTTGCGGGCATAGATCCAATTAAAGAGAGCGGTACGGGCTCCGCCGACATGCAGGAGGCCGGTCGGGGAGGGGGCAAAACGTGTGCGGACAGGAACGGACGGTTGAGACATCCCTCAAAGAGAATTCATTTACGGCATCAACTCAAGCGCGTAGGGTCAATGGCTTACAAAAACATCCCATTTTCCTATCCCATGACACTCGCAGAACAGATTGACAACGACCTCAAGGTAGCCATGAAAGCACGCGATGCGGCACGTCTCAGCACGTTGCGCATGGTTAAATCTGCCCTCAAGAATGCCGCCATTGAAAAGGGTGGTGCCGATACGGTCATTGACGACGAACTTGCCACAAGCGTCCTGCGCAAGCAGATCAAACAGCGCGAGGATGCCGCTGCCGGATTTGAACAGGGTGGACGCCCCGAACTTGCTGCCAAGGAAAAGGAGGAAATCGTGCTTCTCGCCGCCTATTTGCCAACACCGCTGACGCTCGAGGAGATTGTGGCGATTGTGAAGGAGTCGATTGTCGAGGTTGGAGCGGCATTAGGAACACCAGCGGGTGTTACCAAAGCCCAAATGGGAGCCGTGATGAAGGCTGCCCAAGCCAAGGCTCAGGGTCGTGCTGATGGCAAGATCCTGAGTGCCGAAGTCCAGAAGCACCTCTCGTAAGAACTCTGTCGGATATCAAAGTCGCCATGTCCACTGCTGATACCCAGTCATTGCCGGTTTCCGCCGCCGTGATTGTCGGCGGGGGATCGGGTAGCCGGTTTGGCGGAGACAAGTTGACCATCCAGATGGCGGCGCGACCTTTGCTGGCCTGGTCCCTGAAGGCGTTTCAGGAGACGGAAGCCATCTCCATGATTGTCGTGGTTGCCCCAGCTGGAAGCGAAGAGAGATTCCAGCAAATTGCCGCCGATGCCCGGATCACCAAACTCATTGCTGTCGTCAGTGGTGGATCCCAGCGTCATGAATCAGTGAGCCGTGGGCTTGCAGCACTGCCTCCCTCCGTGGAACTGGTGGCCATCCATGATGCGGCCCGGCCCTTGGTCTCTCCTGAGCTTATTATCCGTTGCCTAGAGATTGCGGGTGGAAGCGGGGCATCTGCTGCTGCCGTACCCGTTACAGACACGCTGCATCTGGCTGACCGGGAGAATTGCGCCGCTCGCACCGTTGATCGCACGGGACTCTGGGCCATGCAGACGCCGCAGGTATTCCGAGCGGCTCCGCTGAAAGAACTCCTACTGTCAGTCGATGCTGGCAACCCGACCGATGAAGTTTCCGTGGTTCTTGCCGCTGGATGGCGCATCCCGTTTGTCGAGAATCTCCAGCCCAATCCCAAGATCACCTGGCCCGAAGATTTTTCGGTTGCCGAGGCCTTGTTAAAAAATACTCGTTGCTAATCATCTTATCTTTGTGAGTTCTCGTAGTCCCCATTCATCCGGCATGTCGTCACACTCCCAGGTCACTGAGGTGACTCATGTTTCAACCCTTCCCAACGGATTGCGTGTCGCCAGTTGTGCGATGCCCTCTTCTCAGACCGTCGCTGTCGGTATCTGGTGTGCTGTCGGGGCCAGAATCGAACCGCCACGACTTGGAGGAATTTCACATTTTCTGGAGCATCTCCTGTTTAAGGGGACGAAGAAGCGCACGGCGCGACAGATCAGCGAAGAGATCGAAGGGGTCGGCGGCGATCTTAATGCGTTTACGACTGAGGAACGAACCTGTTACTACGCCGCCGCATCCTCCGATCATTTCACCCGCATGGCAACCGTCCTTGCGGACATGTACCGAAATTCGCTGTTTGAGCCCGCCGAAATCGAGCGGGAACGCGGCGTCATTGCCGAGGAAATCGAGATGGTGCGGGATGAACCCGCTCAGTATGTCCATGAACTTTTGAACGAGCAGACTTGGAAAGGGCATCCCCTGGCCAACCCCATCACCGGCACCAGGAAGACCCTTTCCTCCATCTCTCGCAACGATCTGCTGGATTACTTGAAGGGGCATTACCATGCGGGGAAAACGATTTTCACCGCATCGGGGGCCGTCGATCATGACGAGGTGGTGCAGCTTGCCACCAAGCTGCTCGGCAAACTGCCGAAGGCTCCCGCCATCTCGAATCAGCACGAGTCCAAGCCTCCTGTCCCGCAGACATCCCCTTTGGTTCATATTGCTTCCCGCAAGAGTCAGCAAAGCCAGGTTGCCTTCTCCTTCCGGGGGGTCGGAGCGACCGATCCCCGTCGCCATGCCGCCACGCTCCTTCATGTGATCCTGGGAGGCAACATGAGCTCGCGCCTTTTTCAGGAACTTCGTGAACGCCGTGGCCTCTGCTATTCGGTCAATACCTCACTCTCCACCTACTCGGACTGCGGCTCCTTCGATATCTCCATCGGACTTGATGGTGAGAATGTTGGGAAGGCTGTGAAGTTGATCCTCAAGGAGTGCCGACGTGTTGCGGAAAAAGGGATTTCGGTCGCCGAGTTGCGTCGCGCTTGCGATTACTCAATCGGGACGAGCCGGATGGCTTTGGAACGGGCCGCCACTCAGAACTACCGTCTCGGCAGCTCCCTGCTCTCGCACGGAAGAATCATTCCCCCCGAGGAGGTTTACGACAGGTTGGCCAAGATCACGACACGGGAGATTCAAGCAGTGGCCCGGGAAATCTTCCGGAATGAAACCATCAGCCTGGCCATGATCGGACGGGGCCCCAGTAAGCAGGAGTTTCTTTCGCTGATAAAGCAAGGCGCCCGTTAGACCATTTTTTGTTTGATTGCCTACCAATCTGAAACTCAAAAAAAGAGATTCTCGCGCAGAGGCGCTGAGACGCAGAGAGGTGTGGGTGGGGATGATTTGCGTCTCTGCGGGAAAACTTTCTCTCTTTTTCCAGAAGTAAAAGGATGTGAAAAACTGAATCAAAACCGCTCCAGGGAACCACTCCGCGCCAAAAGCACCTACCTACGCCGTTAGGCGTTCGCAGGCGGTTACGGTGTTGGCCATCAGCATAGCAATGGTCATCGGTCCGACACCGCCCGGGACGGGGGTGATGGCGCTGCACTTGGAGGCGACAGCGTCGAAATCGACATCACCCACGAGCCGGTAGCCGCTCTTGGTTGAGGGATCTGCAATGCGGTTGATGCCGACATCAATAACCACAGCTCCTTCGCGGATGTGTTCGGCACCGAGGGATTTCGGCCTTCCCATGGCGGCGATGACGATGTCGGCACGACGGGTGACGGCGGCGAGATCCTTGGTACGGGAATGGGCGATGGTGACGGTGGCGTCGCCCCCTTTGCCTTTGGCCATGAGCAGGAAGGCCATCGGTTTACCGACAATCAGGCTGCGTCCAACCACGACCACTTCAGCCCCTGAAGTTTCGATTCCAGCGGATACCAGAAGGCGCTGGCAGCCAAGCGGGGTGCAGGGAACAAACCCCGTGGGGTCTTCCATGGCGAGTTTGGCGACATTGATCGGATGAAAACCATCCACATCCTTGCACGGGTCGATAGCCTCGGTCACGGCCCGCTCATCGATGTGCTTCGGGGGAGGTGATTGGACAAGAATGCCGTGGATCAGGGGATCGGCATTGAGTTCGGCAACCACGGCAAGAAGCTCCGCCTGGGTCGTGGTTGCCGGCAGTTCGATCTTGCGGGAATACATGCCGAGCGCAGCGCAGGTGCGGTCCTTATTGCGCACATAGGCCTGGGAGGCGGGATCCTCTCCGACGAGGACAACGGCGAGACCGGGAGTGATGCGTCCTCCACTTTTTGCTTTGAGGGCGTCGATGCGTGAGCGGGTTTCCAGTTCGACTTCGGCAGCGACGGCCTTGCCATCAATGAGTTTCATCGTTGTCTCTTAACAGATGGCCTGGTCGTTTCTCAAGAAGGGAAGGTTTATCCCTTCATCTGTTCCAATTCCATTCCCTTGGTCTCGTGCACCATCCTGACAACGAACAATACGGAAAGGAGCGCAAAGAAGGAATAAAGTCCGTATGCTCCCCCGAGGCCGATGCCACCCAGGAGCAACGGGAAAGTGATGGTGATGGTGAAGTTGGCCAGCCACTGAGCCAGTCCGCTGACGGCTAGAGCGGAGCCGCGGATCTGATTCGGAAACATTTCCCCAAGCATGACCCACATGACGGGACCCCAGGAGAGATTAAAGAAAATGACATAGAGATTGGCAGCCACGAGAGCGACAGGACCGGCTGATCCGACGAGATGAAGATGTCCCTCGGCATTTTTCCCTGCTGTGGCAAAGACGACAGCCATGACTCCGAGCGTGATAGCCATGCCGACCGAGCCGATAAGCAGGAGTGGTTTGCGGCCGATCTTGTCGATCAGGAGCATCGTGCCGATGCAGGCAACAATACTGACACCGCCGCTAAGGACATTGATCAGGAGGGAATCACTCTCGGTGAATCCAGCCGACTGCCAAAGAACGCTACCGTAGTAGAAGACGACATTGATACCGACGAACTGCTGGAGAACAGCAAGACCGATGCCCACCCAGACAATGGGTCGGAGGCCAAACAAGCCGTTCGTTTCACGCAGATCGGAGAGTTTGGGACGATGCTCGTGGTTCACCGTGGCATCGATTTCTTTGATTTTCTCCTCGGCGGCGAGTGAACCAAAAAGTTTGGTCAATACCAGGCGGGCCTGTTCCAGCCTTCCTGCGGCAAGCAGATAACGGGGGCTTTCCGGAATGGCGAGCAGGGCAAGGAAGAATGAGAGGGACGGTATGAGCTGCACCCAGAACATCCAGCGCCAAGCGGGAAGACCCCAAGCAAAAATTCCCAGTGAGGATCCCGCTACTTTTGCGATGAAATAATTGCTAAGGAATGAGAAAAAGAGGCCGGAGATGATCGCTATCTGCTGCAAGGAGGACATTGCGCCACGATACCGGGCGGGGGTTACCTCGCTGATGTAGGCTGGGCACAGCACGCTGGCCGCGCCGACGGCAAATCCACCCAGAACCCGGTAGAAGATAAATTCCAACGAACTATGGGACATGCCGGCTCCCCACGCACTCAGGGCGAAAAGCAGGGCCGAGACGATGAGAATCATGCGACGGCCGAACTTATTGGCTAGATTACCCGCTATAAAGGCGCCGATGGCGCAACCAAGCAGGGTGGAAGCCACATTGAACCCCGTCATCAGGCTATCGGAGTGGAAGGCTTCCTTGAGCCCGTCAACGGTACCGTTGATGACCCCGCTATCATAACCGAAGAGGAACCCGCCAATGGCGGCCGTCGTGCTGATCAGGATGATGAAAAGAGTATTTTCTTTCTCGTGGATGGAGCTGGATGACGAAGATAAGGGCGAGGAGATGTGCATAGGGGTACCCTTTTTTGTAGAATAACGGATGGCTTTGCAATGATTCGCTCTCAAAAAGCGATATATTAGTCTTCTTTACAAAAGCAGTGTGATGGTTTGACATATTTTTTCACTTCAACCGCATTCCCATCACGATTCCATGAGCTTTTTTCCTGAAATTCCTGTCATTAAATACGAGGGACCCAAGTCCCGGAATCCCTTCGCCTTCAAGCAGTACAATCCTGAGGAACTCGTGGAGGGCAAGACCATGCGCGAGCACCTGCGCTTTGCCGCTGCTTATTGGCACGTGATGCGCAATCCGCTTGCCGACCCGTTTGGCGGCGGCACCGTCATCACCCCGTGGGACGATGGCTCCAACTCGGTGGAGAATGCCCAGAAGCGTGTGCGCGTCTTCTTTGAATTTTTGGAAAAAACCGGCATTGATTTCTACTGTTTTCATGACCGCGATGTCGCCCCGGAGCTCGACACCCTGGCTGCCTCAAACAAGGCTCTGGATGCCGTGGCCTCCACCCTGAAGGAGGAGCAGGAGCGCACCGGTAAAAAGCTGCTCTGGGGCACAGCCTGCCTCTTCGCCCATCCCCGATTTGCACAAGGAGCGGCAACATCGCCGAGTGTCGATGTCTTTGCCCACGGGGCCGCCCAGGTAAAAAAGGCGATCAGCATTACTCACCAACTGGGTGGTGGTGGCTATGTCTTTTGGGGTGGTCGCGAGGGGTATTCCTCGCTCTGGAATACTGAGATGAAGCGTGAGCTCGATCATCTCGCCGCCTTCCTGCACATGGCTGTGGAGTGGAAGAAGGCTATCGGATTCCAGGGGAAGTTCTGGATCGAACCGAAGCCCCGCGAACCCTCCACCCACCAGTATGACTCTGATTCCGCGGCCTGCCTGAATTTCCTCCGGACCTACGGGCTCTTCGATGAATTCGAACTCAACATCGAGACCAATCACGCCACCTTAGCCGGTCATACCATGCGCCATGAACTGACCGTCGCCGCCGATGCTGGCAAACTCGGTAGCATCGATGCGAACCGAGGGGATGAACTCATCGGTTGGGACACCGATCAGTTTCCGACCAATCTTTACCTCGCTTTGGAGGTCATGCTCGTTGTGCTCAAAACGGGAGGTTTCCGTGAAGGAGGACTTAATTTCGATGCCAAACGCCGCCGTGAATCACACACACCGACCGACCTCTTCCACGCCCACATTGGGGGCATGGATACCTTTGCCCGAGGGCTCAAGATTGCTGCGGCGATCCGTGCAGATGGCCGTATCGAGGAATTCGTGAAGGCGCGTTACTCCTCCTGGGATGGTCCTCTTGGGCAGAAGATTGAGTCAGGCAAGGCAACTCTCGCCGATCTTGAGGCCCATGCACTCGCCAAGGAGGCTGGGATACCACCCTCCGGCGGCCAGGAGTATCTCGAAAATCTGGTCAACGAGTTTATTTAAGAAACCGCTGATTTAATCGCAACGAGACTGTTGCTGTATTTGATTCTCAGGCTTGGGCATCACCCTTCTCAGCCTCTTCTCGTAGAATCGTTTCCAGCTTCAGTCGTTCCGCTTCCAGATCCTCAGCATCGGGATCGATAGTGAGGTAGGGATCAATGGTGATGTCGATCCGGGAAAAGGGGAGGGGAATGGCAAAGCTGTCCCATGTCTTCAGGCGGATTGCGCGCTGATAGCGGGCGTGCAAGGCCATGATCGGAACGCCTGTTTTCTGCGCCAGAAAAACCGCGCCGGCACCCAGGGAATATTTCGGGCCTCTCGGGCCATCGGGTGTGATGGCCAGATCGACACCCGATTCCAGCAGGGAGGCTAGTTCGCGGATCGCCGTCGAGCCGCGTCGCGAACTCGAACCACGCACCGAACCCATCCCGAGATTGGCCATCACCCCGGCGAGGATATCACCATCCTTACTCGGGCTGGTGAGGACAAAGACCCCCTTGCGCGAGGGGTGACGGGCGGGATAACGACGGAGAAAACCGATGGCAATGGCAGGAATCCTGTTATGCCAGAAGACAAGGATGCGCGGTCCCTCGGGAGGGTCTGAGAGAAACCTCGAGCGGTCGTCCACGCGGAGACGGATCGTGCAGAAGATCAATCGGGCCAGTCCTGCGGCTAGCGCGGCTAAGAGTTGCTGTTTGTTCGGTAATTTCATCACTCCGCTGCGGATGGACCATCCTCGCGCCAGCGGCAGGCATTGGGAGCCTCGATCCCAAGTTGGTCGAGAACGCGCCAGACGACGGTATCCGCGAGTTCCTCAAAGTTCTTGGGATGGGAATAAAACGAGGGGGAAGCGGGCATCACGATCGCCCCGGCCTCGGTGACGGTGACGATATTGCGCGCATGGATGAGATTCCAAGGCGTTTCCCGGGGAACGAGAATGAGCTTTCGGCGTTCTTTGAGGAAAACATCCGCGGCGCGGAGGATCAGGTTTTCGCTAGTTCCCGCAGCGATGCGTCCCACGGTTCCCATCGAGCAGGGCATAATCACCATGCCGTCGAAGAGTGCGCTGCCACTGGCAAAGGGGGCATTCATCGATTTCTCGCCATGCTGCACCACGCCGCTGGGAAGTTTGAGTTCGCCCAGCTCCTCGTTGATCACCTGTTTGGCATAGGGAGAGAGGACGACGTGAATCTCATGATTGCCCGGTTCAAGATGATGCAGGAGCCGTTGCAGGTAAATGGCTCCACTGGCTCCGGTTGCTGCAAGGACAAGTCGCATTTGCAAAAAGTATGAGGGATGAATGAAAAATGCAAAAGGAGGAATGCCTACGAGCAACTTCCTTAGAGAGCACGGTCAGCCCACGAGCGATAATCTGTAACCTCTACTCCCGAGGTTCCGACTCACGCCTGAAATGCAATATCAGTATCAGAAGGAGGGTGCAGAGGAGTAAGGCCCAGACGGTTGGTTCAGGCACGACCGCCAAATAGGCGGCATTCCCCAAGACGCTGTTGACGGTGGCCGTCCCATGCGTCTGATCCCAGAAGAGGTAGGAGTCGGGATTGGTCACCACGGAGCCGTAGTCAGGTCCATTTGTAGAGGCTGTGTAGGCAGAATTGGTAACATTCGAGAGACTGTAATTTGCAGGATTGTTGAGCATGTCCTCAAAAATCGAATAGACATCCAGATCAGTCACTCGAATCCCGGGCAGATTGATGGAGAGCGCAGCAAGGGTGCTTTCCAGAAGGGGATCGTAGGCGTTAACAAAGTTGTTGGCAGCCTGCATATTGGCCGAGTTGGTCAAGAAATCGGGCTTGAATCCCAGTGGTGGAAGATTGGGGACCAGAAAGGATCTTCCCCCGGCATTGTAGAGGCTGGTGATGGAATTGGAGATATTCAGGGCTACCTGGGCAGGTGTGATAGGAGTGCCGCTGTTGACCAGGTTGATGACATCATTGCCGCCGCTCCAGACTGTATAAAGAGTTGTTGAAGGTGAGGGGAGTGCCGGATTATTGCTCGCGAGTTGGTTTGTGTAGAATCCAATCTGTGTCTGAAGATTCGGAAGAAGATACGCTGTATTCCCTGTGCCGCTGGTGCTCCCCGCCCAGGCAAAATCTGTTCCGGATATGGTAGCGACTCCGTTGTTAACTTCCAAAGTTGGCAGGCCGAGTGCTGCATTCAGATTTTCTACCCATAACGGGCCATCGGAGAAACGCCCATCGTCATAGAAATTAGCATTATAGCCGGTTTGTTCCCTCGTGAAATTGGTGCCAAACACATTCAGCGTCGTCACGGTATTGCCAAGGTCGCTGAGGCTGTCACCGAAAGCGACGATACCGGTGTAATCTTGGGCTTTGACCGAGGAGGGCAGGAATGAAAACAGGCCAATCAAACAAAGGGAATAAAGGGTGATTTTATTCATGCTATTTTGTTTTTTGAATGGATAATTTATCCACTATCAAATCAGACCCGCTGCCGAAAGCGTATTTCGGAGTTTGTTGGCACGAGAGAGGAGTTCCTGGTAAATGGCGACATTTTTGGAATCAGGGGAGCAGCGGGTTGATTCGTCGAGTTTCACAAGCCGATCGGAGAGCGTATGAAGTGACTCCATAGAATGATCCTTTCCGGCACTCCAGGCGGCCTGAAGAGCCGCTCCGAGGGCTGCTCCTTCACTGGAGGAGAGGCAGACGGTCGGCACACCAAAGACATCGGCGCAGAGTTGACGCCAAAATGAACTCTGGCTTCCTCCACCGGTGAGGCGAATCTCGGAGGGGTTCACGCCGAGATCCTGAAAACGAGAGAGTCCATAAGCGAGGCCAAGGGTCACTCCTTCCATGGCGGCTCGCGCAAGATGGGCCGGGGTGAGATTTCTTGTGGTAAGGCCGTGGAGCACGCCGCTGCCTCTCGGGAGATTTGGGGTGCGCTCACCGGCCAAGTAGGGAAGCAGGAGCAGGCCATCGCTGCCTGCTGGGACCGTGGCTGCCTCGTCATCGTAACGCTCATGATTCCAGCCATCGAAGAGCTTGCGGGTGAGTTCGGTGACCAAGGTAACATTCATGGTGCAGGCGAGGGGCATCCAGTGGCCCGTGCTATCGCAGAAGGCGGCAATTTCACCCTTGGGATCGACTACGGGAGTGTTGCTGAATGCGTAGAGCGTCCCAGAGGTGCCGAGGCTCGCCGTCATGACACCTGGCTGGACATTCCCTGTGCCGATGGCTCCCATCATGTTGTCACCACCACCTGAGCTGACCGTCACACCACTGGGGAGATCCCATTGGGCAACGAGTTCCGGGCGAAGTGTTCCGGCGGGTTCCGATGAGGGGCGCAGGGGAGGGAGCTTGGCGGCAAGATTAGGAGCCACGGCGTTGATCACCGGCTGAGACCAAGTGCGTGAGCGCACATCGAGCAGGGCTGTGCCCGAGGCATCGCCAAATTCCATGCTCTTTTCCCCAGTGAGCCACCAGTTGATGTAATCATGAGGAAGGAGAACGGAGACGCTTTTCTCCCAATTCTGCGGCTCGTTCTGTCGT
>Ga0302192_10000602_pt1 | contig 23057 bp, 20 predicted proteins | sample II_Bog_E3_2_FD_200230 | JGI IMG/M metagenome (GOLD analysis project Ga0302192, IMG submission 200230) | Peat permafrost microbial communities from Stordalen Mire near Abisko, Sweden - II_Bog_E3_2 | ecosystem: Environmental > Terrestrial > Soil > Wetlands > Peat | place: Sweden: Abisko...
TTCGCCAAAGGCAGTCGGGATTTGCTTGATGTTTTTGATATCCAGGCGGGTAACACCCAATTCAACACTTTTAACGTTAGCCACTTTGTCGGCCGATATTTTTACTTCTTTCAGGCTGTTAACCTGTTCCTGCATCTCGATATTCAGTTTTCCGTCCGAGTAGAGAATGATCTGTCGCCTGGTGTCGCGCATGCCGAGGCCCCTTACACTCAGCACATGCCTTCCACGCGGGAGCGTCAGCGTAAAATACCCGAACTGATCGGTCGCTATCCCGGTTTTTGTGGTGGCTACATAAATACTGGCGCCAACAATTGCCTCGCCCGATTTAATATTGCGTATATAACCGCTTATGGTTGAATTTCCGGGCTTTATCGTATTTGTCCGGACACCTATTTCGTAGAGTTTATTTTCGGTTGTAGCATCGGGTACCTTTTTGTCGGCTTCATCTGTATAATCAGCAACGGCAGCCTGTTTTGGGGCAGTAGTAGCTGTTAATTCGTTAAAACCCGGGGCAAGCTCAACTTTTATTTGCCGGCCCCTGGTAAGGAACACCTGCTGCCGGGACGTGATGGCGTAATGAAAGTCGGTTTTATCGAAAGCCAGGTCCAAAATGGTGGCCAGGGGTTTATCAGTTACCTGCAAGGTTACCTTTAGGCTGTCAAATTGGCTTGGATCATAATAAAAATGGTAATTGGTTTTTGATTCAATGTCATTAACCACTTGCGTGATAGTCGCCTGCTGAAAATTGACGCTGATCAATTTGATACTACCCTGCTGGGCATAGGATACCCGCAAAAGTACGAACAGGCAAAAACTGAGAAGGTAGGCTTTTTTCATATTAGTTGGTTAAATGGTCATAATAAGACGCAATTTTGACCATTGCCTCTTCCGGATTTGTGTGGTACCTTATATCATTTTCCTTCAAATATTTTTTAATCTCTTTTTTCTTGTCTTTAAGAATATCCAGTAAAGCTCCCTGGCCCGAAAAACTATAATAAATGTTGTTTTTCCTTATAAAATAGTCTTTCGTATAATTAAAGTACGATTCGCTGGTTTGCCCGCTTGACGAGGTCTGGATGTTTTTGGAGTGCCTGGCCAGCACCTGCAGATGGCCAACATACAATTCATCATAAAATCCGGGTTTTATCACCGGGTTATTTAAAAAAGTTACGGTATCGATGCGCACGAAATGATGGTCGAGGAAATCGAAACTGTTAACCTTGTCCTTTATCAAACAAAACTTAGTAAAATGGTTGTACAGCAAAACAACAACCTGGTCGTCATAAATGTCGTAAAGCATCGGCACCCCTTTGAAATGGATATTGTCATAAAAAACCGAACCCGCGGTAAATGCGTTCATGTCCGCGTAATACGCATTTCCCTTAATGGCGGGATCATAAAAGTTGTATTCGATGCCATTGTATAACGGCGATTGCTTCCCGATAGAAGAATAGAAAAGACTAACGGTATTGTTTAATGCATTCTGCTGCGAACTGCTGTCAACGGGCGCAACCTGGCCAAAGCCGCGCATCGTGCTGACGAGACATAGCATACCCGTTAGTAACCGGTAAAAAGTACATCTTCTCATAAGTTAAGGTTAAAAAGGAAAATTACGTTACTTAAAGTTAAAAATCAAACTTTTAACATATTTATTACACAACGTATTTTTTAAATACGCCCAAAAAAGCCCGTTTGCAACAACTGTACAGCGATTTTTTAAACTAAAATATTAGTCAGTTGTGCTGAAAAGCGGTTTTTAACTTTTGCCGGATAAATTTTATGTTGTCGGATGATTGTAAAAAAAAAGCACTGTTCAAAAAATGATTTTTTGAAACAAGGGTCAATTTTTTCTTTTAATGGCCACAAAATGCGAATCAGGTATTAAACAGCAGCACCTGCTATTGTTTATTATAAGCATGCATCGACATGCCGACAATTTTCCAGTCGCCGTTTATTTTCTCCAGCATCTTAAATTCGATGGAATAGGTTTTTTTGCCATCCTTCGAAACGGATTCTTCATTATGGCTAACCCAGGCGCTATTGCCGATAACGGATATTCTATAATTGGAGTTGGTAAAAGTGCCACCGGTGCCCATCATACTTGCCGCCGGATTTACCATGACAGCAGGCGGAACATCGATCACTTTTCCATCCGCTGTTGAAATTACGATACGGGTATAAGGCTGTATTTTCCAGCAATCGGCATGGCCTTTAACATCGCCGCTGCGGAAGGTTGTGGATTCCCTTTCCAGTAATTGTTTTATGGCGGTTGTGTCAGGGATGGATTGGGAATGAACGGATAAAGTGATGAAAAGGGCGAGGAGGGTGAAGAGTGTTGGTTTCATGGGGTTGGTTTTAAACTTGGGTTAATTTCGGGGCATTTCAGCGTAAATTTAACAATATGTTTCAGTTTACTTCATTGATGGGGTATGCTGCGGCTGTCGTAATATTTACTCTTTATTCTTCACCCTCTCTAGGTAACTAAGCACCCATTTCCGTTGTTTATCATCTTTAAGCATTTGCTTAAGCAGTTTATAGTATGATCTGATAAACAGGTATTCGTTATCGTTCAAATAATACGACATGATTTTGGCTTTGCTAAGCTTGGATAGTTGATAATTTCCTTTTAGCGTCTTGCTTTTTTCATCCCAGGCGTAGCGTACTATCGTTGAATCGTCGACAAAGTTGGGCGATGATTTGTAGTAGGTGGTGTCCGGCAAGCTTATAGTTGTATTAAAATTCTGGTAATAAACCATTTTTATGGATAAGGGATGGGTGCTTTCTATGGTAGATTCAAGCCAGCGCGCCCGAACATAAGGCGGCTGGATATTTCCATTTTCAAGTTCGTCAAGTATTGGGATCAGCTTGTTATTATCGTATTTGTAAAAGTAAAAATTGTCCCACCAGGAACCCGATCCCGTGCCAAAGTTCCTATCATAATAAACAACCGTTTTTCCATCTGCGTCTTTGTAATAATTTAAATCCAGTCCATCGTGGTTATATCCATCATGCCTGGCAATTATCCGGTTACGCGAAAAGAAATAGAGGTATGCATTGATACAATGCCAATTATCTCCGATCGATAATGCAAATTCCTTAAAAGCATGTTTGTTAGAGATGAAAGGATAATACACAACGGGGATAAGGCCAACCCTATATGCTTTCAGTACGTTTGCCGTATTGCATGAATCGCTGATATCGTTATTACGAAAAATTCGCCTTGCCACTTTCGCCGGCATTACCCCTTTTAAAGCCGCTTGTTTTAGTATGTCGAAATCAGGCTGCGACAGTAGCGTGTCGAGCTGTTTTTGGAACTTAAAAATCGAATCGGGCTCAGCGGCAACTTTATCCTCAAGAGGCTGCTGTGGCAGGCTACCGATGCTATCCAAAAATGCGTTAAGCTGAGCGGCTGTATCTTTGACAGCCCGATTGGCGGGCTGGCCCGTTTTATTTTTGTTATCGTTTCCTGACTTTGAGGGTTTGGGTTGATGGGAACAGCTTATCAGCAAAACAAGTGATAACAGGCCGATTATTTTTCTCATAGCAGGGGTTTATTATCGTAAAATAAATTACAAAATCCCCTACACGTTTACTTAACCGAAAATATATTTTTAATATATCCCGCCGGTTCAGCGTCTCGCTTGAACCGAACTGGGAAACAGCATAAGACCCCAAAAAACAATTTTTTTAACAAAAAATGGTGACACAATCCTGTCAGTGACAAAATTTTGTCAGTACTTAAATTACTAATAATCAGTGCTGTAGCACGGTATAGCGGGGTGTAGCACGTGTAGCGCTACATACAAAATTGTTTTGTTAACAGTTATTTTCGGAATGTAAAGCGCCCTATCAAAGATTAAACATCACCTTCAGCAAAATGATCCTCCCAGGCAGCGTATACGAACTAGCGGTAAGCGTATTGGCGGATAAATAAAGCGCGTTATAAGTTTTTACATTCAAAAAATTGTTGGCGTCAAGCTCCAAATCGGTTTTCCATTTTTTGATATGAAATTTGGCCGAGGCGTCGGCGAAAAAGTATTTTAGGTCGGGGTTGCCTTGTTGGCGGGTGAAGTAATGCTCGCCTGATAATTTGAACTGTATATCGTCTGAAGGGATATAATTGACGGTAGCCTGCTGCAGCAACTGGTCGATGTTGAAGGCCGATGCCTCCACTGCTGAATGACTGTCGGTTTGGGTGAGCGTGGCCTTATAACTAAAGTTTACCTGGTCGCTTACCTTGGTATCGGCGCTTACATTGGCAGTTTCAGTAGTGGTGTTAAATGGCAGCAGCGCATTGTTTTGTATCTGCACCGAGCTGTTGTTTTGCCATTGCAGGCCGCCGCTAAAGGTGGTTTTTAGTGCAAAGGAATATTTACTAACCGTGCTGCTCACCGTCCACGAATTGGTGCTGTTTGGGTAGGGCAGCATCACACGTTGCTGCAAGGTGTTGGTAATCACTTCCGACGCAATATTATTGGAGGCGATGTGGTTGTACAGCACATTTATGCTGGCAAAAAACAGCGTCAGCGCCTTGCGGTAGTTGAACCCGACAACGGCGGTTTGGTTTGCGCTTTCAGTCAGGCTGGCATTATTGGCCTGGAGTGTGCGGTAATCCGTCAGGATATAGCCACGGTAGAGGTCTTCTATAGTGCCGGTTTGGTTGCGGTAATTGTATAGCAGCGTCAGGTAATTCTCAAGGCCTGTTTGATATTTTACCCTGAATTGGGGGTTGAAATACACGCGGTTTAGGTGCTTGTTCAAGGCATACAGGCTGTCCGCATAATCTATTTGCTGCAGGCTCACCGGCAGGGTGAGGTTTGCTTTCAGGATAGTTCCAGGCAGGTCATAAGCTGCTTCGGCATACAGTTTTTTTCGGGTCCAGTTCAAATGGTTCATGGAACTGTCCGATTCGGAATTAATGTGGCCATTATTCTGCGCAACGTCCAGATCGGATGTTAGCGTTTGCGATTGTATGTTAAAACCCGCCCTGTAACTTTGAGTGATGAGGTTTGCCGGTATTTTAAACGACAGGTAATTATTGGTAAACCAGGCGGGGACATTCACATTTTGCAGCAACTGTGCGTAGGGCACGCTTTTATTAAATATGGTGTCCAAATAGTTGGGGCCGATTGTCCGGTTTTCCGGCTCGGCCGAATGACTGATATAGGAATACGCCTGGATGATGTTGTTCGATTTCAGCGATTTGATCATGTTAAATTCGTTGGAGAAATTCAACGCGTTATCCATAAAAACCTGGTTCACCACGGCGCCGTTGGTATTCAGGTTGGAATAACTGGCCGACCGGTTATCATCCATCAGCAACGCGTCGTTCAGGTAATATTTATCCCGGTTAACATTCAATGTAAATTGGGTATGCAATATGTCCGGCACCGTGCGGTTGTGCTGGGTTTCGTTATAGCGCACCGTATCGCCGGGCAAAAAAATGGTGCTGAGCTGGCTGTAATCTTGCTTTTGGGTATCATGAAAATACCAGGCGTTGATCTTCAGCTGCACATTCTTTTTTAAGTTGACCAGGTTGTTGAGATTGAGCAGCCCTGACTGATTAAACAAATACCGGTCGCGCGACAAAGCTGGGTCATTCACCGAGCCGATGGATAAAACAGTAGCCGGCGCCTCATTATCGATGCGCTGCTCGTAATCGGTAAAATTGTGCGACACCAGTTCCTGTTGCAAGTCGTCCCCGGTATTGTTACCTTTAAGGTAGTTGATGGCTTTATAATTATCCTTAAATATCATGGCGTTCAGGTCTACGTCGTAATTATCCGGCAAACCTGCGCCGAGGCTTTCCTGGCCTACCAATTGTAGTTTGGCGCCTTTCTTAATCGTCAGGTTTAGCGCCACATCGTCGCTCATTACTTTATTTTGCAGCACTTTAACCGGCTGGTCGTTTTGAATTACCTGCACTTTTTCCACCACACCCTGCGGGATGGTATTGGTGGCAATATTATATTTATCATCGAGCAGGTTGTCGCCGCCGATGTACAGGTTGGAGATAGGTTTGTTATTATACAGGATGGTGCCATCGGTTGCCACCGTGATGCCCGGCAGTTTTTTGATCACATCGCCGATTGTCCTGTCCTGCGCGCTGGCGAAATCGGATACATTATAATTCAGGGTGTCGCCGTTTATCCGCAATACGGGCCGGCTGCTTTTGATGACTACCGACTGTAACTGATTAACGGAATTATGCAGCACAAAATCTACCGGCGCTTTGCCGGCAATGGCTTTTGCCACGCTTTTATAACCTATGCAGCGAACTTCCACCAGCAGGCTATCCTGGATTTCTCCTGCCGGCACTATGAGCGTGTAGGCGCCATTACCATCTGTTACGGCATAAGCGACAATGGCATTGCCTGCCTTTTTTTTCAGGCTGACGGTGGCAAACCACACGGGTTTTCCAGTACTGTCTTTAACCGTACCGTGGATCTTGTCCTGGGCAAAACAGGCGGCAGCACATAGCATGCCGCATAACAGCAACATTAAAGTTCGCATAAAAGGCATCATTATTTTTCCGGCAACTCAATCGGGTTGTTGATCACCGGCTGCGGCCCGACTTTGATCTTGATTTGCGGCCTGGGGCCATTACCCGGCTGATTCATACCCGACGATGCCATCATCGCCTGTACAAAGGCATCCGGGTCCTTGCGCATGGCATCCTGCAATTTGGTGAATTCCTGGTCCGTGGTTTTGATCGAGCGCGAAGGCAGCGCGATAATAGCCGGGTCCGTATCGGAATCATCCCCGCCGATCACGATCATCTTCGGCCCGTCGCCAGGCTGCGCATCAGTGGTGACGGTGGCAAGTTGAGGCGGCGCCAGTTTCTCGATGCCGTCAAACTTAAAAACCACCTCTTTTTTGGCGTCGTACGCATCCAGGATCACACCGGGCAGGCCATTCAGTTTCCATGGCCCGGCATGGAAAGGCATATCCGGACAAAACCATGCGGTATAGTCCCTGCCTTTAAAATGAGCTGTCGCTTTTTGGCAATGCATGCCGCCAAAGCTGGCAGTATCGCTGCTTACTTTCCAGTCGATAACGGGTAAGGCGTCTTCGATCAGGTAGCTGTTAATGACAAGCGATTCCTTTCTAAACAATTTTTGCTGTGCCGGGAATTGAAAATATTGAAGAGGCGAACCCGTATTGTGCCTATTTATTTTAATATTTCCGTCTGGTGAGTTTGCTACTGCCTCTTTCACCTGTTTTTTGAATAAGGCATCCTGGAGCTGTTTATCATAGCTTTTGTAAACACTTGAGTTTTTGCCCAGGAACAAGGCCATGTTTTCGGTGTAAGGGGTTGCGCGGTTGTTGGTGTCCCTTACATGCGAAAACTTATAATGCACCATATATGTTGCGGTGTCGGTTTGTTGCGCCTTGGCCATACAGGCGGCGGTTAAAAGGGTGGCACATAGTAATAAACGCTTTTTCATGTTTTGGATATTTTTTGAATGATATATTACTTGTTCAACCCGCCGGTAAAACAAGCTGGTTGTGTTGTTGTACCCGGGCTCATTATTTTTCAGGTAATTCTATCGGGTTATTCATCACCGGGCCCTTAGGGCCGCCAGGGGCCGATTTAACCATGATATGATCCATGGGTGCATCGCCACTTGCGTGCTGGTTTGCCATCACGCCATCTGCGAATGCCTGCGGGTCTTTTTTCATCGCGGCGTGCAGTTTATCAAATTCCTTTTGCGTTGTTTTAATCGCCCTCTCCGATGGCGCTATCAAATTCATATCATCATCCAAATCGCGTAATATCGGATCAGCAGGGGCAGGTTCGGTTTTAGGCGGCGTTGGGATCGCTTTTTCTACCCCGTCAAACTTAAACACCACTTCGTTTTTTGCATCATGGGCATCAACGATCACGCCGGGCAGCCCGTTTAATTTCCACGGACCAATATGCACCGGCAGGTCGGGGCAAAACCATCCGGTATAATCCCTGCCTTTAAAATGGCAGGTGGCTTTCTGGCAATGCAAGCCGCCAAAAGTTGCCGTATCACCGCTGATCTTCCAGTCGATTACGGGCATTGGGCCTACAATCGCGTAGTCGTTCATCAATAGCTGATCCTTCGTCAATAATTTTTGTTCATTCGGGTACTGGTAATATTCGACGTTCGAACCTACACCCCGTCTATTTATCATAGGGCGTCCGTCCGGGCTGGCGGCTGCCGCTTCGGCGAACGCTTTCTTAAATTGTGCCTTATAAACTATCCCATCGTAACTCCTGTAAGCGCCCCCGCTTTTGCCTACATATAATACCATGTTTTCCGTATAAGGGTGCGCCCGGTTCGTGGTGTCCCGTACATGGGTAAACTTGTAATGCACCAGCACCCGCGCTGTATCCGGTTTTTGCGCCCTGGCTGCGAATACCGCGAGTATCAAAGTCGCGGCTATCAATAATTGCTTCTTCATAAATTAGTAATTTTAAGCAATACTATTTCCCGGACATTACCTCTTAAAAACTTTGGTACCAACGTGGGTTAAGTATGGTTGAAAAACAGATATTTGTTATCCTGCAATAACAAAAAGAGCGCGTTTAGCCTGCTATTGGCGCTATTAGTAACATAATTTTTCGGTACGATCGACAGGATTTTATCTTTGGTTTATATGATTTCCATAAAGAAAAAAGACTGGATTGAGATCGTGCTCCACATCGCGTTCTGGGTTGGCGTTTTTTATACGCTGCTGTCATTTACCCAGCCGGACATCAAAATGCGTATCAACCATAACGGAGCCATACTGGAAAGGGATTTAAGACGCACCTTATCGCCGCATATATTCCTTACGCTTGGTTTTATGGCCGCGTTGTTTTACAGCAATATATTCTGGTTGTTTAAAAAGGCGCTTCGCTACAAGAATGTATTGATTAAGGTGGTTTTGCCCATTGCCTGGTTTAGCGTTATCTTTTTGGCAAATAACTACCTGGAAACCTTGTTGCCGGCGCAGAAAAAGGGCGACCCTGTGTTGGACATATCACAGCCGCCGGTACAAACTACGATGCGGATCACTTTAGATAATAACCGTGATCACGCCCCCGGTCCCCCGGCTAATGTCGTGAGAGCGATGGCTCGTGTGCAATCCGACTCCTTTTTATTTGCTACAGATGGGTTCTCGGATATATTGTTGTTTATTTTCATTATCATTTTCGGCCTTTCGATCGCTTATTTCTTCTTAAAGGAATGGACCCGGGCAGAAGGATTTCGCATTCGACTGGAGGCGGTTCAACTGGACACGGAGATCAAATTCCTCAAGTCGCAGGTGAACCCCCATTTTCTTTTCAATACGCTGAACAATCTTTTTTCGATGGCGCAGGCAAAAGGCAACGACGAACTGGCCGATGGTATTTCAAAGCTTTCAGGCATGATGCGCTATATGATCTACGAGAGCAATGAAGAGAATGTCCCGCTAAAAAAAGAGATCGAATACCTTGATAATTGCATCCTGTTAAATAAATTGCGCTATGCCGATGATGAAGTAAAAGTGATATTCGATTACCCGGAGCAGGACGAAGGCATTTTTGTTGCGCCGATGTTGTTTATCCCTTTTGTTGAAAATGCTTTTAAGCACGGGGTTGCGATAGGCCAGTCATCCGAAATTGATATTTCCATTTCAGTAACGAACAGCCTGTTAATCTTTAGCTGCGAAAACACCGTATACGGCACTAAAAAAATGGAGGACGAGAAGAGCGGTATCGGCCTTGAAAATGTGAAAAGAAGATTGGAATTGGTTTACCCGCACAAGCATGAACTCACGATAAAAGATGACGGCGGCAAATTCGCCGTGGAGTTAAAAATCGACCTGGAGCCATGAATTGTATAGCTATTGACGACGAGCCAAAGGCACTGGAAGTGATAGCAAGGTATTGCCAAAAAAGCGACCTGGCGGACCTTAAAGCGACATTTCGTGAGCCGGTGAAAGCAATCGAGTTTCTGAATAAGGAAAAGATCGACCTGATCTTCCTTGATATTAATATGCCCGACATCAACGGCATGCAACTGATACAAACGCTTGCCACAAAGCCTATGGTTATTTTTACCACAGCCTACAGCAACTACGCCGTTGAAAGTTACAACCTGAATGCCATCGACTACCTGTTGAAGCCCATCACTTTTGAGCGATTTTTAGCGGCCGTAAATAAGGCGTCCAACCTGGTTTCTTTACAAAACAAACCATCAGCTAAAGAGGATGAAACCGGAACGGTTTTTATCAAAAGCGGTCCGCATACCTACCAGGTGAAAGTAGCTGATATCCTCTATCTCGAAAAAGACGGCAATTACATTACTGTCCACCTGAAAGACAAAAACATCCTGATCCGCGAAAACATGGGCGATATTTTCGACCTGGTGCCACAGGCTGATTTTTTGAGGGTGCATAAATCGTATGTGGTAGCGGTCAAACATATCACCATGATCGAAGTGCACCAGCTCGTTGTTAACGGCGAGAAAATCCCCATCGGTAGCACCTATCGCGAACCTCTGCGCACCAGGCTGGGATTGAAATAACGGAGGTTAGTAACGATAAAAAGCTGGTCAGCCCGGTATGGTGTGATTGTTAATAAATAATGCATCGGCAGGCAAAAAATCTGTAGTATTCTTGAACCAAATAAACGTTACAGAAATATGAAGACATTAAAACTATTGGCCATTACGCTGCTGGCATGCTTTAGCTTTAGCCTGGCAAGTGCTCATCCGGCTCACCAGCAAAAAAAACATGCTCACGCTCATGCACATCATAAAGCGAACAAGCAGCATCGCCACAAAGCCAGGCACCGCCGGCACAATGCGAAACATCACCATAAGACAAACCACAAACCCGGGCCCAAGCCAAAAAAATAGCATAAAAAAACGCCCGTCGGCTAACCGACGGGCGTTTTTATTTTATGACGCAGCGTATGTTATTTTATAGCTTGCGTTTCACCTCAACATTTTCATAGGCTTCAACAATGTCGCCAATTTCAATGTTATTAAAATTGTGAATGTTCAAACCGCACTCGTAACCGGCGCTAACTTCTTTCACATCATCCTTAAAGCGTTTTAACGAGGCCAGCTCGCCGGTGTAGATCACCACACCTTCGCGGACAATGCGTATTTTGCTGTTACGGGTAATTTTACCGTCCAGCACCATACAACCTGCAATGGTGCCCACTTTACTGATCTTGAAGGTTTCGCGTATTTCCACGTTGGCGACGATCTTTTCTTCAAACGTTGGTGCCAACATACCTTCCATCGCGGCTTTGATCTCATTGATCGCATCGTAAATGATGGAGTAAAGCCTGATATCGATCTGCTCATGCTCGGCCAGCTTGCGCGCACCACCTGATGGGCGCACCTGGAAACCGATGATGATGGCATCTGACGCAGTAGCCAGCAATACATCCGATTCGGAGATCTGCCCAACTGCTTTCGATATGATATTTACCTGGATCTGCTCGGTTGACAATTTCAGCAATGAATCCGACAATGCTTCGATCGAACCATCCACGTCACCTTTTACAATGATATTCAACTCCTTGAAGTTGCCCACTGCCAAACGGCGGCCGATTTCATCAAGGGTAATGTGTTTCTGTGTGCGTAAACCCTGTTCACGCTGCAATTGCAGGCGCTTATTCGCAATTTCGCGGGCTTCCACTTCGTTTTCAAGCGCGTTAAATTTATCCCCGGCTGTAGGCGCCCCCTGCATGCCCAACACCTGTACCGGTGTGGATGGGCCTGCACTATCTACCCGCTGACCTCGTTCGTTGGTTAATGCTTTTACGCGGCCACTATAACAGCCGGCTAATATCGGGTCGCCTATTTTTAAGGTACCGGCCTGTACTAAAATGGTTGTTACAATACCGCGGCCTTTATCCAAAGCTGCCTCTAAAACCGTACCTACTGCGCGTTTGTTCGGGTTGGCTTTCAGTTCGAGCAATTCTGCTTCCAATAATATTTTTTCCAGCAATAGTTCCACATTCAAGCCAGTTTTGGCTGATATTTCCTGCGACTGGTATTTACCGCCCCACTCTTCAACCAAAATATTCATGCCGGCCAGCTGCTCGCGAACTTTATCGGCGTTGGCACCCGGCTTATCAATTTTGTTAAAGGCGAAGATAATGGGTGCGCCGGCAGCCTGGGCGTGGTTTATGGCCTCGCGGGTTTGCGGCATCACGCTGTCGTCAGCGGCTATCACAATAATTACAATATCGGTTACCTGGGCTCCCCTGGCACGCATCGCGGTAAATGCTTCGTGGCCCGGCGTATCCAGGAAGGTGATCTTCCCCTTTTCATCCGGCAAAGTAACTTCATAAGCGCCGATGTGCTGGGTAATACCCCCCGCCTCACCAGCAATTACATTGGTTTTTCGGATAAAGTCGAGCAGCGAGGTTTTACCGTGGTCGACGTGGCCCATGATGGTAACGATCGGTGCTCGCGGCAGCAGGTCTTCCGGTTCATCGGGTTCTTCCAGGTTGGCTTCCTCGTCCTGCGGTTTCACAAATTCAACCTTGTAGCCAAATTCTTCGGCCACAATGCTCAGCGTTTCCGCATCAAGCCTTTGGTTGATGGAAACGAACATGCCCAAACTCATACAGGTGGAGATGATCTGTGTAACAGACACATCCATCATGCTGGCCAACTCATTCGCGGTAACAAATTCAGTAACCTTCAGCACTTTGGATTGCAGTTCCTGCTCCATTGCCATTTCTTCTGCCGAAGCAGCTACATCATCACGTTTCTGACGGCGGAATTTTGCACGCTGTGCGAATTTGCCAGACTTCCCGGCCCCGCTTAAACGGGCAAGGGTCGCCTTAATCTGGTCTTGTATATCCTTTTCTGTAGGTTCTTCTTTAGGTGTAACAGGTTGCCCCGGGCGGTTGCGGTTATCGGGGCGGTTGCCGCCAGGCTGGTTCGTACGGCCTCTGAAATCGCCTCCCGGCCTATTGCCTCCCTGCGGGTGCTGTCCTGGCTGGGCATTACCTCCCTGCTGACCGGGAGCATTACCCCCCGGCTGGCCACCGTGGTCTTTGCGTTTTCTTTTGCGCTTGTGATCCTGGGCGCTATTTGTATTTGACGAAGATGCCACAGGGTTACGTTTAGGCGCATCGGCCGGCAATTGTATCCTGCCGACCACATTAGGGCCCGTTAAGCGTTCAGCCTTTGCGCGGATCACTTCAACCTCTGGTTCCTGGGGTTCCTCTGCAACCGGTTCGGCTGCAACCGGCTGTTGTGCCGGTTTTTCATCGGCCTTAACCGCAGCTGTCGGTACTTCGGCAACAATTTCTTTTGGCGCTTCTTTTACCGGCTCAACAACCGGCTTCGGCACTTCAACTGCAGGTTTTGCGACTTCCGGCGCTTTTTCAGCAGGCTTCTCGGCCGGCTGGGCTTTTGCATTTAAATTATCCAGGTCAATTTTGCCAACTACCTTTACGCCGGGCAACAAATCGTTGTTTTCGGGTGGTTTAGGTGCGCTTGGCTCGACCGGCTTTGGCCTTTCGGCAACCGGCGGGGTAAAATGATGGATGTTTTTTATTAATATCTCTTCGTTCTCGAAATCGCGGGAACGACGGTTTTCAACAGGTTTTTCGGGGAAGTGTACAGGCTCCTCTTTCCTAATCTTACCAATGCTGATCTGCTTGGCTTCCTCTTTTATTATTTTGTCAACAGCAAACTCTTTCAACAAAGTTGAGTACATGTCGCTATCCAGCTTGGCCATCGGCTGCTTCTGCACCTTATAGCCTTTTGTAGCCAGAAAATCGACAATGGTACCCATACCAATGTTCAATTCCTTTACCGCTTTTATTAGATTTATGGACTTGTCTTCTGACATTTATTCCTTTCTGTTTCTGCTATTTTTTTGCAAAAATACGATTTTAATTTTGGTTATTGAGCTTATTCAAACTCTGCCTGCAGAATTGATAACACTTCCTTAACGGTTTCTTCTTCCAGATCGGTCCGTTTTACCAGTTCGTTAACGCTCAAAGCCAGCACAGATTTTGCGGTATCCAACCCGATGCGTTTAAACTCATCGATGATCCAGCTGTCAATTTCGTCCGAAAACTCTTCGATATCCACGTCTTCGTCCTGCTCATCCGCTTCGCGGTAAACGTCGATCTCGTACCCGGTCAATTTTCCTGCCAGTTTAATATTGTGTCCGCCGCGGCCTATTGCCAGCGATACCTGGTCGGGTTTTAAATACACTGCTGCTGTTTTTTTCTCATCATCTAACTTAATAGAGGTGATCTTGGCGGGCGATAAAGCGCGCTGTATATACAACTGCAGGTTATTGGTAAAATTGATCACGTCGATGTTCTCGTTTTTCAGCTCGCGAACAATACCGTGTATACGCGATCCTTTCATACCTACGCAAGCGCCCACCGGATCAATACGGTCATCATAAGATTCTACCGCAACTTTCGCTCTTTCGCCCGGTTCGCGAACGATTTTTTTGATGGTGATGAGCCCGTCAAAAATTTCAGGCACTTCCATTTCGAACAAGCGCTGTAAAAACTGGGGCGCGGTACGCGAAATAATGATTTTGGGATTGCTGTTCAGCATCTCCACTTTATCAACCACGGCTTTTACCGTATCGCCCTTTTTAAAATAGTCGGCTGGTATTTGCTCCGATTTTGGCAGCAGCAGCTCGTTGCCTTCATCGTCAAGCACCAGGGTTTCTTTTTTCCAAACCTGGTAAACTTCGCCGGTAACAATTTCGCCTACGCGGTCTTTATATTTTTTAAATATTTCGTCTTTCTCCAACTCTAAAATTTTCGACACAAGCGTCTGGCGCGCGGCCAATATGGCACGGCGGCCAAAGCTTTCCAGGGTGATCTGCTCCACATAGTCGTCACCAACCTCTAAGGACGGGTCGATCTTATGTACTTCGGCAAGTTCGATCTCCAGGTCGTCATCCTCGCTGAATCCGTCTTCCATCACCGTACGGGTGCGCCAAATTTCAAGGTCACCGTTGTCGGTATTTACAATTACGTCGCAATTTTCGTCGTTACCATATTTTTTCCGGATCATGCTTCTGAAAACGTCTTCCAGTACGCTCATCATGGTAGGGCGATCGATGTTTTTGAAATCTTTAAATTCCTGAAAAGAATCAATTAAATTGACATTGCTCATCTTCTTATTTGAATGATATTAACACTTTTGTTTCTGTTATTTTGTCTATTGGGATAACGCTTTCAATTAATTCAGCCTTTTTCCCTTTTTCTTTTATTTTTTCTTCAATCATTATGGCGTCTTCGGTAAGCCCTGCCAACCTTCCCTCGCGTTTAGTGCCGTCGGCCATTTTGATAGCCAGGCTGCGGCCCACATTCTTTACATATTGCCGGATGTTCACCAGGGGTGCATCCAGCCCGGGCGAGGATACCTCCAGCGTGTAGGCCCTCTCTATCACATTTTCCTCTTCCAAATGGAAGCCTACATGCCTGCTTACCGCCGCACAATCGTCAATCCCAATGCCGTTATCGCCATCCAGCAATATCGTCAGCGTCCCGTTGGACAGCATTTTTATATCGACGATAAACAGGTATGGCTTATCAGCAATCTTCTCCTCAACCAGTTCCCTTACCTTTTTTTCAATATTCATTACTCCAGGTTTCCGAATCCTTCCAGGCGGCTGCCGCCGACGGAAAAAATAATTGATAATAAAAGAGGGGACGCCTGTCCCCTCTCCTTTATTTAATTACGATGCAAATATAATAACTTTTATCAATTTTTCAAAACGATTATTTCTTAAAAGTCAAGTCGATATAGGCCTGGTGGCCCAATTTTTTCCCACTTTTTAGCATATCCCAATTGCTTTTACCTTCGCCAAACTGGTAGCAGCGCAAAAAATAGGTTTGCCCTTTAATAAAAGGCGTATCCGGAGTAAATATTACTGCCGCGCCGAACAGGTGGTAGCTGCCCGGCTGCGGCTGCTGAAAATCTTTCATATCCGTATCGGCGGGCATGCGGTAAACCGGGAAAAGATTTTGCCAGGCGCCCGAATCGCGCTGAATTTCGCCTAAAACGGCTTCGTCCGGGCCGGATATTTTTAAAGCGCCATTATTTTGAAGCGCCATTTTGTAGTCGATTTTTTGCGACGGGCCAGAGCAGCCGGGCAAAAGCGCGAGCCAAACAAATGATGCTGTTGTCAAAGCTCTGTTCATAATCATTTTTTTACGATCAATATCCGCAGTGGCGGAAAAGTGGTTAAATAATTTGCAGGCAATAAAGTAGTTTGCAAGTCCATTTGTTCAAAATTAGTCCGGTACTCCTTGGTATGCTTATAATCAGATATAATGGCCGTTCCGCAGGGTTTTAAAACCCGGGCTATCTCGCTGCAGGCCGCCTGCCTGCCATATTTATGATAAATATTATGCAGGCAAAGGTTGGAAAGCACTACGTCGAAGGAATTGTCGGAAAAACTCATCTTCATGGCATTTTCGTTCTTTATGATGATCTTGTCCGCTGCCCCTTCCAATTCGGCGTTGTTTAATGCATTGCCAACGTTATTGCCGCTTAGGTCTTCGGCATTCCAAATATCTATTCCCGTTGATGTGCCGGTCGTTAGTTTTTTGGCTGCGCCGATCATCAGCAAACCCTTGCCTGTGCCTACATCCAGCACCTGTTCATCGCCGCGCCATTCCACCAGCCGGAGCATACGGTCGCGATGGGCGAATTTGCCATATAGGGCATAGACAATCATCAGGATACTTTCGCCCAAAAACACAAACCCCGGCCAAATAAACCAGGAAAGATCGATTGAACTGCTGCCGATCTTAAATACGGGCACCAGTAACGAGGCCGCAATAAGCGCCGCCCCAAAGAGGAACAGGTTGCGGATAACGCCCGGCGCATCGATACCATAGTTGATTTTTTTACTTGACATTGTTGAGCGGCAAAGGGAATCCTCCCTTTACTTGAAAGATTGCCGAAGTTAAATATTGTTACAGGAAAACGCAGAAACTAAATCGCCTGTTTAAGCGAGCGGTTGAAACTAAAGGTGCGTCAGCAACCCGCTGATATTGCTGTACAATCTATAGCATGTGCTGCACCTTTTTGGTAAAAAACACAAGCAAGTACCGCAATGATATTTTAACACGATAATTAATGATTGTTTGTATTATTGTACATGGCAGAAACTGAATCACAGGATGTTCCGGAGTTTTATACAGGTGAAACCGAAATAATCCAAAAAAAAGCATACCCCGATATAAAAGGTACTATAATCTTGTTTTTTGTGATGATGGGCTACATGATCGTTACGGCTATACCGTTCGGCATAGTAATGGCTACTTTTAAAACCCGGCTTGACAATTCGCACCTGCTAAAATCATTGCTAAACTTATTGCTTTATATAATTGCCCTTTTCATTACACTATGGTACGCAATACGTAAAAGCAAAAAGCAAGAAGGCAGCTTTTCAGGCATCAGCCTTCGTAAAATACCTATTTGGATTGTCCCCGCAGTTCTGGTAGGTACCCTGGCGCTAATTATATTATTGGACCAAACTTCTTCATGGATACCCAAGCCCGTATCAGCTAAAAAAATATTTGAAGATGCGTTTTCAAAAGATATATTTTCCATCATCAGCGTAATTGTTTTTGCTCCGCTTATGGAGGAGACACTTTGCAGGGGAATTGTTTTGAAGGGGTTATTAAAAAACTACAAACCAGGTAAAGCTATATTTATTTCTGCCCTGTTTTTTGCGGCAATACATCTTAATCCATGGCAAGCTATCCCGGCTTTTTTTGGCGGCTTATTTTTGGGTTGGGTGTATTACAAAACGCAGTCAGTTCTTCCCTGCATTATCATTCATGCAACTATAAATGCCATTGCCACCTCCTTTTTATTTTTACCGGGCAAATCGCAGGGATTTTTAAGTATGTGGGGTGTACCAGGGTATTTGGCTGCATGTTTAACGTCAATTATAGTTTTTGTTGCCGTTTGTTTTATCATTCAAAAAAAGATGCAACCATCAGCCGGATCAGGCTCCCCTCTTGAACTTAAATCCGAATCGGCGGCCTGCTGATATTGCCAATGTTTTTCAGCAAACAAGTTCGCCGAATGGAGCGTTACGCTGCACAATGAAATATGCGGAATAGTTTACTCACCACCTGCATCTTTGATTGAACGGTTGTTAGCGGCGGCTAAGAATTTGATATGCCCTATCAAATCGATTGCCCACGATCTTTAATTGTATGACGCTGTAGTATTTCTCATATTGCAACGGTCGATTCATCGTTGATCACCGAGTTCACGTCAACCATACCTTTTTTATTCGGCTGCGCCGCACCGGATGAGGGTTGCAGTTCGGAAAATAATGCAGCTGGCTGCTCTTTATTCTTAAAAGCCCGTTCGACCTCTGCCAGGCGCTCTCTGGCTACCTTTATATAGTCAATATTACTTTCCTTGAATAAATTTACTTCCTCGTTTTTTTCAATCCCGATAAACCGACGCTGTTCAAGCGCTGCAGCCACTAAAAAACTACCGCTGCCAAATGCGTTGTCCAGCACTAAATCACCCTCTTTGGTAAACATACGGATAAGGTATCTGCCAAGCGCAACTGGTTTTTGAGTAGGGTGCCATACGCGGCCACCGGTTTCGCTTTCGGCGGTTTTACAATACAAGGTATCAGTCGGGAAACGCTCTCCGTCGCTCTTAACCTGAACGGGTTTAAAGTCTCCGTAACTACCCGTGAATTGTGCTTTTCTGACGCCTTTATTGTAAGGTTCACCCGGGGACATTACCGGGTAATAATTGGGCTGGCCCCAATAGAAAACGCAAATATCCTCATGCTGCCTTAGCGGCTGGCGGCGGGCATTTAAAAAATTGGTGGGTTTACTTTTAACCCATACAAATTTATACTTAAACCACTCTTCGTTACTTAAAATCAGTTTAGCCGTAAATACCCCCTGCGATGAAAGCGCAATAACTCCCTTTGGCTTTATAATCCGTCTGTATTCCCTCCAAAGTTCAGGCAGGGGTATAACGCTATCCCATTTATTCTGTGTCGTACCATAGGGCAAATCGCATAAGATCATATCGACAGAGGCATCGTTGATTTGTTTCATGACCTCAAGGCAATCCCCTTGAAATATATCACCGCCACGGTACTTCATCCTAACTGTTTATCACTGTTTATAAAAGTTTAAAAATCAAAAGCCGTTTTCGCGGACTTTCCTGCATCAAAATATACAACAAATTAACGCTTTTTACCGGCGTTCAAAGACATTGTGGAAAAGCAATTACTTGTACAAAACTTTGTTCCTTGTTATATTCCGCTACAGGTTATATTAACTCTTTGCCCCCGAGTATTGGCAAACATAAGTAATGCTAAATTATTTAGCAACAATGATTGGATTAAATTTGTTATAACTTTACCAAAATTATTGAAGTGAATTATTTGGAGCAACAGGACATAACGCTTGAAATGGTTATTAAGGCCGGCTTACTTGAAGCAGGAACAGCGGTATACGCAGCATCTGACAGCAATATAACCGGAATGTTAAATGCTGATGGCTCGATTGAGTTAACTATCGACGGAACAAAAAAAGTGTTCCCATATCCGAGCGGAGCCGCTCGTGCGATTAGAAATATCAGTGTCAGCGGTTGGGTATTCTGGAAAGTAAAAGAGAACGGCCAATTAACTGATTTAATAAAGTGCAAGCAAAAACTTCAGGCCATCAACGGGCAATAACACGAAAATTAACTATGACTCGGAAGATTAGAAAAGAACCAAAGATGACGGGTTAATATTGTTTTTTAATCAAAAAACATTCATTATAGTTGTATAACGAGTTCATTGACTATCATTTAAACTACCAAACAGGCGCTAAAATCAACCAAAAAAAGGATATTGCAAGTGCTACCCATTAGGTGCCTGCTCTTGTTTATTTTTGACATAACTTATTGAATGTTATAGATTTAAATGACTGGATAGTCGCCCTGCCACCCCGAATAATCCGGACGGCAGCGATTGGGGACAACATTGACAAAAAATACACCCCTTTCCACAAATCCATCCCCGCTCCACCTTTTATCCACCCGGCGAAATTCGTTTCCGGTTCATACTATTTTAAAATCAAATCCTACCTTTATCACTAAACTTCCATTATAAATTATGAACCGCTTTTTATGTTTTTTCGCTGTATTCATTTTATTGACTGTTTCGGTAAAAGTGCGCGCACAAGCGATGAAAGATACCGTTTCGAAGGATGACAAAATTTATGCGCTATCACTTATCTGGAAGGAGGCGGACTACAATTTCGCGTTTTTTGACAGACAGCCGCATTTGAATTGGGATAGCTTGTATGTTGCTTATATCCCTAAAATACTCGCTACAAAAAACGTATACGAATATGTGAAGGTCTTACAAAACTTTATTGGCGCCCTTAAAGATGGGCATACCGGTATTATGCTAAACCAAACCTATTGGAATGATATTGATTCTCCGCCCGTCAGGTTTAAAAACAGGCAGGGTAAAAGGTATGTTATCGCCGTAGATTCGTCGCTTAAAGGCCAGATCCCGGCGGGGGCGGAAATAACACGGCTAAATGGAAAAACCTGGGAAGACTTTTTGAACGGCCCCGACCTGGAAAATAATGATTGGTTTGGTTTCGAGGGCACCCCAATAGAACTGACGATTTTGACACCGGATAGAAAGGAAGCAAAAGTTGTGGTTACCCGGAACGATAACAAACTCTTTCGCGCTAAAAAATTAAAATGGACGCCGAATGTCATTCCTGCGCCAGCTGAAAATTTTGAGTATAAGTCGCTATCCCAAAAAGTAGCTTATGTTTCGCTGGGAACTTTTGCCGATTCGGCAGTTGTTACGCAATTTAAAAACGCCTTGCCCGAAATTCGCAGGCACCAGGCGCTTGTATTGGACATCAGGAACAACTCAGGCGGCAATGACGACTATGCCTTACAAATCGCCGAATACTTAACTGACCGGCCTTTTATCGTTGGCTCTATGTGGAAAACGCGTATTAACAATGCGGCAAAAAAGGCCTGGGCAAAACAGGGCGATACCTCATTAGCGGGCTATCTTCACAGAGATGTGTGGGAAAAGCATCCCGGAGACAATGTACGCATACCGGCAAACTTAGCCCGGCTAAATATGCCGGTGTATATACTAACCTCAAAAAGAACTTTTTCGGCAGCAGAAGATTTCCTGATCTATCTTAACTACAGTAAAAACGTTGTGCGCATCGGCCAAACCACCGGCGGCAGTTCAGGACAGCCGCTGGTTTTTGATATTCCGCATGGATTTTCGGCAAGGATATGCGCTAAGGCCGACGAATTTCCTGATGGAACAGAATTCATAAATATCGGTATTAAACCACAAATTGAGGTTGAGCCCTCTTTAGTTGAAAGCGAAGATTCCGAATTGGAGCGTGCATTAGCTGCTATAGCGCAAAATAAATAATAGTAGAAAGGGCACTTTGCTGTCCCCGGCCATTAGCTCAGTTCTACGGTTTTGGCTGTCGCACTGGCTTGGAAATCCCTCGGCGGATAGAAAACGCGATCTCTCCGCAAATCCATCCCCGCTCCACCCATTATCCACCCGGCGAAATTCGTTTCCGGCTGCGTATATTTCAAAACTTTACCGGAAATTTAAAAAAACATGAAAAAGCTATTATTTTTTTTGCTGGTGCTGGGCGCTGTCCAGGCTAAGGCGCAGGTTATCAAAGGTTCCATCGACCTGAAGGATAGTACCATTAACCGGAGCATCCCTTTCGAAGTGCCGACCGGAACCAAATTGGTGAAGTATGATATAAAAGTTTATGCGGAGATAGGCGAAGTGACGGTATCGTTAAGCGACCCGAACGACAAAAAATCGATGAACATTACTTTAGGCACCCAAACAAGCAGCGGGGGCCATGAGGCCTCGAAAGGGGAATTGGCTGACGACCTGAAGCCGAAAGTATATGGTACCTGGAAATTCAATATCGGCGCTGAAAATGCCACCGGGAGAATTAGTTATCAAATGGAAATAACAAAGCCTTGAAATACTGCAGGTTGATTTTAGGATTGTTGCTGCTGGCGCCGGCTTTGGGTTATGGCCAGACGGCAAGGCTATCGGGCAAGGTAAGCCTTGACACCGGCTGGGCGCGCAAGTTTTATGTTTGCCGCATGCCTGGTTTCGACTACATGTTCACCGCTTCAAGCGCCCTGATCATTGCACAAGGCGATATCGATACAGCCGGAAATTTTTCAGTCAATTTTCCGGCGACTAAGGACGAGTCGCTATATCGCCTGCATTTTATCCGAAAGGGCGACCCGGCGTCGACGCTCATCATCGGCAGCCGGGATGTGAACCATGTCTTCTTTGTTGCAAAGCAGGCTGATCAGATCCATTTTGAAAAAAAACCGGGGCTGCCCATCAGCCAATCGGGCATCAGCGGGAGCAAAGCTAATTCAGAGCTAAATACTTTGCTCAGGCTGGCAGCTAACGACACAACGGGTAATAATACTTTTATCGCCATAGCGGACACATCAGCCTCGCAACTGGCAGGTTTGCTGGCCATTAGCCGCACAGACAAGCTTAGCGACGGGCAAAAGGAGAAGGTGAGTGATCTGCTTGCCCGTTATGATACGCATAACGCTTACGGCGCCCATATCTTCCAGGAGTACCGGACTACAAATTATTGGAAACTGTTCCTCACGGGCGGGGTTTTGCTGGTTGCCGCATTGTCGCTGTACGGCTATCTTTTTTATAAACGACGGGCAATTTTAAAGATCTGGCGCGAATTGAGCCAGCGGGAAATGGATATTGTAGGCCTTATTTTATCAGGCAAATCAAACAAGGAAGTGGCCCTGGCGCTAAACATCGAATTGAGTACGGTTAAAACGCATGTGAATAATATTTATGCGAAACTCGGGGTCAATAATAGGAAGGACCTGGATAGGTATAAGGATTTTGTAGGTTGAATAAGTTGGATTAAGTTGATTAAGTTAACGTGAGTTCGGGTTAAGCAGCTAAAAGTAATTGATTGTCGTTGTTTTCAAAAACGATATTGAGGGAAGGTTTTTTAGGGAAGAAAGCATAAGCAGCCAAAGCGCCCA
>Ga0302192_10000622_pt1 | contig 22765 bp, 11 predicted proteins | sample II_Bog_E3_2_FD_200230 | JGI IMG/M metagenome (GOLD analysis project Ga0302192, IMG submission 200230) | Peat permafrost microbial communities from Stordalen Mire near Abisko, Sweden - II_Bog_E3_2 | ecosystem: Environmental > Terrestrial > Soil > Wetlands > Peat | place: Sweden: Abisko...
AATGCGGAAGACATCCATGCCATTGGTGGCGGCTTTTTCGACGAAGCGCCGAACCACGCCATCTTCGTAATGGCGATAGCCGAGCAGATTCTGTCCGCGCAGCAACATCTGCAACCGGCTCTTCGGGAGCAATTTCCGGAAGGTGCGCAGCCGCTCCCAAGGATCTTCATTCAGAAAGCGAATACAGGAGTCAAAGGTGGCGCCTCCCCAGCATTCGACGGACCAGTACCCGGCATTGTCAAGGTCTTCGCAGACAGGAGTCATATCATCCAAAGCCATGCGCGTGGCGAACAGGCTCTGGTGGGCGTCCCGCAGTGCCAATTCGGTGATCTCGATTATTCGGGGCATGTACACCTCCTTAACAACCTTAGTCTAGAAGTTAGGGCCGCGGACGTGGTGGCCGGGCAAATGTGCTCGCGGTTCCCAATTTGGCGATTCGAGGCACTCCGCACATACACGAATAAGATATCGGTTGCTAGTGCTGCGCACTTCATTTTAGTTTGCATCCTTCGTTGCGAGATCGGCCGGAGTGCTGCTGGGCTTTCTGCGCGGCAGTTTGCGCGACTGCTTACGCGGCAAGCTACGCGAATCCGTGCGCAACTCTTTTTCCGGAGCCGTGTGTCCCACACTATTCTTTACTTCGATCGGAACCAGGAGACGTCTCGCCAATTGACAAGACAGCGAGGCCCACGACGAATACAGGTCTTCGTTCCGCACGATGACTTGCGCGGGCACCTTTAATTTGACCGGGGCAAAATTCCAAATTGCCTGGATGTCGGCTTTCACCATCTGGTCGGCGACTGCCTGCGCCACTTCCGACGGAGTAGTGATGACCCCCATGTGAACATTCATCCGTTGGGCACATTCCGCGAGGGTTGCCAGGGACAGCACAGGCTTGCCGTGAACGAGGTGGCCAATTTTTCCAGGATCATTGTCGAAGGCAGCGACGACTTGCAGTCCGAAACGGGAGAATCGTTCGTAACCAAGGATCGCCGTTCCGAGGTTGCCGGCACCCACGAGAAAAGCGGCGTTCGCGTTGTTCCAACCGAGGAGAGCCTCGATCGCAGCGACTAACGCATCGACGGGATATCCAACCTTGGGCTTGCCAATAATTCCTGTAAATTGAAGGTCTTTTCGTACCTGCACCGGGACAAGTTGCAAGGCCACGCCGATCGCACTACAGGACACAACCTTCACGCCCCGCGATTGCAGGTCCACCAGGAAGTGGTAATACTGCGGCAGCCTCCGCAAACTGGGTTCGGGGACGGGCGGTCCGGGCATTCCTGCCTTGCGGCGATTTTCCGATAAATTCATATCGATATTTACTTACTGATTCTAGGGAATGACAGAAATCGTTACAGTGATCCCCGTCACAGACTGGTGCGATGCCGAACTGGTTCGTTTTTAAGGTTTTCGTTGTTTTCGGAATCCTTGGAAATCGTCGAGGCCAGGCCCTCGTGAAACCAAGCCCGTCCCTCAGTAACTGGTTGCCGCAACCCTCTGTAACCTGCGGCTGGCACCAAAGTGGCAGTTACACTTCTCAAAGTTGTGGCATCTTAGTGAGACAGATTTGGTCGTGGTATGTAGAGTCGTGGCGAAGTGGGGTTATAGGGCCTTGTGAAGAATCTGGGGAAGATGATCCGGTCGGTGCAGGCGTTTCGCCGTGAACTCTCCGGCTGGCGGCATGTTTCGAATACCAAGTGCAGGGGGATCGGCATTGCGCTCGGTGGCGGCTTTGCACGCGGTATTGCGCATATCGGAGTCCTGAAAGTTCTCGAAGAAGAAAATATTCCAGTCAGTATGGTGGCGGGCACCAGTGTTGGCGCGATGTTAGGCGCGGCTTATTGCAGCGGGCTCTCCATCGCTGAATTGCAAGAAGTTGCAAGCCGGGTTCGCTTCACTACCTTCGCGCGCTGGACGCTGTCGCGTTACGGCTTCGCTAACAACGACCGCATGATTTCGTTTCTGAATCGAACTCTCAAAGCAAAAACATTTGAAGAGCTGCGGATTCCGCTGGCTGTGACCGCGACCGACTTCAATACTGGAGAAGCGGCCGTATTTACCTCGGGATCCATTGTCGACCCCGTGCGGGCGAGTTGTGCTTACCCCGGCATGTTCCTTCCGGTGGAAATTGGGGGAAGGTGGCTAGTGGATGGCATGCTCTCCCATCCTGTTCCCACGCGTCCACTGCGAAACATGGGTGTAGCGCGGGTGCTGGGTGTGCATTTGAAAGGACAGTGGTCGAAGAGCACGGCGCCTCGTCATCTTTTCGATGTGATTGGGCAGTCGTTTGCGATCGCACAAGACCAGATGGGCACCGTCTGGAGAAGCGCGGCTGACTTGGTAATTGAACCCGATGTTGCGGGTTTTGACTACGACGATTTCAGCCGGGCTAAAGAGTTGATTCGGGTTGGTGAAAAAGCGATGCGCCGCGCCTTGCCGGAGGTTCGTAGCTGGTTGGAGACGCCGGAGGCGATTTCGGTTAAAGGCCGGGTGCCGCTCGGAAGGCCTGCAGCGGTTCCGGCTGACTAACCTCGGCGGTGAAAGCCGGTTGTGTAGCGGGCAGAAGAGCTTGCGGAAAAGTCGGGGCGGCAGAGAGAGCATCCCTTAGGCTTCGAAGCGCCACGTATTTTCAAGCGACCCAACGGCACGAGTGGAACTCGTGATCTTCCTAAAACGGCGCAACTGGAGTTTTTTCGCAGCCAGTGAGACTCGTGATCTTCCCAAAACCGCGTCGAGCGGGAGGAAAGCTCAGTTCAATTCGTTCTGCCACGCCTGCGATTGGCGCGTCATGATGTCGTAGCATTCGCAGGAGGCGCTTCGAAGTTTGCTCCGGTTCACGATCGAGACCGATCCCCGCGTATAACGAATCAGACCAGCTTTTTGCAAGGCTCCGGCGGCGACTGTGACACTTGCGCGGCGCGTCCCCAGCATGTGAGCGAGAAATTCTTGAGTGAGCGGAACCAGGTCTCCGCCGAGCCGGTCCTGGCTCATCAGCAGCCAACGAGCCAGTCTCTGATCGACCTCGTGCAACCGGTTGCAGGCGGCCACTTGCGAAGCCTGCAGACCCAGTATCTGAGAATATCGATTCAAGCTTTTTTCCAGCCGTGGGCATTTCTGGAGGATCTGCACCAAAGTTGCTGCGCGAATCCGGAACGCAGAGGCCGCCACCTGTACCAATGCACGTGTCGAACTGGTTTGCAGGCCGACGACGAGTGGCAATCCCACAAAACCTTCTTTTCCGGTGATACCTACTTCTACGCTTTTCCCGTCCGCCATTACATTGAGGATGGAGATCAGACCCTTGTTGACGAAGTAGCCCCACTCGATGGGAGATCCCATTTCGTTCAACACTTCGTGAGTCTTCAATACCACCGGCTCCAGTTCGGGAAACAAGACGGCACGCTCTTTGCCAGAAAGACCCAGGAGGATGTCGTTGTGAATGGAATCCCGAGGAGTAGTCACCGGCGACGGAACAGCACCGGCCTCAACAGAGGGACGAGGCGATATCTTAGCCATAGGGACTCCCGCACGAACAAGCGCTGTCCGATTTCGCAAGGTTCGGCGCACACGAAGGCTGCGGGAAAGTTGCTTAAAAGACCATCTCAACCTTACATCACCCGGGTCTAACTCGCAATACTAGCCGCTACCGTTAGGGCGATAGAAATGTAGCTGTGGTTGCCAAAAATTGTACGCTGGCGTACAGTGTTGGGGGTATTGCCGAGTTGCGATCAGGGGTTCAGAATCGGGGTGTATCTTAAGAAAGAAATAGAAAGAAATCAGGTTATGTTTGAAGTCCATTCTAATCGTCGACGATAGCCCCGCAATACGACGCAGCCTCCGCACCTTGCTCGAACAAAGAACGGATTGGAAAGTATGTAGTGAAGCTGAGAATGGCCGTGAAGGAGTGGATCAGGCACTTCGTTTAAGTCCCGATTTAATTGTGCTTGATCTATCCATGCCGGTGATGAATGGATTTCAGGCGGCTCGAGAATTGCGCCGACTGAGGCCCTTGATTCCAATCGTCATGTTTACGACTTTCAGCAACGCGCACGTGGAGAAAGAAGCTTTCGCCGCCGGAGTCGCAGCGATTCAATCGAAATCGGCAGGAGTGGAATCACTGTTTAAAGTGATGCAGGATCTGCTGCAGGCCGCTTAAGCAAACAACATAGAAGAAAAAGGTTGATTCTTTTATGACAGTCCGCACCGCAAAAAACAAATCTGGCCGCCCTGCTTGGTCGTTGAAGATCGAAAACCTTCGTCGGGGCCGCCAACTCAACCAAGCCGAGTTTGGAAGTCAACTTGGCATCTCGGCGATGGCGGTCTCGCGCTGGGAGCGAGGCGTGGCGGAGCCGTCCGGTGAAATCTATATAAGACTGGGAAATCTGGCGGGCGATCCTCTCTGTTGGTTCTTCTGGAAGCAAGCCGGACTGCGGCTTTCTGATGTCACGCGGGTTCTCCCAGGTGTCAGCCGGCGTTTGTCGGAGACGAAAATTCCGGAGTTGAACTTCGTGCGGGCCGGCGCCCGCGCCAATCCTGTCTTAAAAAAAGAAAGTTTGGTCGCGATCCCATTTCTCCCAGTCCATGCTGGCACTCCTGGACATGAAGGCGACAATATCGATCTGGCCGAAGTCTCGCCCGAGTCGGTATTGGCCGCACCGATCGAGTGGTGTCCGAATCCCGAATCCACCGTCTGTCTGCGCGTAAAAGGCAATTCCATGTCGCCGCTCATCCTCGACGGCTACATTATCGCCGTGGACACGTCGGAGATTGAGAATGACAGTCTCGTCGGAGAAATCGTGGTCGCTTCCCACAAAGAGAAGGGATTGTTAGTTTCGCGTTTGATTCGCTTTGACCACACGGATGCTTTGGTTTCTGACCAGCGAGAATATGGATCCGTCCCGGTTACCCCAGGCTCGGAATGGCGGATCCTCGGCAAAGTTTTGTGGTGGACGGGCCGGGCGCGATAGCTTCTTCGAGGTGTTCAGAAAGCTAGATCCCTGATTTTCGCCGACGCGATTTTCGGCTACGCAGCTCGCTCACTCAGCCCATAGGCGATGCTCTTTCGCCCTTCAATTCCAGTTGGTCGGTTGCATGCTCGATCACGGTATTGATTTCAGCCCCCACCAGGAAGGCCAATCCCGTTACATGGAACCACAGCAAAAGAATAATGACGGCGCCGAGCGACCCGTAGCTGGTACTGAAAGTCGTGATGTAGTGTAAATAGAGCCGCAGGGCACCCGACGCCGCGAGCCACAGCGCCAGTCCAATGGTCGAGCCGGGCGTGATCCAATGCCAACGCCGCGTCTTCACGTCAGGGCCGAAATAATAGACGATGGCGAAGGCCACTAGAACGCAGGCGATGGAGACCAACCATTGCGCGACTTTCCAGCCCGCGACGAAAAGCGCACTCCAGCCGATCTCGCGCCCGAGAAACTCGGCGAGGAAATCGCCGGCTAGGGCCAGCAGGGATGCGGCAATGATCAGCATGGAGATGACGAGGGTAAGGCCCAGGGAAATCAGGCGCACTTTAATCCAGGAACGCGTCTCCCGCACCCGTTGGGCGTTGTTCAGCGTAGACATAAGCTGCGTCGTGCCGGTGGAACCAGCGTAAAGAGCAAGCAAGAGACCCAGAGTTAATTTTCCTCCACCACTGCGCTGGACGACCTCGTCCAAAGTACTTTGCAGAAGTTGGAAGGCGACCGGCGGAATCAACTCGCGCACGTAGAGGAAGAAATCGGAACGCAATTCGGCGCCCTTGCCCGCGAAAATTCCGAAGAGAGCCATGAGAAAAAGCAGCAAGGGGAAAACCGCAATCAGGAAGTTATAAGCGAGTTCGTAAGCACGGTTATAGAGATCGTCTTCGTCGATTGCGATCCATATGCGCTTTATTAGCGCCCACCAGCCCAATCCCCCGCGAGTCCAGAGAGTGCGAGTCATTTTCCTGGCGCGAGGGTTCGAGTTGCCCTTGCGATCCATTTTTCCTGGGACGGTTTTTTCTGGGTCTGGGTTCGGGGGCATGGGCGACTCGGCTTGGTCAGGCTCGATTGTTCGGGAGCGGCTCCAATTCCACAGAAAAAGTGTGTACCACGAAGGGCACGAAGTATCTCGAGGGATTTTGATTTCAATGCTTTGTGTAGCTTCGCGCCTCGGTGGCCGGATTTCCGTAAGTTTCTACGGGTCATTATTGTAGCGTTCTTGACTGTAGTGTTCTTGCGCCCTAGCGGTTCAGCCGGCGATGCCCGGCCTACGCTCTAGAACTGAGTGTGAAACCGGCCTTCCGCGGAAACTCCGCCCGCCTCCTGTCGAGCCACGCTCAAGGACCATCGCGGATTGATCCTGTAATCTCCCTGCACAATTTCGCTACCGGGCTGCGAGACATCCGTGGAAAAGGTAAACAAGAAATTCTTGCTCACGCGCTGCTGAATGGCCACGCGGGCCGACGGATTCTGATTGTTTCCTCCTATGAGCGGATCGATCTGAAAGCTGGAAAGTCCGGCGAGTTTTTGCACTCCTCCGGTGAATTGGCTGGCGGCCTGGGACGCGAGAATGGAATCGGTGCTCTGGCTGGCGGAGGACTCTCCCGTAGTCTGCCCCGTGGCCAACAGGTTGATGATATCGGCGGTCGCAAGTGGGGGATCTGAGACATAGGAAGTCGTTAGTTTGTCGAAAGGTCCGCGCACATTAAGTGTGAGATTGTACTGCTCGACCGTGGAAACAACCGAGACATTGAGCACGGGAGCGGTTTCGTTCGGATTGTCGAAGGTGATGATGCCGCGTTGCAACTGGTAACGAACATTGCGGTAGAACAACTCTCCCGAAGTGAGGTCGGTGCGTCCGGTAATGATGGGATCGGCCGCCGTCCCGCCAACCCGCAGGTTTACGCGGCCCTCAATGCTGACCTGCGAACTGTTGGCACTCACGTCGTTCGAGGATTGTACGGAGAGAGCGAGTTTCACGGTGTCGGCGAGTCCCGGAGCGGCGGGGATTGAACTCTGACTGCTGAACTGATCGGCAAACTTGGCGAGATCGAAATCGGGAGTGAAGGAGAGCGAATCGATGAGTACATGCCCGGTTAATGTCGAGGCGTCGCGGGTGCCCGTGAGCGCGAGATTACCATCGAGCACCGTTCGCAGCCCGTCGGGATAGCGCACTCGAACTGATTTCCCTTGCAACGCAAGATTGAACTGGATGCTCGGCCGATATGTCATTGATCCAGTGGCCGTCATCGTTCCGCCGCCAACCTGACCCGTCAGGCTCGAAAAATAAACACGCTGGTTGTCGATATCCAGGGTGCCATTCAAATTTTCGACTCCGAGCGCGGCCCCAGGCTGAATGACGGCCACATCCTGCAGGCGCAGTTGTCCATTGATATTCGGCTGCGCCAAGCTGCCCGCGGAGTGTACGTCTAAAGTGATCACCCCCGAGCTACGCAGGTCGGGCGACAGCATTTGAAGAATGTGAAGATCGAGCGACCCTTGTGCGGCAAAAGTGGCGGGAGAACTTCCTGCCAGCGGGATTTTTCCCTGCAATCGCAGCGAGGTATCGGTTCCCTTTATTTCTGCTGGCTGCAGAGTGATCACCGAATTCGCATAACCGAGATGAATCGGCGCAGCCTCTGCGATCTGCTGCGACCGATATGTAGCTGTCAATGTCGGAATGGTCAGATCGGCGCGCAACTGCGAAAGATTGGTTAAGGGACCGGCGAGACGGGCGTGAAACTCGGTCTGTCCCTGGAAGCCCTGCGGCAAGTTGGGAAAATAAATTTCGAGAAGAGTATCCAGCGGGAGAACGGTCGTATCGATCGATGCTTCGGTGTAGTAACTGCCTTCGAGATTCACTTTGCCATGAGCCTGCACCGAGGCGTCCATCACTTTCGAATTGAGCGTGAAATCGGCCTGCTTCTCGCCAACTTTAAGATCAGCTTTCAGATTCATGATCGATTTGTCGCGCAAGGTCAACCGGGGAACCTGCAGAGTTGCCGTCAGCTGAGGATTGTCCAACGTGCCGGTTCCGCTGGCGGACGCGCTAAGGTATCCGTAGAGCAGAAGATTCTGGGTTTGAACAAAATGTAGTCGTTGCAGATTAACCGGCGGCACGTTGATGTGCACGGTGTAAACCCTGGTCGCCGGGACGAAGGAAAGATCTCCAGTTAGAGAGCCTGCGTTTGATGCAACATCGATTGAGGACTTCAGCGAGCCTTGGTCGGCGCTGAATTTTACGATGAAGGTATGCAGCGGCTCCCCAAACGCCTGCGCATTCGCGATTTGCAGCGAACCCGAACCCTCTGGATTGAGCTGAGTGCCAATGAGGGAGAACGAAGCGGAAATATTTCCGCTGATGGGGTAGTTCGAATTGGCAAGATGCTGAAGATCGGCAACGGAGATGCCCTGAACCGACGCATTCGCCTTAATCGGATTGGAGGGCTGGTAGGACCAGTTCTGCAGGGTGACCATTCCGCTGAAGGTTCCGCCACCGTGCAGCGCGCTGACGAGGCTTCCATTCGACACGGAAATCCGGGAGGGAGTGGCCTCGAAACCAGCTTGGGCGCTGCGCCATTCGCTGCCCTCCACTTTGAGATCCTGCGCGTTAACCTCGCCCGAGATGTCGGGCTTGTCCAGTGAACCCCGAACGGTTGCGTTGAGTGTCGCTGAGCCAGATACGGCGGCCAAGCTCGAATGGTTGGAACCAAAGGACGAAAACAAGGCTACGAGTTTATGCAGATCGGTCTCGGTGGTTTGGATTTGCAGATCGGAATGATTGCTGAGTTCACCGTCAGCCGTGACAGTGGTCGACGGAATGTGGAGCGAGGTTTCGCGCAGCGTGATCGTATGGCGGGCGCCATCGTAATTGACGTGGACGATACCATCGATGGGTAATTCGGTCGCTGCCGTCGTCTTCAGATCTTTCAGCTTTGCAGCGTCGGCGCGAGCTTCGGCGTGTAGTTCGTCGTGCGCTTCGTCCCGCACTTCCTCGCGCAAGGTGAAATCGGATTTGGCCCGGATTCGTCGAATATCGCCGGTCCACGTTCCATCGAAAGTGCCATCGAGAATTCCGGAGAGTGCAATCTGCTTTAACTCGGGACGCGGAAATGCGCGCTGCGCCGCGCGCAATGATATGCCGTTAAACGAGCTTCGAATCTGGACTGCGGCAGTGGTGTCGAGATGCTGAACGTTGAGATCCGCTCGGACGACGCCTCCGAGCGACTGAAAGTCAATTCCACTCACACGCAACACGCCATTGGCGTACTGGTACTTGCCGCGTAACTTACGCAGTTCCACTCGTCCCGCCGATGCCAGGGCGGAAAAAGCGTCGCTCGACAACTCACCCTCGGTCGTGATCGCACGCAGCAGGGGTTGGCTCGCGGTTTGAGCGTCGGGAAGTTGATCCGGAGTTCGATCAGACCGCTGATAATGGAGTTTTCCGGCGAATACCACGTCACCGATCGGTGCCGTGCCGGAGGCCATCGCTGAGAAGTCCGGTGTGTGCAAACGGAGATTGTAGTCTCCCGTGATGTTCGGATTGTTGTAGTCGGCGATATCAATCTTGAACGATCCGGTAGAGGACCCGATTTTCAACAATGCCGGCGCGAGCGACAGTTGCGTGGACGACGCGGCAAATTGCGCCTGCAGACTGTGCGGCATCGCGGCATATTGCGCGTAGCGAAGATGGCCGTTGTCGTAGGAGATTGCCCCAACGTACCGGCTCGTCAAGAAATCGAAATGGATGTCGGTGCCGAGGTCGTGCAAATCGGCATCAATCGGGATCTTCTTGTCGTTGCAGTTGATCTCGCCATCCGTCATCTGAACGTGATGTACCGCCAGCTCAAAGATGTTCGTGTGGCTGCCTGTCCCGTTTGGCGCCGGCTGGGGAAAGTTGGGCTTACCTTTTCGATCCACGAGAACGTGGGCTACCGGATGGGTCACCAACAATTCAGTCAGGCTCACTTTACGTTCGAAGACCGAAATAATTTTGAAGCTGGCGGTGAGTTCGTCGACTTGCAGAAGAGGCGGACGCCCGGCTGGCTCGGTTCCATGAATGGTTATGCCGTGCAGATGAGCCGTAAGAGTAGACAAGGTGAAATCGAGCGCGCGGATGTCGGTCTTGCCGCCAGTAGCTTGCTCCACAGCTCGTGTAACTTTCCGAATGGCGAACTGCTGAAATCGATTGCTTCGCAGAATGAGGTATCCGGTCGTCACCACGGCCACCACGAGAAGGAAGGCTACTGCAAAGATCCAGCCGATTATTTTTCGCCACTTCATTGTTATTGTTTCTCCCTAAACGCCCGAGCAACGAAAAAGCGGTTCTAGAAGGCTTGGCCAAGCGTAATGAAATATTGCGTGGCGCTCAGCCCAGGCAAAGGATTCAAGTTGCGTCCGATGTCAATGCGGATCGGGCCAATCGGCGTTGAATAGCGCAATCCTACCCCCAGAGTATGGCTAAAATTGCCCGAGAAATCGCCCGCGTTGATGGTTCGAAAAACATTGCCGCCATCGTAAAACCCGACACCACCCAGTTCTTTCATGATCTTCAAGGGGAACCGGATCTCGGAATTCAGAATGAAGAGTTGCCGTCCGCCTAAAGGCACAGGCACGTCGATACAGCCCGTCTGGTTCTGCAGAACATTACAGAATGGGACCAGGCGCTGCGGTCCAGCCTGATCGATGGGAAACCCACGCAACGAAGTACCACCGCCAGAAAAGAAGAGCTGGCTGGTGGGGACAAAACTACCGGCAAACGACTCGGCAAAACCGAGACGAACGCTGTTCGCAAACACCAGCGAGTGTACGGGCTTGTAGTGGGCGTACTGGCCGAAGAGTTTGGCGAAATTCGCACTGGACCCAAGCGCAACCGGCGTAAGACCGAGGTTAAGCGTCGCGTAACTACCGCGATGCGCGTCGAGTGGCTTATCGCGGGTGTCGCGAATCAAGGTGCCAGAAAAAGTCGAGAGGTGGACGCTGCGATCTTGCGGTAAGACGAGTTCCGGAACAAGCAAGTGCGATAACAATGTTTTATTGAAGTCATAACGAATCTGTAAGCGCGTATTATTCTTGCGGCTAATCCGTCGTTCAAGTTGAAAGGCGAGATCTCCGAGTCCAGCGGTGAAGAGGGGATTCTCGCTGGTACGTTCAATGGAAAAACTGCTGAGCGAACTCCACTGCGAGCCGTTGAAGCGTGGCTGGGTATAGTTGGTCAAGATTCGCTGATCCAAACGCGCCAGCAGAATCGAAGCGCTAGCCATCTCGCCAAGGCCGCGCAGGTTGCGACGATTGTAGTCGATCGATCCGAGCGGACTGGCGAAGGTAGCCTCGCTGGGCGCAATCTGCTTTCCCTGCAAATCCACAGGAGGCAGGCCGGGTACCGCGACGGTTCCCGTGGGAATATTGCCCCCGCGCCTGGAGACTTCGAACCCAAATCCGTAGGTGAGCTCGTTTTGCTTGGCCTCGTGGACTTTCACCAAAGCCATCTCGTCCGTCTGGTCGGTGATGGGACGCCGCGGTCCGACGCTCGACCAATCAAAGATATTCAAATCGTAGAGGTGGCTTTCCGCCGCCAGCAGTTGGCCTTTGCGCATGGGTTGCTTAGGGGGAATCTTCGCCGTCTGCTCAATCAGCGCGAGGCGCGTCTTCTTTTGTCCGAGGTAAAGCACATCGCTGACCTGGACTAACTGGTGCTCGGTAATGGCATAAATGACGCTGACACGGTGTGGATCTTCAGCGCGGCGGTCCTGGTCGTGGCGATCAATGGTCGCTTTCACCTCCACGTTCAGATAACCGCGCTCGAGGTAGGTAGCCGATATGCGGTTGCGATCTTGCGACAGACGACGAGCCGAGAACGGGCCTCCAGCCTTGAGATCGAAACCTTTCGGAGCCGTAAGCTGAGCTTCCGGAACACTCGTGTTGCCGGTGATTTCCACGTTGTCGACCACGGTCTGCGGGCCTTCTTCGATTTCAAAGGTGACATCCACTTGGGATTCGTGGTCCACCATGCGCGATGTGATTTTTGCGGATTCGTAGCCCCGGTCGCGATACAGAGCTTCCATATTCGAAACACTCTGCTTCAATAATTTTGGACTCACACTGCCGTGTGTCCAGATGTGTGACTTCTTGATGGCCAGCTGGCCGGTTAAGTCTTCCTCAGAAATCTGATTATTTCCGTCGAAAACGATGTGTTCCACTTTATATTTCTTGCCGCGGTCGATGTCGTACACCACGAGAATCTGATCGGGCATCCGCTTGAAGGTGGTTGTAACCTTCACGTCGGAATAACCCTTCTTCTGAAAGAAGTCGACCAGGTTCTGTTCGCCCTCGTCCACCAGATCCTGATCGATCGTTCCTTCGGAATAGATCGGTATCAGCTTCTTTATGTCGCGAGTGGAAAGATAGGGAATTCGCGACAATTTCGCACCCTCCGCGCGTACGGTGACGACGGGGCCGAGGTCCACTTTGAATAAGACGTCGACGCGATTGTTTTCCCGATGAAAATTGGGAGGATCCTGGACCACTTTACCGGCGAGCCGCCGTTCTCGGGCCAGCGTTTTCTTAATTAAGGCGAGGGCGGATTTCAGGCGATCTTCAGAATAGGGTTTGCCAGGCTTCAGCAAGCCTCCCATTAGTCGCGCGCGCAGAGAACGGACGGAACGAAGCAGGCGTGCCGATTCCGCGGAATCGGTGCCTTCGAGAGCGACAGAGCCCACTCGCGCTTGCGGGCCCAGTTCAACCTCGAAATTGACGTTGACCAGTTGATGTTGGTCATCGATTACGGAATTCGTACGAATCGTCGCCTGGAAATAGCCGCTACGCCGGAAAAAATCTTGTAACGCCTGCTCCGATAGTGGAAGGCGAGCCGGGTCGTAGGGATCTTCATCGGAGAGATTGCTCACCTCGAGCAAACGGGTGTAAGGGAGTTTCTTGACCGCGCCGGGAAAATCGATGATGCCCAGGTAATAGGCCGGCTCCAGCAAGAAGTTAAGGCGAAGGCCGGCGGCGTCGGGCACGACCTCTACAGTGACTTTGGGAAAATTTCCGGCTTTTTCGAGCGCGCGAATGCTGGCCTGAACCTGTTCTTCCGAATACGTGGCGCCGGCTCTTTGAAGAACTACGGCGCGCAGCGGTTCGAGGTCGCGATGGGGATTGCCAATGAGATCGACGGCATCTACTTTTTGCCCGTTAAACACGGGTTGCGCGACAATTACATTTTGCTGAGCGGATGCGGCAGCGACACTGATACTGATAAGGACGATTGCGGACGCAAAGCGCATAAGGGACAACGGATCAGGAGCACAAAAGCCGGTCGCACCTCACGTCGAAAGCGCCCAGCTCTAACACCGAACCGTAAGTCTGAATCTGATGCTTCAAGGTTAACAGACGTTGGCTTGCCGCTTCTGGGTGACGATCTTTACTTTAAGTGAAGCTACGCGCGCCGCGTCAACCGACTCTGCTGCGGCCACATGCCAAGAGTGGCTACTAAGCGCAGGTTCAGTGGTTCAGTGGAGTGGCTGCACAGGCAATGCCTACTGCTGTATCGCCGAGTCGGTTCGGTCCGGTTTCTGTGTAACTTGCGAGGGATTGGGTAACTGCGAATTATCCCAGCCGCCGCCCAATGCCTCCACCAGCGCTACGGCAGAGGTCATTTCTTCTATTTGCAGATTATTTAGGGTCTGCTCGTCCGCTAACAGCGTGGTCTGAGCAATCAGCACATTCAGGTAAGGATCAATGCCACTCTGGTAGCGTACTTCCTCAAGTTGGAGAAAAGTCTGAGCCGACTTCACTGCCAGCTCTTCCTGCTGGACCTCTTGCGAGAGAATGCGCACTTCCGCGAGAGCGTCTTCGGTTTGCTGGAATGCGCCAAGTACGGTCTGCCGGTAGCTTGCTACGTCGGCGTTGTAGGTCGCGACATATTGTTGGACGGTCGCGCGCCGTAATCCGGCGTCGAAGATCGTCTCCGAAAGCGACGAGCCGACCGACCAGAAACGACTCGGCCAGGAAAGCCACTTGCCGATCGACGAACTCTCAAAACCACCCGCCGCGGTCAGACTCAGATTCGGATAGTACGCGGCGTAGGCGATGCCAATCGTCGCGTTCGCTTCAGCCATGGTTCGTTCAGCGGCTGCGATATCGGGCCGCCGCTCGAGCAATTCCGACGGTACACCAATCGGAATCGGAGGCGGCGCCGTGGTCATCGGTTTCACTGGAATTGAGAAATTCGAGGCAACTTTGCCCACCAACATCGCGATGGCATGTTCATATTGCGCTCGCGCGATCGCGACATTGGTAGCGCCGGCCTGCGCGCTTTGCAGCGCGGTCTCCGCCTGGACTACTGAAATTTGATCGTCGATTCCGAGCTGATAGAGCGACTGGGTCAATTCCAGCGTTTTCTGATCGGCGGCAACTGTGTCGTTGAATATTTTCTGCAGCATGTCCTGTCCGCGAATCTCGAAAAAGTATTCGGCCAGGCTGGCTTGCTCCGTCAGGCGCTCGTTTTCGAGATCGGCGGCACTGACCTGGGCCGCATACTGCGCCTGGTGCACCGTGTTGCGAACTTTTCCCCAAATATCGGGAGCCCACGAAGCATCGAGCGGCAGGCTGTACGTGGAACTCTGTAAGTTCGTACTCGACCCGGTGCCGCTCCCCGCACCCAGATTGGCCGAACTGCGCGCGTGGCTGATCGCGGGCGCCGCCGCCAGTGTGGGAAAATATTGCGAGCGGGCCTCACGCACGATGGCGCGAGCAGCCATGTAATTCTCAAAAAATTCCTTGATGTTTTGATTGTTGATATCCAGCTGTTCTTCCAGCGCGTTGAGCTCGGGATCATTAAAGAGCTCCCACCACTTGCCGCGTAATTTCGCGTCGGCCGGCTGCGCGACAGTCCAGTTTCCGTTCTCCTGGAACTGTGTCGGCGATTCTTTGTAATTAGGAGCGGGAGGGGGTGGAGTTGCAGCGTGATATTTCGGGCCCACCACGCAGCCGCAGAGAGCTACTGTCAAACAGGCAATGCCGAGGCCGGCTATTCGATTGAGCACTCGCCGCAAATTCCTAATAGTTTTATTGCGTTTCATTTCGTTCCACCTTAACTTGCATCCCTAACTCGTAAACCCCTAATGACCCTCTTAAGTCCCATCTCTAAGGGCACGCCTGAAGCCGTGCCCTTTCAAAGCGATACTTAACCAGAGCCACCCTAACTTGCTTCCGGCGCCGGAACCCTAAAGTCATCGTGCGTCTTTCCTTGCATGCGGAGTCGCAAGCGATCGAGGAAAAGATAGACCACCGGAGTCGTATACAGCGTGAGCATCTGGCTCACGATCAACCCTCCGACAATCGTGATGCCGAGCGGTCGCCGCAACTCTGACCCGGTACCTGTACCGAAAGCCAGCGGCAAGGCCCCGAACAGAGCGGCCATCGTAGTCATCAAAATCGGGCGGAAACGCAGCATACAAGCTTCGAAGATCGCGTCCGAGGTGCTCTTGCCTTCCTGGCGTTCGGCGACCAGCGCAAAGTCGATCATCATAATGGCGTTTTTCTTCACGATGCCAATCAGCAAAATAATTCCAATAATCGAAATTACGTTCAAATCTATTTTGAAGATCATCAGCGCCAACATCGCGCCGACACTGGCCGAAGGCAGCGTAGAAATAATCGTCAGCGGATGAATCAAGCTTTCATAAAGCACGCCGAGCACAATGTAGACAGCGAGCAACGCGGTCAAGATAAGAACCGGCTCGGTGCTGAGCGACTGTTGATAGGCCTGCAGTGTTCCCGCAAAGAAACCGCGAATCGTGGACGGCGTGCCCAGTCTGTTCTGCATTTGAGCAATGCTCTGCGTCGCGTCACTCAACGAAACACCGGGCGCCAGATTGAACGACACGGTCACGGAGGGAAACAGGCCCGTATGGTTTACCGCCAATGGAGTGGTGCCCGATTGCGGCTGCGCGATAGTTTTCAGCGGCACGTTTCCATTGCTCCCACTCTGCAGATAGATGCTCTTCAGGCCTTCCGGGCTCTGCCAGTATTGGGGTGCAACCTCGAGGACGACGTAATACTGGTTCAGTTGGGTGTAGATAATTGAAACTTCGGACTGGCCGAAAGCCGCGTACAACGAGGAGTCCAAGCTTTGCGCGGTCTGGCCAACACGAGCGGCGCTGGCCCGGTCATACGTAACGATCTCTGACAGTCCGCCATTTTGCTGGTCCGAGTTCACATCCTGCAGGCCGGGCAGCTTTTTCATCTGCCCCAGAAGAATCGGACCCCATTTCGACAGATCTTCGACGTTGTCGCACTGAATGGTGTACTGGTACAGCGCATTGCTGCCGCGGCCTCCGATACGCAAATCCTGAGCGGCCTGCAAGAACGCCGACGCCACCGGCAACCGATTCATCTTGGGGCGGAGACGGTTGATGATGTCGGCAGCGCCGATTTTGCGTTCATTCAAGGGTTTGAGGGCGGTGTAAATAAATCCAGAATTCGTCGCGCCGCCCCCGCCGGTGAAAGCAATCACGTTGGCGACGGCAGGATCGCTCTTGATCACTCCAACCAGCTGTTTGACGGAATCATCCATCAGCGGGAACGAGGCATCCTGCGGACCCTGCAGGCCGCCTACGATAGCACCTGTGTCCTGCTGCGGGAAAAAACCCTTGGGAATCCGCATGATGAGCACGACGTTCAAGGCGATCGTGAGAATGAGCACGACGAGCATCAGTACCGAATTGTCCAATGCCCAGGTCAAAGAAACCCTGTAGGTGTCGAGCATCCAGGTGAAAAATTTCTCGCTGGCCCGATACATCCGGCCGTGCTTCACATCTTTTTCTTCCCGGAGGAGGTAGGCGCACATCGTCGGAGTCGTGGTCAAGGAAACCACCATGGAGACAACAATCGCCGTCGAGAGGGTTACGGCGAACTCGCGGAAGAGGCGGCCGACGATTCCTCCCATCATCAGAATTGGGATAAAGACCGCGATCAGCGACATGCTGATGGAGAAAACGGTAAACCCGATTTCCTGCGCGCCCTTCAATGCCGCCTCGAAGGGCTTCATCCCGAGCTCAAGATGGCGGGAAATATTTTCCATCACCACGATCGCGTCATCCACCACAAAGCCGGTAGAAATCGTCAGCGCCATCAGCGAAAGGTTATCGAGGCTGTAGCCGAACAGATACATCACGGCGAAGGTGCCGATCAAAGATACGGGCACCGCAACGCTCGGAATTAAGGTGGCACGACCGTTTCGGAGAAAGAGGAAGACGACCAGAATGACCAGCCCGACCGAGATGATCAGGGTTCGTTCGACGTCGCTGACGGAAGCTCGAATCGTGGTCGTACGATCCAGAACAATCGTGGTGTCGATACCTTCGGGAACCGAGGCTTTCAGGGCGGGTAATTCGTTGCGAATATTTTCGACTGTCTGAATAATGTTCGCGCCCGGTTGCCGGAAGATGATCAGCATAACGGCCGGTATGCCGTTGAGATATCCACCGGCGCGGATGTTTTGCACCGAATCGACAACCTCGGCGACATCCGAGAGGTGAACGGCCGCTCCATTGTGATAGCCAATCACGATCGGCTTGTAGTCTTCGGCGGCTGATATCTGATCGTTGGCGATGATGTCGGCCGAAACTTCGCCTTCGATTAACTGTCCTTTCGCCAAGTCGCTATTCTGCGTACTCAACACGGCTCGGACCTGAGAGAGCGAAATTCCATAGCTGTTCAGTTGAGTCGGATTCACTTCGACCCGCACCGAAGGCAGCGAACTGCCGCCCACCGAAACCTGGCCTACTCCTTGTATTTGCGAGAGCTTCTGTGCCATAACGGTCGAAGCTTCGTCATACAACTTTCCGGTATCGAACTTCTTAGAGGTGAGCCCGATGATCATGATCGGAGCATCGGCGGGATTCACCTTGCGATAGGTAGGATTGCCGGGCAAGTTCGATGGCAGATAGGTGCGTGCCGCGCTGATGGCGGCTTCCACATCACGGGCCGCGCCGTCGATGTTGCGGCTGAGATCAAATTGAATGGTTACGGACGTGGTGCCAAGAGAACTGGCGGAGGTCATTTCCGAGACGCCCGCGATGTGCCCGAACTGCCGTTCGAGCGGTGTCGCGACCGACGAGGCCATGATCTGGGCGCTCGCTCCGGGCAGCGATGCTCCCACAGAAATAGTAGGAAAGTCGACTTGCGGCAGGGGCGAAACGGGCAGCACGGTAAACGCGAGTGCCCCGGCGATCGCGATGGCAATCGTAAGGAGCGTGGTTGCTACTGGCCGTCTTATGAACAAACCCGACGGATTCATGACTGCTCCGCAGGTTGCGCCGGTCCGCTCGATTCTTGAGTTGGATTTTCTTTATCAGCCTTGCGCGCCCCGTTGCCGCCACGCCACCGCGAGAATCTGTCTCCCAGCGTGTCGAAGAAGATATAAATGACCGGGGTGGTGTACAAGGTCAACGCTTGACTCAAAAGAAGACCGCCGACCATGGCGATGCCAAGTGGACGCCGGATTTCCGATCCAATACCTCTGCCTAATGCCAAAGGAAGGCCGCCCAGCAAGGCGGCCATGGTCGTCATCATGATCGGACGAAAGCGCAGCAGGCTGGCCTCATAAATCGCGTCGGTCGCGTTTTTTCCGTGCTCGCGTTCGCCTTCCAGCGCGAAGTCCACCATCATGATTCCGTTCTTTTTTACAATTCCAATCAGCAGAATGATGCCGATGATCGCAACCACGCTTAAGTCCTGGCCAAAGAGCATCAGCGCCAGGAGCGCTCCCACTCCAGCGGAAGGCAGCGTGGAAAGAATGGTGACAGGATGAATGAAGCTCTCGTAGAGAACGCCCAAAACAATATAGACAGTGACGAGCGCTGCGAGAATGAGGAGGGCCTCATTCGACAAAGAGTTTCGGAACGATGCCGCCGTGCCTTGGAAATCCGCTTGCAGGCTGGGGGGCATGTGCATGTCTTTTTGCACTTTGGTGATGGCGGTGATCGCGCTTCCCAGCGCGGCGTTTGGCGCGAGATTGAAAGAAACCGTAATTGCCGGAAATTGTCCCTGGTGGTTGATGGAAAGCGGTTCGGAGGCGCGTTCGAAATGGGTAAACGTGCTCAGCGGAACAGAGTTACTCATCGCCGAACTGGAGGTGGTGTTCGCCGAGGAACTTGATCCAGAAGAATTGGTGGAAGGCGACAGAGCGTTCGTGATCTTCGACAGTGCGCCGGAACTTGGAGTGTAGAGCACCGAAGTAGTAGTGGCATTCGATCCGGCAGAGGCGGATCCCGAAGAGGAGAAAGATGTGGACGCACCCGGGCCTGAAGTTCCGGACGATGCATTCGCTTGAATATAAATATTCTTCAGAATATTCGGATCCTGCTGAAATTGCGGTTGCGCCTCCAGGATCACGTGGTACTGGTTCAATTGCGTGTACATCGTGTTGATCTGGCGCTGTCCGAAAGCATCGTAGAGGGTGTTGTCGATGGTTGAGGGTGCGATGCCGAGCCGCGAAGCCGTCGCTCGGTCGATCACCAGCGATACTGCGAGACCGCCCGTCTGCTGATCGGTGGCCACATCTTCCAACTGCGGAAGGGACTTCAACTTCGCGACGAAGCGATTCGTCCAGTCGTTCAGTTCGTTGGCGTCCGGATCCTCAAGCGTGTACTGATACTGGGTGCGGCTCACTCGATCGTCGACTGTGATGTTCTGCACCGGCTGCATGTAGAGCATCATGCCTTGGACATTTTGCAACTTCGACTGCAGCCTGCGAATGACGTCCGACGCGCTGGTGTGCCCGCGATCTTCCAGCGGCTTCAGGTTGATGGACATGCGTCCACTGTTGAGCGTGGTGTTGGTGCCATCGGCTCCGATAAAGGACGAAAGACTCTGGACGGCAGGATCGGCGAGAATGACCTTTGCCATTTCCTGTTGCTTCGCCGCCATCGCCTCAAACGAAATCGTTTCGGGAGCCTGCGAAATGCCCTGAATCACGCCAGTGTCCTGCACCGGGAAAAATCCCTTAGGAATAATGATGTAGAGAAATACGGTAAGGGCCAGAGTGCCGAGCGCCACCAGCAGGGTGGCGGTTTGATATTCCAGGACGAACTTTAGAGTCCGTCCATAGAACGCGATCATGCGCTCAAAGACGCGTTCGGAGGCCTTGTAGAAGCGGCCCTGCTGTTCCTTGGGCTGATGGCGCAAGATGCGCGCGGACATCATCGGCGTGAGGGTCAGCGATACTACCGCTGAGATCACGATAGTGACGGCAAGCGTGACGGCGAATTCGCGAAACAGCCGGCCCACCACATCGCCCATAAACAACAGCGGGATAAGCACGGCAATCAGAGAAACCGTCAACGAAACGATGGTAAAGCCGATCTGTTCCGCGCCCTTCAGGGCGGCCTGCATCGGAGCTTCGCCTTCCTCGATGTAGCGCGAAATGTTTTCGATCATCACGATCGCGTCATCTACCACAAATCCAGTGGAGATCGTGAGTGCCATCAGGGATAGGTTATCGAGGCTATAGCCCAGCGCATACATCGCGGCAAAAGTGCCCACCAGCGACAGTGGGACCGCGACACTGGGAATGATGGTGGCGTAGAGGCTGCGCAGAAAAACGAAGATGACCAATACGACAAGTCCGATGGTCAGCATCAATTCGAATTCGACGTCGGAGACTGAGGCCTCGATCGCTGTGGTCAAATCTGTGAGGGTAGTGACGTCAACGGAGGCAGGAAGATTGGCTTCCAGCTGGGGCAACAGCAACTTGATGCTCTTTACTACGCTGATGGTGTTGGCGCCGGGCTGCCGCTGCACGTTAAGAATGACGGCAGGAGTTTCGTTCATCCAAGCCGCTTGCTTGTTGTTCTCGACGTCATCGATGATTTCCGCTACGTCGGTAAGCATGACGGGCGCGCCGTTGCGGTAAGCGACGACAACGCTACGATAATCAGTACTACTGACCAGTTGGTCGTTCGAGTCGATCTGGTAGTCCTGCCGCGGCCCATCGAAATTACCTTTGGCCGCGTTTACGCTCGCCTGGGTGAGCGCGGTTCGAAGATCCTCCAGATTGATTCCGTACGACGAGAGCGCATGGGGATTCGCACGAATCCGCACCGCGGGCTTCTGGCCACCGCTAATGCTCACTAATCCCACGCCATTCAACTGCGACAGTTTTGGAGCGAGCCGGGTGTCGACCAGATCTTCGACTTGAGGTAGCGGTACATCTTTCGAGGTGATTGCCAGGGTAAGGACGGGTGCATCCGCTGGATTCGTCTTGCTGTATACGGGTGGGGCCGGCAAGTTCGAAGGCAGATAACTCTGCGAAGCGTTGATCGCCGACTGCACCTCTTCTTCGGCGACGTCAATGTTCAGAGTCAAAGAAAATTGCAGCACCACGACCGAAGTCCCACCGGAACTGGTGGAAGTCATCTGGCTGAGCCCTTGCAGTTGGCCAAACTGCCTCTCGAGCGGCGCCGTCACCGTCGTCGCCATCACCGTAGGGCTCGCGCCGGGATAGAATGTAACGACTTGAATGGTCGGATAGTCGACTTCCGGCAGCGCAGAAACCGGCAGCTGCGTATAGGCAACGATACCGACCAGCATGATCGCCGCCATCAGCAGTGAGGTGGCAACCGGCCGCAGGATGAATGGGCGGGAGGGACTAAGACTCACGGTGCGGCACCCACGCTCGTACTTGCGGGGAGGGGCTTCTTCGAAACTACGACCTTCGAATTGTTCTGCAGTTTCTCAAAGCTGCTATTGGCTAGTACATCTCCGGGATTGATTCCTTCAACCGCGGTTGTGCCACCATCCGTAACACCGGTTTTGATGTTGCGGATCTGCGCCGTGTCATTCTGGACGACATAGACATATGCTGTCTGGCCGTTATGTTGAATCGTAGAGGTAGGAATCAACGTTACGCCTTGCAGCGTTTGCACGAGCAGGCGCGCATTCACAAACTGGTTGGGGAACAGGGAGTCGTTCTTGTTATCGAAGAGCGCCCGCATTTTGACGGTGCCCGTCGTGGTATCGATCTGATTGTCGAAGGTCAAGAGTTTTCCTGTGCCAATCTTGGTCTGTTGCCCACGATCATAAGCGTCGACTTGCAGGCGCTTTTTCTGGCGGATTTGTGTCTGCACTTGGCCGAGGCTATCTTCTGCGACGGTAAAAATGACTGTGATGGGCTCGATCTGCGTAATGACAGCCAGCGCCGTGGTGCTGTTTGCCTGTACCACATTGCCGGGATCCACCAACCGCAGGCCTACGCGCCCGGTGATGGGCGCGGTGATGTGACAAAAGCTGACTTGCACTTTGTCATACTGAACTGTGCCTTGGTCGTTCTTCACGGTGCCCTGGTCCTGCAACACGATTTTTTCCTGATCGTCCAGCGTCTGCTTGGGAATGCCGTTCTTCGCCCACGCCTCACGGTAACGATCCAAGTCCATTTGCGCCTGCGCCAATACTTGCGTATCGCGCTCCAATGCGCCTTCCGCCTGCATCAACTGCGCCTCGTAAGGCCGCGCATCGATATCAATTAGTGGGGCGCCTTTTTGGATGAGCTGGCCTTCCTGATAATGAACCTGGCTCACCAGGCCAGTTACTTCACTCGTAATCGTGGCCGTATAAACAGGAGTTACCGTGCCGATCGCATCCAGATAGACACCGATATTTCCTTTTTGCGCAGTCATGGCGTTAATCGTCACGGTTCCGCCGGTGCGCCGTCCCGTCGGAGCAGCTTGCGAATCGTCGTGATGACGCAGGACGAGCACAAAGACGACTGCGAATACCAGCAGCAG
>Ga0302192_10000633_pt1 | contig 22658 bp, 20 predicted proteins | sample II_Bog_E3_2_FD_200230 | JGI IMG/M metagenome (GOLD analysis project Ga0302192, IMG submission 200230) | Peat permafrost microbial communities from Stordalen Mire near Abisko, Sweden - II_Bog_E3_2 | ecosystem: Environmental > Terrestrial > Soil > Wetlands > Peat | place: Sweden: Abisko...
AACTGGTTTTACGATAATATCTTTCGCTATCTGAAAGAGGGCGATCAGGAATATATGGATCGTCTGAAGCGCGCCTATCGCTTCAATCACACTCGCGAAATCGTCGATCTGGTTCAAAAATACATCTTCAAGACCGAGCCTGCGCGAAACGTCACCGACGCGCCGGCGGCGATTAAGACATTTTGGGAAGACTGCACGCTCGCCGGGCTCGAAATCAACCAGTTCATGCGCCTGGTCTCCACGGCCTCATCGATCGATGGTCGCATCTGGGTGTTCGTTGATTCGACGCAGAGTCAGGTCGGCGTTTCCGTCGCCGACGCCAAGAAGGCCGGCGCCCGAGTCTACGCCTATATCGTTCGCGCCATCAACATGCTCGACATGGGGCTCGACGAGGATACCGGCGCGCTGAAATGGGTGCTGGTGCGTGAATATCACCGCAACGACGCCGATCCGGTCAACGATAATGGCTTCGTCGAGGAACGCTATCGGCTGTGGACCGAAGACGAGTGGGTGCTGTTCAAGATCGTTGACATCTCCAAGGAGCAACAGCAGCAATTACAGCTGGTGCAGCCGTCGGCGCTCGAAGCCAACCCGAACATTTCCGCCTATGTCACGCAACAGACCTCGATGACGCAGCAGACGCTGACGCCAAAGGTTATCGATCGTGGCCCTGTAACTATCGGTCGCGTGCCATGCTTCGCTGTCGATAACGTGATTGGCGATCATCGCTACAGCTCGCCGGCGCTGATCGAGGACATCGCCTATCTCGATCGCGCCGTCGCCAATTACTGCTCGAATCTCGACGCGGTGATTCAGGATCAGACTTTCTCGCAGCTGGTTATTCCGACTCAGGCGATCGTCGAAGGTCAGGATAAATACGATCCGCTCTATCAGCTCGGCACCAAGCGCATCTTCACTTATGACGCCGAGGGCGGCAGAGCGCCGGAGTATATTTCACCCGACGCCTCGCAGGCGAAGGTGATCATGGACACCATCGCCGCGACCATTCACGAGATTTATCATTCCGTCGGCATGGCGGGAGAGCGCACCAGCAAGGATAACGCCGTCGGCACCGATGATTCATCCGGCGTCGCCAAGGCATATGACTTCGAGAAGTTGAATTCGCTGCTGACTACCAAGGCCGAGGCGAACGAAAACGCCGAAAACAAGCTGGTCGAGTTGGTGCTTCTGATGAATGGCATCAAGGAGATGCCGACGGAAGAACTGGTTGAATACCCCGACACTTTCGATGTGCGCTCACTGTTCGATGAATTCACTGTCGCCGAGAAACTTGAGCTGATTGGGGCGCCCGACACCGTGCGTCGCGTTCAGATGGGTCAGGTGCAGGCTAAGCTATTTCCAGCGCAGCCAAAGGCAGAAGCCGCCGAAATGGCCGAGGAACTCAAAAGCTGGCCTCCAGAGCCGCTCGAAATCACGCTGGCGACAATGAGCGCCGCAAATGGCAGTCCGCCACAGGGTTCGATTAAGAATGCGCCCGCATCCTCTTCAGCGCCCGGTGGAAAGCCGGCGGCGTCAAGGAATCCCCAGACGAAAAATCGTCAGGGACAGGTCACTTCGGAAACGAAGTGAATTTCCGAGCCGAGAAACTGGCTCAACCGTAGGCCGAGAAACTGGCCGAGGAGTAGTAGATGAATAAGATGATGAAATACTGGGGCGTCGCTCATTTCGACGCCGCCGACGACAAAGCCGCGGCTGATGAAGCCTCGCGCATCGCCGCCGAAAAGGTCGCGGCCGACGCCGCCGCCAAGGCCATCGCGGATAAGGAAGCCGCCGACGCCGAAGCCGCCCGTATCGCCGCCAGCAAGATTCCCGAGGCCGAAGCCAAACTTCTCAAGGAAGTGATGGCGAAGAAGAAGCTGATCGAGGATCTTCAGGAGAAGCTCAAGGGCTTCGATGGCGTCGATCCCACCGAATTCAAAAAGCTGACCGAGCAGAAGAAAGAGGCCGAAAAGGCCAAAAAGGACGCCGAGAAGAAAGCTGCCGAAGCCGCCGGCGACATCGATCGGGTCAAGAAGATCATGGTCGAGGAGCATGAGCGCACGTTGGCGGAAGCCGTCGCCGCGCATGACGTAACCAAGCAGGCGCTCGCCAAGAAGGACGCCGAGATCAACGATCTGACGGTCGGCCAGGCGTTCAACGTGTCGCCGTTCGTCACCACCGAGCTGGTGCTGACGCCGACCAAGGCGCGCGCGGTTTATGGCGCGTATTTCGAAAGCAAGGACGGCAAGGTCGTCGGCTACGACAAGCCGGCGGGCGCCGCCGAGCGCACCGAGCTGATCGATGGCAAAGGCAAGCCGCTACCGTTCGAGGCGGCTATTCGTAAGCTGGTCGAGTCGGATGCGGATCGCGATCATATGCTGAAGTCGAAGATCGCCGCCGGCGCCGGTTCGAAGCCTGGCGCTTCGGGCGCGAAAGTTACTGTCGAGGGCGATGGCGAACCGCGTGGTTTGGCGCGTTTATCGGCGGCTTTGGCGAAAAGCGGCTTCGGCAACGCCTCGAAAAAGTAAATCAAATCGACGCTAACTTACAAAAGTCAGCGTTGACTGATCTTTTTCCTTCCAATAGCTATGCTCTAGGTTTAATATAGCGGTAAGTCGAAAATGACTTACCGCTATGCCGCCGCGTGCGGTGAAACTGGAGTTATGTGAATGCCTCTTTTGCAGGTTCAAGCCGAAAAGCTGTCTCTCGAACAGCTTGAGCGCGGCATTATCGAAGAAATCATCGACATCGACCAGTTCTATGCGCTGGTTCCGTTTTTGCCGGTCAACGGCAAGGCGTATCTCTACAATCGCGAGCAGACGCTTTCCGAGGCCGAATTCCTTTCGCCTTACGATCCCGTCAGCGAAGGCGCCGCGACTTTCGAGGAAGTCACCGCCAAGCTGCGCATTATCGCGGGCGATGTCGATATGGATAAGTTCATCGTCTCGACGATGAGCGATCACAACAGCCAGTTGGCGATTCAGTTGGCCGAGAAGGCTAAGGGCGTCAGCCGTATGTTCCGTCGCGCGCTGATTCAGGGCGACTGTTCGGTTAATCCGAAGTCGTTCGATGGTCTCGCCAAGCTCTGCGTTCCCGATCAGACCCTGGTCGCCGGCGTCAATGGCGCCGCGATGACCCTGGGTATGCTCGACGAGCTGCTCGACGCGGTGAAGCTCGGCGCCGATGCGCTGGTGATGCGTCGTTCGACCTGGCGTTCCGTGCGCGCGCTGCTGCGCTCGTTCAACGGCAACCATGCCGACATGATCATGATCAAGAACTTCGGCCAGCCGGTTCCCGCCTACAATGGCACGCCGGTGCTGCTGAATGACTTCATTCCTCCGACCGAAGTGACCGGCACCAACAACGCCACGACTTCGATCTACGCCGTTCGTCTCAACGAGGCCGATGGTTTCCATGGCATCGTCGGTGGCGAGGCCGCGGGCTTCAAGATCGAGGAAATCGGCACGATTCAGAACAAGGACGCCGTTCGTTACCGCGTGAAGTGGTATGTCGGCACGGCGCTGAAGTCCACCCTGTCGCTGGCTCGCCTGTCTGGCCTGACCAACGTCTAAGGTTGTATGACAGTCAATTCTGACTTATAGTGAGGGCGGGAGCGATCCCGCCCTTTTGCTTTGAGTGGTGAGATGACAAAACAAATCGAAATTTATGGCCACAATGGCTGCGCCTGGTGCGAGCGAGCTAGGGCGCTGGCGACGCGATTCAAGCAGCCGTTCGTATATTATAACTATACGAACGATCCAGCCATACTTGCCGAACTGCTGCTACGCGGCAATAAGGCCGGCGTCGAGGTTAGAACCGTGCCGCAGATTTTCATCGGCGACATTTTACTTGGCGGTTACGAAGACTTCGCTAAGGCGATAGAAAACGGCGAGATCGCGAATTTTCTATCTGGAGAAGTGTAATGGGTTTTCGCAGAATTCGGATCACGCAGCCGACTTGGCTCGGTTTCACCGGTCACATGGCGTCGGTTGAGTTCGTCGATGGCGTTTCGACCACCTTCGTGCCGCAAAATATCTACGATCGCATCGCCGCGGAGCTTTCGATTGTCGATGATCGCAGCGAGGAAATTCTCGGCGTGCAGACGCGCATGATCAGCGCCAGGCTGAAGACGCTGAATGTGCTTCCCGACACGGCGCGCGCGCCGGTGGTCACGCCGGAGGTTGTAGTCGAATTCGTGCCACCGCCGCCGGTGCTTACGCCGAAGTGGACCAAGGAGACGCTCGAAGCGCTGGCCGACAAGACCGGCATCAAGGGTCTGCGCGAGATCGGCGACCCGCTTTCCGCCAAGGGTCGCGCTATTCCCGAACTGATCGAGGCGATTCTACGTGCTCAGAATGAGGTGGTCGCGCGTCGCGAAGGCCAACTGGCTCGATTGAGCGAAGGCTAAGTCATGATCACCTATCCAGCAGGCACGGCGATTAATCTGTCGATTGCGCTGCCGAACGACAGCACGGGCACGCCCGTCGTGCCGCTGGGCATCAACTGGACGCTGACCGACGAGGCTAACCGGCTGGTGATTCAGACGACGGCGGTCGAGGGTCCATTCATATCGCCGATCATTATTCCGATCGCCGCGGCGTCGAACGCGCTGCGTCAGGACATCTATGTCGGGCTCAGTCCCAATCTGTCCAATCAGACTGTCGGCGCGCGCGTGTTGGAGATGGTGATCGCAACCGCCAACGGCGCCTATATCGTCAGATCGACCTATCTGCTGCAAGACACCGGCAATGACGCTCTCCAGCTGCTGGTGAATTCGTTTCAATCGCTGGTGCAGGCCGAGCTTAACGCGGTCAGCATTCCCGGCATCGCGCCCGTCTGGAACGTCACCAGCGACGCCGATAAAGTCGCGGCGATGACCGAAGCCTATTTTCGCATGATCAAGTTCGGCTTTTACGTGCGCTGGCCGCGCGATCCCGACGCTCAGAACATCGTCACCTGGTTCAATGATCGCAACGAGGTGATCGTGCCGCGGCTTTGGTATGTCATGACTATTGACCGGTTCCTGAACTGGTATCCGGAGGATTTTCGTGTCGCGCTGCGTCGCGCCCAGATCATTGAGGCCGTGCATATTCTGGCGCCGAACAAAATTCTGGAGATGCGTCTCGCCGGCGTCACAGCGACCGGTGTTGGCGAGACACGCACGACGTTCTCCAATGTGCGGCCGCTCGATATTGGGCTGTCGCGCGCGACGCTGAAGGTGCTGGCGAATTACATCGACCCCCGCTTCACCACAACTCGCAGCTAAGGAGGCGTCAATGCTGATTCCAAATCAGGTCGGCGTCTGGATGCAGCTGACGGGCTACAATCTATACGGTGAGCCAATATGGGGACCGTCAACGGATGTGCCGTGCTCGATCGTCAGTATGAAGCCGAAGTTGGCGAAGACGCCCATTCGTTCCGAAGCATCCGCCTCGCACTCGGCGTCTGACGAAGAAGATTCGTTGGCGACGATCCTAGTGTCGGCGTCGGCCCCGGTTGGCATCGGCGATCGATTCGAGGTCGTTGGCGAGGATTTTCGCTTTATCACGGTGCAGCAGCGCTTCGATATTCTCGGCGATCTCGATCATTATCAGTGCGAGTGCGAAGCCTGGTTCCTATTGGGGCCTGCTCCGTAATGCGCGTGAGAAGCAAAATCACCGGCTTCGAGGAGATTTCTATCGGACTGCGCCATATCGCCGACAAGGTGAAGGATGGCGCGCGTAAGCAGATGCACCGTTCGGCCGATAAGATCGTCAAGGAGGCGCAGCTCAACGCCCCTTTCGACACCGGCGCGCTTGAAAAATCCATTCACAAGGAAATCTCATACGAGACTAGAGGTCGGCTGCGCATCACCATCGTAGCCGGCGGTGAAGTCGATGGCGTTGATGTAGACGCTTATGTCGTGATGATCCATGAACATTATGACGATATGCGTCCCGGCGAGGGCACGCGGCTAAAGATGCAAGCGAATCCCGGTCGTCTGATCGGTGATCACTTTCTGACACGCGCCTATGATGCTCAGGAAAACAAGCTGCAAAAGGCGATGATCGGTATGGTGTCGTTGCTTGGTAACGTCAAGGTCGGCACGTCGCTTCCAAATATCGATGTGGAAACGGGTGAAGAATGAATCTTTGCATTATAGCCGATATGATCGTCAACGCTGGGCTTGGCGTCCTCGGCACCAGCCTATTCATCGATCACATGCCGGAGACATGCGAGGTCGGCGTGATGATCCGTAATCCGCTCCAAGGCAACCCGATCAATCATTATATTCCAGGCTATGAGAAATGGCAGTTTCAGATCATTGTGCGGGATCGCACGCATGTCGGCGGGGAGACGCGCTCGAACGCCATCAGCAAGCTGCTGTATTTTGGTAATATGAATTTCACTCAGGCCGACGGCAGCAATCTGCTTATAAATTTCTGTCGCCCGCGCACCAAGCCGGTGACTTATCCGCGTCTGCCGAACAATCTGATTGAATGGTCCACGATGTTTGAGGTCAATTCGGCCGAATAGGCTTTGACCTTATTACGGTCAAGCTGTAGAATAGATCAGTTCTGAATTATCTGTCGCTGAAGGAAGCTGTTCCATGTCCGATACAAGAAATATTAAAATCGGCGCGTGCCGCGTCTTCTTTGGCGGCGTCGATCTCGGTTTCACCCAGGGTGGCGTCGAGGTGTCCGTGACGACCGAGACCCACAAGATCATGGTCGATCAGTTCGGCAAGACCATCGTCGATGAAATTATTCTGTCGCGAAACATCGACGCCAAGGTGCCGTTGGCCGAAACGACCATCGAAAATCTGGTCAACATCATGCCGGGCGCCGTGCTGTCGCAGACCGGCGCGACCTATGCCTCGGGCAACATCACCTATACGGCCGTTCCGGTCACTGGCACCGGCACTGTCACGGTCAATGGCATCGTGTTCACCGCCATGACATTGCCCACCGCGCCCAATCAATTCGCCATCGGCGCCAATATCGCCGCGACGGCGGCGAATTTGGCCGCGACGCTCGAAGCATATGATGATCCGGCGATCAACGTCGCCAGCTATGTCGCCACCGCTGGCGTCGTCGCCGTCACTTATGATCAGGCCGGTGGTCCCGATTCGGCTTACGTCGTCGCGGCGGGTAACGCCTTCACGCTCGCCGTCTCCGGCACGGGCGTCACTGTCTCTGGCGCAACTCTGTCGGGCGGCGTCGGCGCGACCTCGCGCACCGTCACCGTGCCGACCGCCGTCAACACCTCGTTGCTGGCCTTGGCGCAGGAGCTGGTTCTGCATCCGCAGATTCTTCCGTCCAGCGATCACAGCCAGGATTTGGTGATTCCGCTCGCCAACACCGCCGGCGCGATGCAGTTCGCCTATCAGGTCGAGAAGGAGCGTATCTTCAACGTCTCCTTCAACGGTTATCCGAACGCGACGACTGGCGAGCTGTTTTCTTACGGCGGTCAGTAATCGCTTGCATCGTCTCTTGAATAAGTCAATACTGACTGGCGCCCACTGGGCGCCAGTTTCAATTTAGGACACGCAACAACATGACAACCCAAGAAACCAAGACGCAATTTCTCGATCTCGACGCTCTGCTGCCGGCGGTCGAAGTGACCGTGAAGCTGGGCGGTAAATCGCACAAGCTGAAGCAGCTTTCGGTGCAGGATTTCGTCGCCAACACCGCCGATCAGCAAAAGCTGGGCGAGGCCAGCACTCTCGCGGCCGAGGTAGAGACGGTCGTGCGAATGCTGCATCGCGCATTTCCGAGCATCACGGTCGAAATGTTCAACGAACTCGAACTCGCCAAGCTCTACAAGCTGCTGTCGTTCGCGCTCGAACAGAACGGCAGCGACAAGGCCAGCAAGGAAGTCGCCGCGGAGGCGAAGTCAGACGATGAAAACCCTCAGACGGCGGCGTAGTTAAAGCTATCGATTTCGGCTTTATCTTCACCCGCTTCTGTCGGTTTTATTCCTACAGTCACCAGAGAGTTTTAGCGATGCCGCTAAAACTTTTCTGGATGATGCACAAGAGCATCGATCGGCTCACGGCCGAGGAAGATATGCGATTGGCGATGACGCTCATTTCATCGGAGAGCGGCGAAGGTTTTTCGTCACTGATGGAAAATTTGCGCAAGCAAATGGGTAAGGTCGTCGTCATCGATGAAGTTAAAACGGCGTTGTTGGAAAAGCACGACCGGGCAGGGATGTTGTCTATCGCGGCGCTCGGTAAAGGCGCATGTCTCGGAAAGGCTTTGAAAAGTGTCAATTAAGGTTGAACTAGAACTCGACTCCGGTGATTTTGAATCCGGTGTTGTTCGCGCGAGCACCACGCTGGCTCAACTTAACACGGCAGCGAGCGGCACTGTCGTTAGCATTAATCGCCTGGAAGACAACTCCAAGTCGTTTCTATCGACGCTGCGCGACGTGACGACGGTGCTAGGACTCGCCGGCGCCGCCATTCACAATGTTCATGCGGTGACGACGGGCTGGGTTGGCGAGATTATTCATCTCAACGCTGAAGTTCAGAAGATGACCGCGACGTTGCGGGCGATGTCCACCGCGACCGATCCGATGAAGGAGGCGCTCGGCAGCATCAAGGATTTGCGTAAGGAGGCCAAGGAAACGCCGTTCTCGCTTCAGGCGATGCATCAGGCGTTCGTGCGTATGAAGTCGGGCGGGCTTGATCCCACCGCCGGTTCGATGAGAGCCCTGACCGATGCGGTCGCGGCGTTTGGCGGCACCGATGAGACCTTGAACCGAGCGGCGCTGGCGTTTCAGGAAATGGCCGGCAAAGGCGTCGTGCAGATGAAGGAGCTGCGTAACCAGCTCGGCATGGCTGTGCCCACCGCGATGCCTATGATGGCGCGCGCCTTTGGCGTCACCTATCAGGAGTTGATGTCGGATGTTCACACCGGCACGGTGAAGGCGACCGAGGCGATCGCGGCTCTGCTCGCCGAAATGAATCGCAGCTTCGGCGGTCAGGGTCTGAGGCAGATGGAGACCTTTTATGGTCAAATGAATCGCTTCAAAACCATCATGATGGATTTGTCGCTAATCGCTGGCGGCGAAGGTAAAGTAGGTGGCTTCTTTCAGACCATCGAGACTCAGTTCGCCGATATGAATAACATGCTCGATGGTTCGATCGGTAAGATGCTCGCTGGTCAGATTGGCGATCAGCTCACCGGCGTCGTGCTGTCGATTCGTAAGGTGATCGATGCGGCGATGGAGATGCGCGGCGCGATCGTTAGCGTCGGCACGGCGATGGCTTATGGTCTCGGCGGCACGATGGCGATCAATTCGACGCTCGGGCTGATCACGATGATTAAAGGTATAGGCGCCGAATGGGCGCTTATGGCGGCGAAGATGAGGATCTCCGACGCTAATATTTCGGCGTCTTGGGCGTCTTTAATGCCGGCTATGGCAACTCTGCGCACCGGAATAACGCTTCTCGGCACAGAGCTTAAAATCGCGGGGCGCAGCGTTCAGATATTTTCGTCAAATTTCATGGCGGCGGTCGAGGCGACGCGCGTCGGAATGACGATGATGGTCGCGCAAGGTGCTTTTTCGTTTCGCGCTTTATCCACCGAGATAAACATAGCGGCACTGAGCATTCGGGGATCATGGTCATCGATGGTGACAACTATTTCCGTGCTACCGCAGGCGCTCTCTGCCGTCGGCTCGATCATTGCTGGCGGCATTATGCCCGCAATGCGGTCGCTTCTCGGCATCGGCGCCGGCGTATTCGGTGTGCTCGCAGCCGGCGCTGTCGCCTTCGCCCCCTATTTGCCGCTGATTTTGGGTGGTCTTTATTTAATCAATGACACCTTCGATCTGATGGGTAATAAGGCTAAAGACGCCTGGAAGGATATGGAGGAATATGGCGCCCGTTCCGCGAAGCAGGCGAAGCAGGTTGGCGACGCCTATATTAATGATTTAGAGAAAAAGTTGGTAATGGTCAGAAGTCGGCCGAAAATATTTCGCGCTGATGGCGACCTCGAAGAGATACAGAAACAAATAGATGCCGCCAAGGAGGCGCAGAGCGGTTTCATATTTTCCGGCACTCAGGCGGACGCGGAAAAATCTTCGAAGGCGCTTATTAAGCCGATGCTGGAGGCCGAGCAAACGCTTCGTCTCGCCTATTTGCAAACCGCTGCCGAGCAAAAGAAGCGTCTCGATCAAGAAACCGCGGACACAATCGCTCACGGTCACTCTGTTGAAGAGGTTACGAAGGAAAATCAGCGAGCCGTTCGCGCGACCAATCTAAAACTTTATGACGATCTCATTGCGAATTACACCGCTTATCAGCAGAAGATGCGGGAGATCGCCGGCGATGGGCAGAAATCGACCACCGATCGGCTCGCCGCCGACATAGCAGCTAAGGAAGCACAGCGTCGCATCGATGAAGAAACCGCCCATCGCGCCGAGGAAGCGTCGCGAAAGATGGGTGTGGCGATGCTCCCTAAGGCGATGAAGGATGAGGAGCTTTTTGGTAAGGGAACCAAGTTCCTCGAAAAGCTCAGCGCCGACATCGAGGGTGCCAAGGCCGGCATCATGGGTCTTGATCCGGATGTTGCCAATCTGAAGCGCTCGCTCGCCGATATGAAGTTTGGCGACGAGAATATCGAGCGCTTCAAACAACTCGGCGATCAGATCCTCGCTGCGAAGCAGGAGGCCGACGATCTCAACACGGTGATGAATTCCGGCAAGAAGATCGATCAGAGCCTCGATACGCTTCTAGCCAAGCAGGCCGAGGAGCATTTCGACCTCACGCACCAAAGCATGAGCGATGTCGAAAAGTTGCAGGAGAAGATCAGGTCTGGCTTCTTCGCCGGCTATGGCGAAGCGAGTTCGCCGGTGGCCGCGAAGCTGGTCGAGCTGCGCAAGCAAACGCAGGATGTGTTCATTTCCGCCGAGAAGGTCGGCAATCTTCTAAAGAACGGCGTGTTTGGCGGTGAGGCGATCACCGGCGCGCAGACCTATTACACCGCGATCGATAAGATCGCCTCGGTGTTCGAGCGCATAAAGGGCTCGATCGTTGACGCCAATATCGGTGAAGCCTTCAGCTCGATCGGCAAGCCAGGCACGCCGATGTTCACGCGCCCGAACAGCGGCGCGCAGGGCGACTATTATTCCAATCTCTATGGCGCGGAGTCGAGCAATCGAACCAACGCCGCGGCGACGACCTCCAGCGCGCAGGGTCTCGGTCAGTTCACCGAAGGCACCTGGATGCAGTTCATCAAGACGATGCATGAGGATATGCTGGCGCTGGGCCGTGACGCCGTGCTGGCGAAACGCACCAGCGATCCCGATATGATGAAGGAGGCGACGGGCTGGCTCGCCAATCAGAACGCCGCTCAGTTGCAGAAGAGCGGTGTCGAGCCGACCGATCAGAACGTCTACGCAGCGCATTTCCTGGGCGCTACGGGCGCCGTCGATGCGCTGAAGGCGCCCGATAGCACGATGCTGTCGGCGATCGACAGTCTCACCAGCGCGCTCAAGGCCAATCCAATTCTGCGCCCGATGACGGTCGGTGACTTCAAGGATTACGTCGCCAGCAAGGGCTTCGGCACCGGTCAGACATGGAGTGGCAAGGCGGCGCCAGCGGTTGGCTCGTCCAACCCACAAGGCTTGAACGACGACGAATCGCGCAAGATGGGCGATGCCGTCGCGAACGAAGCTCGCGACGCGCCATTGCGGGTCAAGAAGCAGTTGACCGAGGATGTAGCCGCTGCGGAGGCTAAGATCGCCGAGGCGAGCGCGATCGAGGTCGAAAACAACAAGCGTGTAGCCGCCTACAAGACGCTGATCAAGGAGGGCAAGGGCGCGAATCCTCTTGATCGTAATCCTGACGCCGACGAATATAAGGAGGTGCTCGCGGTTCTAGCGCGCCTAGATACGGCCGAGGAAGCGCGCGACACTCGTAAGAAGCTGAGAACAGCGGCCAGCGCTGCCGCCGAAAAGCTGTCCGAGCAGTCTAAAAGAGCCGACGAAAAGCTAAAGGATTCGCAGGTCGGTTTGGGTAGTCCGCAGGATGTTCACATCAGCAGTGAGCAGGAGCGCACTAAAAAGGAGAGCGCGCCGAATGTCGAAAAACTCAATGAGGATTATCAGGCCGATCTGAAGAATTATCAGAAGGCGCTAGACCAAAAGAACACCGCGCTCGCTGAGTCCTTGAAGGAGAGCGTCGCCAAGAGTAAGGCGGCGCTTGATTTGGGCACGGCGGAGGCGGCGCATTCGCTCGCGGCTGAAAAAGACGCCGAGGTGACGACTGAGATCAAGGCACTCGATAAGAAGACGCAGGCGAATGTGCGCTTCTTGGAAGGTTTGGATGAGTCGCGCGAGGACGCATTCGAAAAGGAAAAGACACGGCTTAGTAAGGAACTGGCGACCTATTCGGGCACCGAGGAGCAGAAACTCGCGCTGACGAAGAAACTCGATGCCTATGTGATCTCGGAGCAGGCTAAGCTGAACGCTGAGTCGCCGCTCGGCAAGGCGATGAAAAGCTGGACCGACATCGGGCAGAATTTTCAATCCGGCATGATAGCCTCGATAAACACTGTCGCCGATAATCTGACCACTCTCGCCATGCACGGTAAGGTGAAGTGGAAAGATATGACAAAGAGCATGGAAAAGGACATGCTCTCTATGCTGATGAAATGGTCGTTCGGATCGGTTGGTCAGATGGGTAAGCAGGGCGCCAGCGCGGCGTTCGGCGGCACCGGTCTTGGCGCGATGGCGGGCATCGGCGGTCCCGGCACCAGCGGCGTGCCGTCGAGCAGCATCGGTGGTTCCGCTGGCGGACTGTTTGGCGGTCTTCTTGCAAAATTATTCGGTTCTGGCACCGCGCCGGCGGCGAGCACGGATGCGACGATTCTGTCTGGTCTGTATCATACCGGCGGCTTGATCGGCACCACCGGCGGATTAAACTTTCGCTCGGCGTCGATGGGCCTATTCGATAATGCGCCGAAGTTTCACACTGGCGGCGTTGTTGGCGCCGACGAGGTGCCGATCATCGCGCGTAAGGGTGAGGGCGTCTTCACTCAGGCGCAGATGGCGGCGCTTGGTGGCGGTAAGACCCAACACATCAATATTTCTTCGCCGATTTCGGTGAACGCTAATGGCGGCACGCCGGATCAGAATAACGATCTTGCTCAGAAGATCGGCGATCAGGTGCAGCAGTCGATGCGCAACACTATCGTGCAGGAACTTCAAAATCAGATGCGCGACGGCAATATTCTGTCCAGTCGCTACGCTAGACAGTAAGGCTAATCATCATGACTATACCCACATTTACACCGCCGCGTCTGCCCGACATGGGCACCGGCGGCAAATTTAAAACCAAGATATTGAAGGCTGATTTTGGTGACGGCTATACGCAAAGCGCGGCCGATGGTGTGAACTATATTCGTCGCACGGTGACACTTTCCTGGGAGGTGCTGACGCCGACCGAGATCGCCACGATGAACGCCTTCTTCGTCGCGCAGGGCGGCTGGAACCCATTCTGGTGGACGCCGACCGATGAGAGCACGCCGGTTAAGTGGACCTGCGAGGAGTGGGACATCAAGGGCACCAACAGCGGCCTGCGCACCTGGAGCGCAGTGTTCGTGCAATCGTTCAATCTGACCACTTAATAAGCGCTTGCCGATAAGTCAAAGGTGACTTATAAGAAGGAATGTCCTTACTTCCCTCGGTCGGCCAGACTCCAAACCCCGGTGAGTTCGTTACGTTGTTTCGTCTCGATACGACGATCATCGGCGGCACCGTCATGTATTTCTGTCAGGCGGCTTACGGCAGCTCCGAAATTTATTTCGGCGGCGTGCTCTACACCGCGGTCGATGTTGAGTTCTCCGGCTTCGAGACATCCGGCGTTGGCGGTCTGCCGCGTCCGAAGATGAAGCTGTCGAACTGCAACGGGGTGTTTCAGACACTGGTCAACACCTATGGCGATCTCGCTGGCTGCACCATTCAGCGCGTTCGCACCTTCGCGCAGTTTCTCGATGGCGCCAGCGAAGCTGATCCGACCGCCTATTACGGCCCCGAGACCTTCGTTATAGACCGTAAATCCTCGGAAAATCCGGTCTATATCGAGTGGGAGTTATCGGCTTCGTTCGATCAGGAGGGCAAGATGCTGCCGGGCAGGGTGATCCTGCGCGACACTTGCCTGTGGCAATATCGCTTCTGGGACGCCACGACCAGCACCTGGGATTATTCCAAGGCATATTGTCCCTACACCGGCTCCAGTTACTTCGACGCGCTCGGCAACGTGCAGACCTCGCCGGCGCTCGATCAGTGCGGTCGCAATCTATCCGACTGCAAGCTGCGTTTCGGCGCTAATGGCAATCTGCCGTTCGGAGGCTTTCCTGGCGTCGGCCGCGCGAGCGGGGCGAATTGATGGGTGAGCGTAAGCCCCTGCTGATCCCGCCTAACGCGCGCTCCACAATCGTAGCGCACGCGCGCGCCGAATATCCCAATGAGAGCTGCGGGCTGCTGTTCGACAATGGTTTCTATTTGCCGTGCTTCAATTATGCGGCTGATCCGCTGAACGACTTCGAAATCTCCAGCGGAACTTATTCGCAGGCGCTGCTCGACACCTCCAGAAAGATCACCGCGGTCGTGCATTCGCATCCCGGCTTGCAGCGTCATCCTAGCGCCAGCGACACGCGCGGACAGATCGGTACCGCAGTGCCGTGGGTGATCGTGCCGCTCGACGCCGAAAACGTGCTGCCGTTCACACAATGGGGCGATCAGCTACCGATGGCGCCGATCCTCGGGCGTCAGTTTTTACATGGCGTGCAGGATTGCTATTCGCTAATTCGCGATGTCTACGCGCTCGGGCGGCATGAGTTGGCAAAGCAAGAGATTGATTGGCCGCTGCCGCCGATCGATTTACCGCAGTTTCCGCGCGACGACGGCTGGTGGATAGGAACTAAAGATAAGCCGGGTGAAAATCTCTACGTCAATAATTCGCTGAAGACTGGATTTATTCAGATTGCGAATACGGAAGCGCGTCCTGGCGATATGTTTTACATCAAGATTAAGTCCGAACAGGCGAATCACGGCGGCTTGCTAATTGGCGGCGGTCTTATTTTACATCATTTGCCGACGCGCCTGTCACGTCGCGAACCCTCGGGAATGTGGGTGCGGTCGATTGATCGCTGGATGCGTTACGTCGGGCCGGAGAAAACAAATTGAGAAATGTTTATTTGCACGGTTTTCTCGGCGAGAAATACGGACCTATCTATCGACTAAAAGTCGCGACCGCCGGCGAGGCGATCCGCGCGCTGAACGCCAACTTCAAGGGTTTCACTCGCGACATGAGCGAGCACGAATGGGAAGTCGTGCGCGGCGCCGAAGATACCGGAATGCGTCTCGGACTGGAGGATACCAACGCCTTCAGACTGGGTAATGCCGACCTGCATTTTATTCCGGTTGTCGCCGGTTCGAAGCGCTCGGGGCTGGTGAAGACGCTGCTGGGCGGCGCGCTGATCGGCGCGGCGCTGTTCATGGTCACGGGTGGTCTTTCGGCGGTGGCGGGAGCAGGCGTCGCCGCGATGGCGCCAGCGGGTCTCGCTGGCAACCTTGGCATGGTTGGCTTGGCGCTGACCGTCGCCGGCGTCGCCTCGCTGCTCAGTCCAAAAACTAATCCGCAAAAAACCGGTAATAGCGCGTCTTACGCGCTCGGCGCCGTCAACGTCTATACGCAGGGTAATCCGGTGCCGCTGGTCTACGGCGAGGTCAACGCCGGCTCGGTTGTAGTTTCATCCGGTCTGTCGGTCGAATTGGTGCCGCCTGGTTTCGTGCCGGTCACTGGCACGGTGGTGGATGTGAGCACTCCAGCCGGCTACGTGCCGCTTGGTCTAGGCGGTATGATCTCCGGCACTGTCGGAAGCAACGTAGGATCGACATGATGACGCCGAAGTTTCTTCCCGCGCCCATTCAAGGCTCCGGCGGCGGCAAAAAAGGTGGCGGTAAAGGTGGTGGCGCCTCGACCGCCTCGACCGTAACTTATCCAAACTCGCTTCAGTCCGATACGCAAATTCAGGTGATCGAGCTGATCTCCGAAGGACCGATCGTCGGACTAGTAAACGGCGGGAATTCGATTCTATTTGGAAATACGCCAGTCGTTAATCCCGACGCCACCGTTAATTTTCATGGCGTCAGTTGGAATTTTCAGAACGGCGGTCCCGATCAAATGCCGTTTCCGGGCAATTCTGGCGCCCAAACGGTATTCAACGTTGGAACCGAGGTGCTCGCCGAACTGAGTATCGTTAGAACTATAGATGATGCTAATACAACCTCGGTGATAATCATCACCGAGATTCCTGCACTGATGTCAACTTATAACGGTAGCACTTATCCTTGGACTGTCGGCTGGATGGTCGAGGTTCAACCAGTTGACGGCGCCTGGACAACTGTCGTCAATCGGACGATTTATGGCGTGTGCTCGTCGCCGGTTTATATTCAAGATTCATTCGTGCTACCAGTCGGCGGCTTTCCCTGGAATATTCGCTACAGTCGCACCATAGCCAACCAAAATGGCACGACCTTTATCGGTCAGACTTTCTTTTCGAGCTATATCGAGGTGGTTGAGGCGCAGCTTACCTATCCCTACTCCGCGGTGGTCGCATTGGAGGTTGACGCCGCCTATTTCGGTAGCTCGTCGTTGCCGACGCGCTCCTATGCCGTCAAGGGTCTGATCATCGAGGTGCCGTCGAATTACGATCCGATCGCTCGAACCTACACCGGCGTTTGGGATGGCACTTTTAAGAACGCATGGACCAATAATCCAGCGTGGATCTTGCGCGATCTGCTAGTGAACAACCGCTACGGGCTCGGACAGTTCCTTTCGGCAGATATGGTGGATATCTGGGGTCTCTACGCGATCGCCCAATATTGCGACGGTCAGGTCTCCGATGGTTATGGCGGCATGGAAACCCGCTACACTATGAATATTCAGATTATGGATCAGCAGGAGGCGTTCAAGGTCATTCAGACCATCGCCGCCGCATTTCGAGGCATGGCGTTCTGGTCGCTGAGCCAGGTGTTTTGCGTGGCGGATATGCCCGCCGACCCAATCAAACTCTACTCGCCGGCGAACGTCATCGGTGGTCATTTCGAATATTCCGGCACGGCGATGACCTCGCGTCACTCGGTCGCGCTCGTCACCTGGTATGATCCATCTAATTTTTATATCGCCGCCGTCGAGGTGGTGATCGACGACGCGCTGCTGCAAAAATTCGGCTGGCGTCAGCTGGTGATCGACGCGCGCGGCTGCACCACGCGCGCCATGGCTAATCGTTATGGTCGCTGGGCGATCGACACTGAGGAGACCGCGACCGACACCGTGCAGTTCAGCGCCTCGTTCGATTCGGCGAACATCGTGCCGGGCGACATTATCGCTATCGCCGATCCCTATAAGGCCGAAGTGCGCGCCGGTGGGCGCATCATTGCTATATCTGGAAATTATGTCACCATTGACGCGCCGTTCGTTCCGGGTGTTGGCGAGACTTATAATCTGCTGGTCGAATTACCCGACGGTTCGATCGCCACCGGCGCGATCTACGGCTTCGATGTAACCAATACGATAATCGAGTTGGAGACGGCATTTTCGCCGCAACCGCAGATCGCCGCGATGTTTGTGATCTCCGGCACCGATGTCGAGCCGCGTCAGTTCACTGTGCTTTCGCGCAATGAGACCGCGCCGAATATCTTCCAGATCACCGGCTTGTTTTACGATCCGACTAAGTTCGCGCGCATCGAGCAGGATATTAATTTCAATCCTGTGAATTATTATCGTCCGCCCACGACGATCATGCCGCCGTCGAATATGACCTTCAATGAGAGCGTGTTTCTGACCAATGGTGTCGGCTCGAATAACCTCACGGTGTCGTGGACGCCTGGTCCTGATTTTCTCGCCGTCTCCTATCAGGTCTCCGCGCTGACGCCGAATGGTTTCGTTAGTTACGGCTCAGTGTCTCAGGCCACCTTTACGCTGAATAATCCCACCGTCGGCGAATATACCTTCTATGTTTCGGATGTCGGGCTCGCCGGATTGGTTTCGACGCCGCTGACCGCCAGCTACACCGTCACCAGCTGGACTGGTCAGCCGACGCCGACTGTTTCGAATTTGGAGATCGCGGGGCAGGGCAACTCGACGACGTTCGGCGGGCAGAATTGCACGGTCGTCTGGAATAATAATTTTCCGATCACAAGTTACGATTACGGCGCCGCCGGTGAGCCGGCGGGCGGGCAACCCAATCCGTTCTATCGTGACAATTTGGTGCAAATATACGACCCGACGGGTCAGACGCTGCTGAGCACATGGAGCACCACCACCAATACCTTTGAATATACCTTCGCGCAAAACACTGCCGACAACGCGCCATTCAATCAGCCGGCGCAGCGCTCGTTTCTGATTGTCGTCACAGTGCGCGACACGCTCGGCAATGAGTCGCAGCCAGTGTCGATTCTGTGCGACAATCCCGTGCCGGCGATGATCATTCCTAATGTCACCGCCAGTCTTTCAACTATTTATGTGAACTATCCGCCGCCGGCTGATCTCGATTATTCTGGTTCGATCATCTGGCTCTCAACCACTCAAAATTTCAATCCGTTGACCACGACGCCAGTTTATAACGGGGCGCTCAACGCTGTGTCGTTTCCGGCGGCGTCGTTCACGACCTACTATGTGATGTTGGCTTGTTACGACGCCTTCAACCAGCTAAATCTGAACATCTGCCCGGCGATCGCCATCACCGTTGGTGGCGTGCTGGTCGATACGACGCCGCCGCCCGTGCCGACGGGCCTGGCGCTGACCACCTCTGCCTCGCTTAACGCAGATGGCACGCTGATGGTCGATTTAAACGCGACATGGGCGCCGACGCCGGAGATGACGCCGCCAGCGGGTGCGCCGCCAGGCTGGTATAATAATTTCGCCTATTTCAACGTGTCGATTTCTCAAAACGGCGGCGCATATGTCAGTTACCAGACGGCGCTGCCGAGCTTCTCATGGGATGGGCTCGTAGCCGACACGCCTTATTCGGTCGAAGTCGCCGCGGTGTCGCAAAACGGCTACTCGTCGTATTTTTGCAGCTCGGTCAGTATCACCAGCGCCGCGCAGACCACTGGTCCCGCTGCGCCGACTTCCTTCACCGTCGCCGCCTCGCTGAAATCAGCCTATCTGCAATGGATTAATCCGAGCAACACCGATCTCGCCGGCGTGCAAATTTGGCAGAGCATGGATTCGGTCGAGGCGGACGCGGTGCTGGTTGGCTCGGTGTCGGGCCAGGCGTTCACCGTTTCCGGACTGACCACCGGCACGGCCTATAATTATTGGCTGCGCCCGTTCAATACCTCGGGATTGTTTGGCGCCTATGTCGGGCCTGTATCGGTCACGCCGGGCCAGGTGGCAAACGGCGACATCGCCGCCAGCGCCATCACCGCTGATAAGATTCTCGCCGGCACCATCACCGGCGATCGACTTAACGTGAGCACCTCATTTCCGGCGACGATCACCGTCGGCTCGTCGGGCATCACCATGGGTGCGATGCTCAATCCGGCGAACTTGATCAACGCCGGCAGCACGACGATTAATCCGGGCCAAATTCTGATCGCAGGCTCGACCACATTAGCGAACTGGCAGCAGGGCGGCGACACCACCAAAATCTCCGGCGGCGCTATCTCGGCCAACACCATCGCGGCCAACGCGCTCACCATCGGCCTGCGCGGTATCACCGTGACCGGCATTCGGTTTTCGTTCGACGGCTCCAATAATCTCAACTGGACCGCCGGCGCGATCGGCTACGTCGATAACTCTGGCACGGCGCAAAATGTGGCGATCAGCGCCGGCACGGCCGCTTGGACCACGGGCACGCTGTATGTCGGTTGGGCGATGGGCGCCACAACGCTCGTCACCAACACCGCGCCCTATTCGGCCGCGACCTACGTCGCTCTGGCGGTCTACAGCGGCGGCACCTATCTGGTCGCGGATTATGGTCAGACCACTATCACCGGAGCGATGATCGTCACCGGCTCGATCACCGCGGCGCAGATCCAGACCGGCACCATAACCGCGGCGCAGATAGCAGCGGGCACGATCACCGCGACGCAGATTGCCGCGAATTCAGTCACTTTTGATAAGATGGCGGGCGGCACCATCAGCGCCTCGACGGCGATCTATCTTGGCGGCACCACTTTCGAATTGAGCGCCACCAATCAGCAGCTGATCATTCAGGACGCGCAGCTGACGCCAGTGACGCGGGTGATCATCGGTAATCTCACCGGCGGCGCCTCGAATTATGGCGCGGAGTTTTTCAACGCCGCCGGCGCGCTGATCTTTTCTACTGGCGGCGGCATCTCGGCGGCGGCTATCTCGCCGGGTCTAATTGTTGACTCGATGATCACGAGCATCGCAGCATCGAAGATCGTCGCGACCAGTCTATCGGCTATTTCCGCCAATCTCGGCACGATCACCGCCGGTCAAGCCAGTGATGCCGCTGGTATGTTCGTGATTAATTTCACCAACGCTAATTTGATCGTGTCGGATTAAGTCATGACCAAGCGGCTTTTATTGGGAGCATTTCCAGATGGGGGCTACGGGCTGCGCATTAGCGAGCCCGGTTACGATGTTACGTCGAATCCCGTGGATAATGAGCAGTTGCTTTTCAATTCAGACTGGCCTGGCGTGCTGCCGATTTACTTACTTGGCAATGTGTCGGTCAGCAACTCAACTGTGACGGTGACGTATCCCGATAATCTTGGCTATCTACCAATGGCTTCAGTATTGATGAACGACAACGGCGGGGGCTATCAGGTATTTGCGTTGACAAATAATGTTGTGGATGTCGGATCGCTAAGCGGTTATGTGTTCGAGGGTAACGCTTTTACCAATGTTCAGGTAACTCTATACGTCGATCATGCCACCTTTTATTCTAGCGGCACGCTGGACTTTAGTTACGCCATTTATCGCATGAAGGGATTTACGTCATGAGCCAGCGCGTCATTTTAGGAAATTATGACGGCAATGTCGGCATGTGGATCTCGGCGCCGGGTAAGGACGCCAGTTCGACGGTGTTCGAAGATCTGTTGGTTGATACGACCCGCATCAATATGCAGCCGATCATGAAAGGTGTAATATCAGGTATATCGATGCCGCAAACCGCCTCTTCGTCGCCGTTCGTAATTTATATAAGCGGGTTGCCGTTCAACGAGAGCGGCTGGATGAACTGGGGTCTGACCATCACGCACGGGCTTGGTTACGTGCCGCTATGTCATCTATCAATTTTAAACTACGAACCGGGCACTGACTCGCCGCAAGTATATATTACGAGCACCACATTGACGCTTTTTTACAGTCAGGTTTGGACTAATAGTGGATTAGGTATTCCCAATTCTATGCCTAATCCGATCAGCTTCAACGCTGACTTTCACTGGACGCTATTTCGTCAGGCGGCGGTGTGATGGTCGAGCGCATCATTTTAAACGATACCACGTTTCAAATTAGCCGGCCCGGCTACGATGTGACCACTTGCACCGAGCAGGAGATCGCCTTCGACGGCTTTCTTGGGCCTTATAATGGCTGTCTGATGTCGGGTGAAAGCTCCGAGGGCTCGACAGGTTGGACCAGCTACTCAACCGGAAATCCGTTTCTTGGCGGCGCGACGGTTTATCGCAACTATCTCAATATTCCATTTGGTTTTTCGCTATCAGCGCCGCCGCAGGTGATTTACACTGTGCGTAATACGGGTGGTGGGTTAACCGGCGGCGCCTGGCCGAGATTCGCGGCGGCGAATAATCCTAGCGGGTCGGGTTATGAGACGGCGGTGGTGTGCGGCGCCGTCACCTATGTTGATCACCTGATGCTTTACATCGATACGCCATTCGAGAGCATCTTCACCGGCAGTTACGGTATCGCCTTCGACATCGCCTATGTGGTGTTTCAAACCTAGAGGTCTGTAATGTTCGTATTTTATAATCCGACGACGCTGGCGATCGATCATGTCGTGCATATGGCGCCGCCAAATTACGCGGCGTTTCTGGCGACACGGCCCGATCTGACCTGGGTGCAGACTGATCTGAAGCTTAGTCCGAAGGAAATCGAAATTCTTCCAAACAAGACTGTCGGCAAGCGCGTGGCAATGACACTGACGCCGACGCTCGCCAAGGCTGGGCTGGAGAGCACGGTCGCCGGCATTCCGCCTGGCGCGGCGATCACTTTTAATGGCGCGGTTCAAGGCGTCATGGATGCAAGCGGGCTGCTCGAATTCACTCCGGCGACCGCTGGCGTCTACAAAATCACCATTACATGCACCGGTTTTATCAAGGAGGAGCTGTCTCTTGAAATTCTCGCTTAATCTCGATCTGACGCCTCTCAAGACCGCGGCTTTTACCACGATCGACGCCTCCGCGGCGAAGATCACGACGAGCTGGAGCGCGCTGGCGCCGATGCACGCCGCGAAACTGCAATCGGCTCAGGCCGTGCTTGCCGGCGCCGCGAAGACACCAGAGTTGATCGCCGAGGCCGCGCAGCGCAAGCTCACGGTCATTGGACTGTGCCAGCTGATCGTCGAGAAGGCTCAGACGCAGCAGAGCGCGCTACTGGCGCTCGACGCCAAGCGCCAGGCCGCGAAGGTCGCCGTTGGCGCGGCGACGACACAGCCAGCGATAGACGC
>Ga0302192_10000649_pt1 | contig 22441 bp, 8 predicted proteins | sample II_Bog_E3_2_FD_200230 | JGI IMG/M metagenome (GOLD analysis project Ga0302192, IMG submission 200230) | Peat permafrost microbial communities from Stordalen Mire near Abisko, Sweden - II_Bog_E3_2 | ecosystem: Environmental > Terrestrial > Soil > Wetlands > Peat | place: Sweden: Abisko, Stordalen...
CGTGCAAGGTCTTCGTGCTATTACCATCCCTGCCGTGGCCGCGGACTTCAGCGGAATCATGGATTCCGTAGTTCATCTCAAACCTATTATTCAGCAGGCTACGGTAACCGTTAACACCCTTTACATACTTGATGCCTCCGCTGATGCTCCCGGTGAGGCAAAGACAGACTTTTATTGCGGATCACCCGTAGTGGTGTTGAATTTCTCTGATCTGCCGCCGGGCGCTTATGCATTGGCGGTTCTTCACGCCACAGGTGTCCCTGAACCGCACCAGATATCGCTGATCTTGTCTAAGACGCCTGAAAATCGTTGGATGCTTGCCGGCTTTTTCGACAAGCCAATGACTGAGGCGGGCCATGGTGGTTTATGGTATTGGGTCTCTGCGCGAAAGTTCGCGCAAACGCCCTCGAGTTGGGCAGCCTGGCTTTACTATCGTCAGGCTGCGTTTCTTCTCGACCCGCTCGACCTCTTGTCCAGCCCCAACCTGCAGAAGTTGCAGCATGAAACCGATGATGTGCATCCAAACGGGCTTCCGGTCACGAGCCCGATGATTGTGAATGCTGCCGGCGATACTTTCACCGTGACCTCAATTGACCCGACTACGGAATTCGGCGGTGCTTTGGATCTTGAGGTACATTACACTCCCAACGGAACCCAAGCCGCTCAATTGCGCGACCCTCCCCAGGCGCGCAAGCAGGTGACCGACATCATGCAGGCGCTGCTCAAAGAGCATCCCGATTTGCGCCAGGCCTTCCATGGCATGTGGGTTCGCGCCGATCAGGGGAACACTTCCCTCTTCGCGTTGGAGATACCGATGGATGGTATAGCCGCGTCCGGCACGTTAGCGAATCCGGCTACCAACCCTTCTCAGCACGCGACCGTCTTCCCCGCTCAGCAATAGAGATTTCCCTGAAGCCCTTCGCGGGCCGCCCGTGAGACGAACCGTGCCATCAGGGTCCGTAATCCGCGCGAAGGACTAGCGCAATAATTGTGAAATGTACTGGGGATACGTGATCCGGCGCGAGCTCCTTCCAGGATCAAAGCGCTCCAGTGGTGCAACCGGTACATTCCACTGTGGACTGAATAAACGTTCCAGCCCTAATCCGATTCCGGCCAACCAAGATTAATCCTCCTCCGCAGACAACCCCCCACAAAGTGAATGCATCCTTTCCATCATCGTAGGGTCGGTGTTTTTGGGGAAAAACTGCCATACCCTTGATAGCTCCTCCCCTCCCCTCTTTCAGGAGTCAACGATATGGAAACAGCGGTTGAAGAGCCCGTTGGCGGCCCTAAGCGCCAGGAACTCGCATTGAACGGCAACCAGGATCCGGAGTCGGCGCCGCAGGAATACTTGACCGCGATTCTCGAAAGCCTTCAGACCATGAAGAACGGGGATTTCAGCGCGCGCCTGCCGGGCACGTGGACTGGATTGCCTGGCAAGATTGCCGACAGTTTCAACGAAATTGTCGCGGCTAACGAGCAAATGGCGTTGGAGTTGAAGCGCGTCGGCCAGGCTGTGGGAAAAGAAGGTAAGACGCGCGAGCGGATTCGCATGCAGCAGCGTCGTGGTGCATGGGATGGCATGGAAGTTTCGGTAAACACGCTGGTGGAAGATCTGCTGAGGCCGACGACCGAGGTCACCCACGCAATCGCGGCTGTCGCCCAAGGCAATCTTACCCGGACGGTTCGCCTGGATGTGGACGGGCGCCCGCTCGAGGGCGAGTTCCTGCGCTCCGCAAATATCGTCAATACCATGATTCAGCAACTCGGCGTATTCACCGAAGAGGTCACGCGCGTGGCCCGCGAAGTGGGCACCGACGGCAAGTTGGGCGGGCAGGCAAAGGTGCCCGGCGTAGCAGGCACCTGGAAGGACTTGACCGACTCAGTCAATTCAATGGCTTCGAACCTGACCGGCCAGGTAAGAAACATTGCCGAGGTGGCCACCGCAGTGGCCAGCGGCGACTTGTCACGTAAAGTAACCGTCGATGTGCGTGGCGAAATTCTGCAGCTCAAAGAAGCCATCAACACCATGGTCGACCAGTTGCGCTCCTTCGCGTCCGAGGTCACGCGCGTGGCCCGCGAAGTGGGTACGGACGGCAAGCTGGGTGGTCAGGCTGTGGTGCCCGGCGTAGCAGGCACATGGAAGGATTTGACCGACTCAGTTAACGCAATGGCCGGCAACCTGACTGCCCAGGTAAGAAACATCGCCGAAGTAACCACGGCCGTGGCTCGCGGCGACCTTTCGCGCAAAATCACCGTCGACGTGAAGGGCGAAATTCTGGAGTTGAAAGACACCATCAACACCATGGTTGACCAGCTCAACGCGTTCGCCGGAGAAGTAACGCGTGTGGCACGCGAAGTGGGTACCGAAGGCAAGCTGGGCGGCCAGGCTAACGTGCCGGGCGTCGCAGGAACGTGGAAAGATCTCACCGATAATGTGAACTTCATGGCCGGGAACCTTACCGGCCAGGTTAGAAACATCGCCGAGGTGGCAACCGCGATTGCGAACGGCGACCTTTCCCGCAAGATCACCGTCGATGTACGCGGGGAGATTCTGCAGCTCAAAGAAACGCTGAACACCATGGTGGATCAGCTCAACCGCTTCGCCGGCGAAGTAACCCGCGTTGCCCGTGAAGTGGGAACTGAAGGCAGATTGGGCGGCCAGGCCAACGTGCCCGGCGTCGCCGGCACTTGGAAAGATCTTACTGACTCGGTGAATTCGATGGCCGGTAACCTCACGGCGCAGGTTAGAAACATCGCCGAGGTCACCACAGCCGTGGCCCGCGGCGATCTATCCCGCAAAATCACTGTCGATGTGAAGGGCGAAATCCTCGAGCTCAAAAACACAATCAACACCATGGTCGACCAGCTCAACGCGTTCGCCGGCGAAGTTACCCGCGTGGCGCGCGAAGTGGGTACAGATGGCAAACTCGGTGGACAGGCTCAGGTTTCCGGTGTTGCAGGAACATGGAAGGATCTTACCGACAACGTAAACTTTATGGCCTCGAACCTGACCGGCCAGGTAAGAAACATCGCCGAAGTGGCCACGGCCGTAGCCCGCGGCGACTTGTCGCGCAAAATCACCGTCGACGTGAAGGGCGAGATTCTCGAGCTCAAAGACACTCTCAACACCATGGTTGACCAGCTCAACGCGTTCGCAGGTGAAGTTACGCGCGTGGCTCGTGAGGTGGGCACAGATGGCAAACTCGGTGGACAGGCGCAGGTGCCGGGCGTGGCCGGAACCTGGAAAGATCTCACCGACAACGTGAACTCCATGGCCTCGAACCTGACCGGCCAGGTGAGAAACATCGCCGAAGTCTCCACCGCCATTGCCAACGGCGACCTTTCGAAAAAGATCACCGTGAACGTGAGCGGCGAAATTCTGCTGCTCAAAGAAACCATCAACACCATGGTCGATCAGCTCAACCGGTTTGCCGGTGAGGTGACGCGCGTCGCCCGCGAAGTGGGAACCGAAGGCCGGTTGGGCGGCCAGGCAAACGTTCCTGGCGTCGCCGGAACATGGAAGGACTTGACCGATTCGGTAAATTTCATGGCTTCGAACCTGACTGGACAGGTGAGAAATATCGCGGAGGTTACAACGGCCGTTGCCCGCGGCGATCTGTCGCGCAAGATCGCGGTCGACGTCAAAGGCGAGATTCTTGAGCTGAAAAACACCATCAACACCATGGTGGACCAGCTCAACGCGTTTGCCGGCGAAGTGACGCGCGTGGCGCGCGAAGTGGGCACCGATGGCAAACTCGGCGGACAGGCCGTTGTGCCGGGCGTGGCAGGTACATGGAAGGACTTGACCGACTCGGTGAACTTCATGGCCGGCAACCTGACGGCGCAGGTGAGAAACATTGCCGAAGTAGCCACGGCCATTGCGAATGGCGATTTGTCACGCAAGATTACTGTCGACGTGCGCGGCGAGATTCTGCAACTCAAAGAAACACTGAACACCATGGTCGAACAGCTTCGCTCATTCGCGGCCGAAGTTACGCGTGTGGCGCGCGAAGTGGGTTCGGAAGGCAGGCTCGGCGGCCAGGCAAACGTTCAGGGCGTGGCCGGAACCTGGAAGGATCTTACCGATTCAGTGAACGCCATGGCCGGCAACCTGACTGCCCAGGTAAGAAATATTGCCCAAGTTACAACCGCCGTCGCGCGCGGCGACCTGTCGCGAAAGATCACAGTCGATGTGAAGGGCGAGATCCTCGAGTTGAAAGACACCATTAATACGATGGTTGACCAGCTGAACGCTTTCGCCGCCGAAGTGACGCGCGTGGGTCGCGAAGTCGGTACCGAAGGCAAGCTCGGCGGTCAAGCGAGCGTACCCGGCGTCGCAGGCATTTGGAAGGACCTTACAGACAACGTAAACGTGATGGCGGCAAACCTTACCGAACAGGTGCGCGGCATTGTGAAAGTCGTAACCGCCGTCGCCAACGGCGTGCTTACCCAGAAGCTGACGGTAAACGCCAAGGGCGAGGTAGGTGCGCTGGCCGAGACCATTAACAATATGACCGACACGCTGGCGACCTTCGCCGATCAGGTGACAACCGTAGCGCGCGAGGTCGGCGTGGAAGGAAGGCTCGGCGGACAGGCAAACGTACCCGGTGCGGCCGGCACATGGAAGGATCTGACTGGAAACGTAAACCTGCTGGCCGCCAACCTTACCAACCAGGTGCGCGCCATCGCTGAAGTGGCCACGGCCGTGACCAAGGGGGATCTGACCCGGTCGATCCAAGTGGAAGCCAGTGGCGAAGTCGCCGAACTCAAGGACAACATCAATACCATGATCGACAATCTTCGGCTTACGACCGACCGCAACACTGAGCAGGACTGGCTGAAAACAAATCTCGCGCGGTTTACCGGCATGCTCCAGGGCCAGCGCGATCTGGGCGCTGTAGGCCGCATGCTGCTCTCAGAGCTGGCGCCTCTGGTGAATGCCCAGCAGGGCGTCATCTATCAAATGGGCGGCAGCGAACCCACGGCAGACGCCGGAACGCTCGTGCTGCTTTCTACATTCGCCGACACACCCGAGGGCTACGTGAGCGAAGTAAGAGTTGGCGAAGGTCTCGTAGGTCAATGCGCGTCAGAGAAAAGGCGCGTGCTGATTACCGAGATGCCCAGGAAGACTACTCCCATACGCTCCGGCCTGTTTAAAGCGCCGCCGAAGAACGTAATCGTGCTCCCTGTCCTCTTTGAAGACCGCGTGAAGGCTGTTATCGAATTGGCCAGTCTTGGCGCATTCACCGCATCGCAGCTCGCATTTCTTGAGCAGCTCACATCGAGTATCGGCATCGTGCTCAACTCGATTGAAGCAACCATGCAGACTGAAGGTCTGCTGAAGCAGTCGCAACAGCTCGCCGCTGAACTGCAGACGCAACAGAAAGAGCTGCAGCAGACAAATGAGCAGCTCGCACAAAAAGCGCAGGAACTCGCTGAACAGAATTACGAAGTTGAACGCAAGAACCAGGAGATTGAGCAAGCGCGGCGCGCTCTCGAAGAGAAGGCGCGAGAGCTTGCGCTCACCTCGAAGTACAAGTCAGAGTTCCTTGCCAACATGTCGCACGAGTTGCGCACCCCGCTCAACAGCATCCTGGTGCTGGGCCAGCAACTGGCTGAGAATCCAGATGGCAGCCTTACGCCGAAGCAGGTGGAATTTGCACGCACCATTCACGGCGCAGGAACCGATCTTCTCAATCTGATCAGCGATATCCTCGACCTCTCGAAAATCGAATCCGGCACAGTCTCCGTCGAGGCGGAAGAGGTCTTCTTCAGCGCCGTGCTTGATGCAATCGCGCGTCCATTCCGGCACGAAGCTGAAAATCGGAAGTTGTCCTTCGATGTCACGGCCAATCCTGAGATGGGTCGCAGTCTCGTTACCGACTCGAAACGTTTGCAGCAGGTGTTGAAGAATCTTCTGTCGAATGCCTTCAAATTCACTGAGCACGGCAGCGTCCAACTCGCCGTCTCCCAGGCAAAGTCCGGATGGAGCTCCGATCATCCAATCCTGAACGGCGCAGGCTCGGTAATCGCCTTTGAGGTGAGCGATACCGGCATTGGCATTGCGCCGGAAAAGCAGCGCATCATCTTCGAAGCGTTTCAACAAGCCGACGCTGGTACCAGTCGTAAATTCGGAGGAACCGGACTTGGGCTTGCCATCAGCCGCGAGCTCGCCAACCTGCTGGGCGGCGAAATTCAGCTGAAAAGCGCGCCTGGTCATGGCAGCACATTCACGCTCTATCTGCCGCAAACTTATGTGGGTCCCGCCGTATCGCCCGTCTCCAAATCCGGCGACAAAACCAGCGTCTCCTCAGGCACAGCCACCTTCCTCACTACGGTTACCGTAGCTAAACAGGAAGCCATTATTATCGCGGATGATCGCGACAATCTGGAGTCCGGCGACAACGTACTGCTCATTGTTGAGGACGATCCGCATTACGCCAGCGTGCTCTGCGATCTTGCTCGCGATAAAACCTTCAAGGTTCTTATCGCCACCACGGGCGCCGAGGGCTTGGCCCTGGCCCGCGAGTTTCATCCAACAGCGATTTCACTCGATGTCTTCCTGCCTGACATGCTTGGCTGGACGGTGCTGAATCACCTTAAGCAGGATCCCGCCACACGCCACATTCCGGTGCAGATGCTTACCCTGGATGAAGACCGGCGTCACGGATTGTCGCGCGGAGCCTTCGCTTATGTCACCAAGCCCTCCACCACCGAAGAGATCGATGCCGCACTGATTCGTATCCGCGATTATTCGCAGCGTCAGCGCAAACGGTTGCTGGTGGTTGAAGACAATCCGGCGGAGCAGTTTACTATCCGCGAACTGCTTGGCCACGAGGATATTGACATTGAGGTGGCGGAGTCCGGTCAAGCTGCTCTCACAGCGTTATCGAGCGAATCTTACGATTGCATCGTACTCGATCTCCGGCTGCCCGACATCAGCGGCTTCGATGTGCTTGAGCAACTTCGTGACGACGCGGAACTCAAGGATATTCCGGTCGTGGTCTTCACCGGAAGAGAGCTGAACCCTGAAGAAGATGCTCAACTGCACACACTCGCGCGCAGCGTAGTAGTTAAAGACGTTGAGTCACCCGAACGACTGTTGGACGAGACCGCGCTCTTTCTTCATCGCGTCATCACCAACCTTCCCCAGGAAAAACAAAACATGCTTGATCGCCTGCACCGGTCCGACGATGCGCTTGCGGGCCGCAAAGTGCTGGTTGTCGACGACGACGTGCGAAACATCTTTGCCGTAAGCAGCGTCTTGGAACGGCGCGGCATGACAGTGTTATCCGCGGGGACAGGACGGGAAGCAATCGCGACGATTGAATCAACTCCGGATCTGGCAATCGTTTTGATGGATATCATGATGCCGGAAATGGACGGATACGAAACCATGCAGGTAATCCGCCAGAATTCAGCCTTAAGACGGTTGCCGATCATCGCACTTACAGCCAAAGCAATGAAGGGCGACCGGGAGAGATGTCTCGAAGCAGGTGCGTCAGAGTACCTGGCCAAGCCAGTCAACACCGAACAACTGCTTTCGGCTCTCCGAATCTGGTTGCATCGGTAGTGGTAGTTAAGACTGAGCATGTTCACATGGGGCGCGACCCGATTGCACGCGCTGCCGGATTGTAGATCCAAATGCAGATTGAAGAGCTGACGCGGCGAGGAGAAACAACGATGACGGCGGGCGAGAAAGTCAACATCCTCATGGTTGATGACCAACCAGCCAAGCTCTTGAGCTACGAAGTTATCCTTGCGGACCTCGGTGAAAACCTGATTAAAGCCCGTTCTGCAAGCGATGCCCTGAGTATCTTATTGAAGACCAATGTTGCCGTGGTGCTGATGGATGTAAGCATGCCGGATGTTGACGGGTTTGAGCTGGCCGAGCTTATTCGACAGCACCCTCGCTTCCAGGAAACAGCAATCATCTTCATCTCCGGCGTGCACCTATCCGATTCAGATCGAATCCAGGGATATCGTCGCGGCGCGGTCGATTACATTTCTGTACCGGTTGTTCCCGAAGTCCTGCGCGCAAGAATCAGCGTGTTTATCGATCTTTACCGCAAGACTCGCATGCTGGAGTCATTGAACAAAGAGCTTGAGCAACGTGTGGAAGATCGTACCTCGGAGCTCAGAAAGAGCGAGGCCGAATTCAGAATGCGCGCCGAACTGCTCGAGGTTGCCTCTGAAGCCATCATCATGCGCTCGGTGAACAGCGACAATATCGAGTTTTGGAATACCGGCGCAGAGGACCTTTATGGCTGGAAGCGCGATGAAGTGATAGGCAAGGACATGCACAGGTTGTTGCAGACGGTTTTCCCTGTTCCTCGATCAGAAATCGCCGACGCTCTTCAGGTGCGCAGGTCCTGGCAGGGTAATCTGATCCAGACCACCAAGAGCGGCGCCCAAATCGTGATTGCATGCCGAAAAACTGTCAATCAGGAGGGCAATGCTGTTCTCGAGATTGGCCGAGATATCACCGCGCAGTTGCGCGCCGAAGAAGCACTCCGCGAAACCGAGAAACTGGCTGCCATGGGCCGCGTGGCCAGCATTATCGCGCACGAAATCAATAATCCGCTAGCGGCCATCACCAATCTCTTTTACCTGTTGCGCGGGCACCCGTCGCTCAGCCCGGACGCGCGCGCGCTTGCAGAGATGGCCGAGAAGGAACTGCAACGCGTGAGCCACATAACTCGACAAACTCTCAGCTTTTACCGGGAGTCGAAGCACCCGATTTCGATTCAAGTCGAGGAGTTGCTCGATGACGTGCTGGGGTTGCAGCAGCGCGCGCTCAACTCCGCAAAGATTGCCGTACGCAAAGAATACTCGTCGGTTGCGCCAGTGAATGGATTCCCTGTTGAGCTGCGGCAGGTTTTCCTCAACCTGATTAGCAACGCTATTCAAGCAATGCCTGATGGCGGCACCCTTGGCATTCACATCCACGGGACCACCGACTGGGTCAGAAATCGACGCGGCACCATGGTATCCATTTTCGACACCGGCAGTGGCATTCAGCCCGCGGACGCAGCGCAGTTGTTCCAACCCTTTTTCAGCACAAAAGCGACTAAAGGTACGGGGCTGGGGCTCTGGATCAGCAAGGGCATTATTCAAAAATACGATGGACGGATTGATTGTAGAAGCCTTCGAAGCAGTACCGGATGTGTCACCTGCTTCCGCGTTTTTCTTCCGTCGACCAGAAGCATCGATCGCGGCTTCGTAGGCACCGAGGAATCCACTTTTGCGGAACGTAAGGCGATTGTGGGAAGCCCGGGATAAGCTCCTTCGCTCAACCTTGTGGATCTTATCTATTCGCCTGAGACTTCAAGGCATCTGCGTGTTCGCGTTTCAGTGGAGCCCCGTCCCCTCGGGCGCAGGATTGATTCATCGGGCTACCGGCACTACCGGCTCAAAACCATTTTGCCCATCCAACTTTGATTAGAGGCAACGAGGAGAAGGGAAACCCGCATCAAACTGCGTGGATAATGTCGCGAATTGACGTGGCTATTGTAGTCAAATCGATCGTCCGCATTCCCCGCACAAATTCATGTGCTAGACAAAGGAGCCTGAGACAAAATGCAAAGCAACAGGGGGGTTGTATTTGTCGTTGACGATGAGGGATTGATTGCGAACACGCTGGCGATGATCCTCAATCAAACGGGCTTTGCCGCGAATGCATTCGAAGATCCCTTTCGGGCCTTGGATGCGGCAGCCGGCGGTTTAGTACCCGACCTTCTTATTACTGATGTGATTATGCCCGGAATGACCGGAATTGACCTCGCGGTAAAGTTCCGCGCAGAATACCCCGGATGCAAGATCTTGCTATTTTCCGGCCAGGCTGCCACTGCGGACATGCTTGCAACTGCCAAACTCCATGGCCATAATTTTGAGGTCCTTGCGAAGCCGGTACATCCTTCAGATCTTCTCGCCAAACTGCGCGACCTTACTGAAGGCAGTAAACAAGAAGCCGGATCTGAGACTCAGATAAACTGAAAAACCATCTAACCGCAAAGAATGGAAGCGCAAGCGTCTGATTGCAGTCCACTCTACTTTCTGACCGCACGTTTGCTCAACTGATTTCACCCATCGGCAATCGGTCGCGAGTGGAGAATGAACGGGACTCCCCAAGCAACGGCCCCTTCACAACACCCGTTTCTTAAGTCCGACTATGCCACGATCCCTTTCGTCTACCTATCGATTTCAGCTCCATGCTGGTTTCAACTTTGACGACGCGGCGGCAGTCGCCCGATACCTCAAAGATCTGGGAATATCCCACGTTTACTGCTCTCCATATCTGCAAGCAGCAGCAGGAAGCATGCATGGATACGATGTGGTCGACCCGCAGTCGGTAAACGCCGAACTGGGCGGCGAAGAGGGCCACAAGCGATTCTGCAGCGCGCTTGACGCACTCGATTTGGGCCAGGTGCTCGATATTGTTCCCAACCATATGGCAGTTGGCCAGGAGAACAGGTACTGGTGGGACGTGCTCGAGAACGGACCATCCAGCCGATTTGCCGCGTGGTTCGATATTGATTGGAATTCGGCTGAGGTGAAGCTTCAAAACAAGGTGCTGATCCCCGTCCTTGGCGATCAGTACGGACGAGTGTTGAGCGCGAACCAGATCGCAATCCACTTTGACGGCCAATCGTTTCAGTTGCGCTACTTCGATAATTCGTTTCCTCTGGCGCCCCGCTCGCTTGCAATTCCGTTAAGCATGGCCGCGAAGTATGTGAATGCGCCAACACTGGGGTTTATCGCCGATAGCCTCGCGCGGCTCCCCTCGCCCGATTCGACTGAAGAAGAAGTGTTGACTGCACGCCATCGCGACAAGACCATTCTTTACCAACTCTTGCAACGTGATACCAAAGAACATCCGGGAGTGGCAGAAGCAATTGCGCGCGCCGTGAATGAGCTGAATGCAAACATTGATGCACTCGACTCATTGCTTAGTTTGCAAAACTACCGGCTGGCGTACTGGCGTACGGCCGACCAGGAGCTCGGATATCGCCGCTTCTTTGATGTCAACAGCCTGATTGGCGTCAGAGTCGCGCGGCCAAGGGTCTTCGCCGCAACCCATCTTCGCATTATGGAGTGGTTAAGGAACGGCGTTCTCGATGGCGTGCGAGTCGACCATCCTGATGGCTTGCGCGATCCAGACTTATACTTCGAGCGGTTGCGTGCGGGCTCACCCCAGGCCTGGATTGTCGCTGAAAAGATTTTGCAGCCTGAGGAGTCGTTACGAACCGGCTGGCCCATCGACGGCACCACTGGATATGACTTTCTAAACACTTGCAACGGCCTTCTTGTTTATGGTGAGGGGCTCAACGAGTTGACCGATATTTACACAAACTTTCTGGGAGAGTCAGTCCAATTCGATTCGCTGGTACATACCGCAAAGCTGAAGGTGCAACATGAAGCATTAGGCAGCGAGGTGAATCGGTTGACGCAACAGTTTGTGGAGATTTGCGAGAACAATCGCGATCGCCGTGACTATACGCGCGCTGAAATCAGGCGAGCCATCCGCGAAGTGGCCGCGAGCTTCTCAGTCTACAGAACGTACGTGGCGCCAGGTCGTGACGAAATTACAGATGAAGATGTCAAGCAAATTTCCAGTGCCATAGCATTTGCGAAGACACAAAGATCCGATATCTCCCCTGATCTTTATGAATTCATCTGCGACGTACTTACAATGCGCGCACGTGGCAAAGTCGAAAGCGAGTTCCTGCTTCGCTTTCAACAGTTCACCTCGGCCGTAATGGCAAAAGGCCTGGAAGATACGGTATTCTATTGCTTCAACCGGATGATCGGACTCAACGAAGTAGGCGGCGCGCCCGAACGTAACGGGACGACTCTCGATGAATTCCACTCTTGGTGTGCGAGGATGCACGCCGACCATCCGCTAACGATGAACACACTTTCAACTCACGACACCAAGCGATCGGAAGATGTGCGCGCACGATTAGCAGTGTTGACTGAAATACCGGGACATTGGCGCTCTGCGCTCCATCGCTGGTCGCGAAGGAATAGGCAATTCAAATCCGGAAGCTTTCCAGATCGCAACACAGAATATTTTCTCTATCAGACGATGATTGGCGCGTGGCCCATCACCGTCGATCGTCTTACAAGTTACATGGAAAAAGCCACTCGGGAGGCCAAGCAGCACACCAGTTGGACGCAACCGAATCAGGAGTTCGAGGATGCACTCAAGCTCTTTATCCAACGGCTGCTGGCTTCAAATGAGTTTGTATCAGAGCTTGAGGCCCTTGTCGCGACGGTGCTGCAGCCTGGGCGCGTCAATAGCCTGACGCAAACGCTACTTAAGTGCACAGCTCCCGGCGTTCCAGACACATACCAAGGCAGCGAATTGTGGGACTTGCGGCTGGTCGATCCTGACAATCGCGGGCCAATCGACTATGACGTAAGACAGGCAATGCTTGCGGAACTACAGGCCGGCTTGAGTGATGAAGAAATCATGAAGCGAATGGATAGCGGGATGCCAAAGCTGTGGATTATATATAAATCGCTGAACTTGCGACGTGCCAGGCCCGAATCGTTCGGCAAAGAAGCCGCATATATTCCTCTCCCGATAGCGGGGCCCAAACAAGCGAACCTCATCGCGTTTTTGCGTGGAGATTCAGTCGTGGTATTGGCTCAGCGCTGGACAGTCAAACTCGGTAGCGGCTTTGGCTCTACGACAGTCGAGTTGCCCCAGGGACGCTGGACCAGCGTTTTCACCGGAGAAACGTGGACTGGTGGAAGTTTGCGCGCACAGCAGTTGTTTCGCAGGTTTCCGGTAGCATTGCTTGTAAACGGCGGAGATGCAAATGCATCAATTTAGAGTTTGGGCTCCACTTGCACGGCGCGTGTCGGTCGAGTCCGACGGCGTTGTATATGCTATGCAAGGTCCGGATGATCGCGATTGGTGGCATTGCCAGGTTGAGAACGCCAAGCCCGGCACTCACTACGCTTATCTCCTCGACGACGATCCCAAGCGCTACCCTGATCCGCGCTCTAAATGGCAGCCTGATGGGGTACATGACTTATCGCGTATCTACAATCAGGCGGCATTTGAATGGAGCGATACGCGATTCAATGCGCCTCCGCTGGCCAGCGCGATCGTCTATGAGTTGCATATCGGAACCTTCACGCCGCAGGGCACATTCGATGCCGCAGCCGGAAAGCTTGCTTATCTGGCGGCGCTCGGCGTGACTCACATCCAATTGATGCCCGTGAACGCGTTTGATGGGCGCCATGGCTGGGGCTATGACGGTGTAGCGCTGTTCGCAGTTCACGAGCCTTACGGCGGCCCTGACGGCATGAAGCGATTTGTGAACGCGGCGCATCAATCGGGACTCGCCGTCCTGCTCGATGTGGTGTACAACCACTTTGGACCGAGTGGCAATTACACCGGCAAATTCGGTCCCTACATTATTCCCTCGCACCACACGCCCTGGGGCGGTGCGGTGAATCTTGAAGACGCCGGATCAGCAGAAGTGCGCCGCTTTTTTTTGGACAACGCGTTGATGTGGCTGCGCGACTTTCATTTCGACGGATTGCGCATCGACGCGGTGCACGCATTCGTCGACCGATCCGCCATCCACTTTCTTGAGCAGTTGGCAAGTGAAGTTGAAGCTCTTGAAGCGTCTCTCGCTCGCAGGCATGTGCTGATCGCCGAAAGCGACCTGAACGATCCACGTATCATAACGCCGCGTGAAGCAGGAGGGTTCGGTATCGATGCGCAGTGGAGCGATGATTTTCATCATGCTCTCTTCACCGTTTTGAACCAAGGCGAACGGAAAGGCTACTACGCGGACTTCGGCACTATTGAGCAGCTAGCCAAGGCTATCGAACGGACCTTCGTGTATGACGGAATCTACTCCAGACATCGACGCCGCGTGCATGGCCGCCCAATCCACGCTTTGTCGCAACATCGCTTTCTCGGTTACATTCAAACCCACGACCAGGTGGGCAACCGCGCGATCGGTGATCGGATAAGTCACACCGCCGGCTTGGAGCGTGCGAAAATTGCGGCTGCGCTCTACCTGCTCAGCCCGTTCGTCCCCATGCTTTTTCAGGGCGAAGAGTGGGCAGCCTCATCTCCTTTTCTCTATTTTGCCGATCACAATGACCCCGAGTTAGCACGTGCAGTTTCTGAAGGCAGAAAGAAGGAGTTTGCCGCATTCGGATGGAATCCCGCTTTCCTTCCCGACCCTGAGAATAAGTCCACTTTTGACAAATCGAAATTGAACTGGGATGAATTAACGAATGGCGACCATGCTGAAATGCTCGCGTGGTATCAGGCATTGATTCGCCTTCGCCGGACAACGCCCTGCCTTAATGATGCAGCTGCCGGCAATGTGCTCGTAACTTTCGATGAGCAAGCAAAGTGGCTGCGAATGGAACGAGGAACTGTGACGGTCATATGCAATCTCAATGGCCGCGAACACACCTTCGACGTCTCTCAAGATAACCGCCTGGTTATTGCGTCTACAGACGCAGTCCAACTCCGCAACGACAAGTTGGTTGTGCCCCCCGCTTCCGTCGCCGTAATAAGTGAATGCCCTTCTAAAAATGCCTGATGTGCCGGCTCGCGGCTGTAGCCTCATCGGGAATGTGCGGCCGCTCGCCGGTATGCTCCACATGACTCTCAAGCGAGCGGCTGACAAGATCGCGCGAGCCTAGACCGACGGCGAGAGCAAGCGTTAGAACGATGCCGCCGAACAGAATTCCAAACGCCAGTTCGACGATATTTTCGCCTACCTGCAAGTGATCGAGCACCATGGCTGCGGTCAAAACAAGAACAAGCCACTTTACTCCCAACGAGAGAACTCTTGCGTATTGCAACTGGGCGTTCACGGCGCTGATCAGGACTGAACGGGAAAGAAATCTGGCAACCAGGATACCCGCAACAAGCAGAAGAGCGGCGCCGACCGCATGAGTGAGATAGGGCAACAACGAGATGGGCAGCGCGGCGCCCGATGCATACGATGCATCAAAGGCCGAAACACCGATCACGAGGCCGAGCAATACGCATATCCAGAAAGAGGCGCGAGCAACAATCTCGGTTGGTGAGCTCGTCGGAGACCAATCCGCACCACTCTTTTGGGCGATTCGGCTGTCAAACCTTAACCAAGTGAGGCATCGACGTAATACCCACGAGATAACCGCGCCGGCTGATGCGAATAGCAGCAGGGCAAAGAAGAACGCAAGAATTCCAGGCAACACGGCGATAAGCAGCGTAAGCACGCGATAAACAGACTGGTGCAAAGCTTCAGACATGTGATGCCAGATGGACACGTTGTCGCTGTACACCTGAGATGCGGCGTTTCCCGTTGCTTGTTGCGTCGGATAATCTATCACGTTTTGCATTGCATTCCCTCCTCATCGACACGCCGGATTAATTCTTAGTCCCCGGCATGGAGAGTGATTACGAGTTGAACCGATCTGGCCAGCGCCATCGCGCGACCAAATAGGGTTTGTCAGCTTCGAACGCCGCGGCAACGGCTTCAATGTGCCGCTCTGCCGGAATCCCTGACGCCATTACATTGATATGGCTGGCGACCCAGGCCAGATACAGCGGAATCAACGCTCCCAAAAGGTGTCCGCGATTGATGGTGCGGAGCCGGTAGGCGATAAGAAAGTCATAAACAATCCGCGCCCAAAGGTTGTCGGGCATGCGGAACTCTGCGGCTTCGAGCACAGAGCAGCGCTTAAGCGAAACCAAGGAATTGGGTGGCAAGACAAGCGACCAAATCTCCTGTAGATTCGCGTTCGCCAGTTGAAACGCCGCAACCATGCGCGCAACATCCGCGGTTCCGTCGCTCATACCGGCTTCCACCATCGGCCTGCGTATTATCGGAGGTCTGCGAGGCCGCTGCCAGAGAGCCGCCTTCGCCTCAATATCGGCAAAGAGCGATCCAGTTATCAAGGCGAGAATTGAGTTGATGTCGGGATTGGAAGGTTGCGGCATCGCGCGCGAACCCACATCAACTTCATCAGCCGCAAAGCCTGCGGCAACCGCTTCATTCACCGGCCAAAGAAGCCCTTCGCCCTGGTTGGTCGCAGCAATTCGTTCTGCCACGTCGGCGAGCCGCTCTGCCATCCTCGCCGACATCCCAAGATCAATCGACAAAGGAAAACGAACACGGGAAGCGAATACCCCGCGCGTCAGCGGGTACAGAATGGCTGAGTTAATAAGACCGGCATGCGACGGAAGCGAATAATGCGGAACAACCAGGTCCATGGATGCACTTAGAACCGGTTCGGCAAGGCTTCGAAGCGCCAGCGGGCTCATTGAGTCGGCTTCTGGGCCGAGAATTAGAAATGCCTTTGCTCCGCGCTCACGCCCGCACTGCGCTGCATTCACAAAGTCCACCGGCGTAAGCGACCATGTTGCATTCGACTGAGGCGTTGCGACGACGCGCAAGCTCGAGGGAATCTCAGCCGGCAATTCGTTTTGCGTCGCGATCACAAAGCTGTCCGCAGAAAAGGCTGACCCCAGGTTCGCCAAGACTCCCTTGAAACAATCAGGCGCCATGGGCGTCACAAGCACAAGCAAATCGGCCGTTACGTTATCTGCGGCCAAGGTGTTCTCGGGAATTGGATTCGCTGTTGCCATCGTTCTAAGAATTGATCCTCACAATACTGAACTTACTCATCTGCAAAACTCGCTGCACGATCCTATAGAGCCAGAATGCTATCGAGGGGGATTCGAACCCAGGAAGGCCGATTATTCAACTCGTAAAGCAATTCGTACAAAGCCTTTTCAAGCAGGTAAGCGTCGAGCAGAATCTGTGCTTCAACGACTGGCGGCAACAAATCTCGATTTCCCGCCATGCCCTCGCGGTATGAACAAAGGAACTCAGACGTAGCGGTGTTTTGCCATAGCTGCGCCCACCCAATCAGCGGGGCACGATCAATCGCGTTGGCTCCTCCGCTTTCAGCCGCAATGAAGCGATCCACCGCAGAAAATGCGGCATAGGCAAATGAACGCATCATGCCAACCACGTCCTTCAGGGGCGACTGCTTTCTCCGCCGTTCCTCAATTGGCCGCGCTGGCTCGCCCTCGAAGTCGATAACTACGAAATCTCCTTTTCGATCTTTGTCCGTGGCAGAAGCGTCATGTGTGGCCGCGATCCGCAACGTCTGGCCCAAGTGATAGTCGCCGTGTATTCTGATGCGCTGCCCGCCCGTTGCAACAGATTGAATCGAACGAGCCTTGCAAATAAGCTCAGCCCGGCGGGAAAGAAGCAGGCCCGCCTGATCGCAAGTCGAATCATCCAGCTTGGACAGATTGGATTTAAGAGCCTCGAAGGCTGACTTTATTTGTTGCTCGATTCGTTCAGCATCGTGGGCCAGCTCAGTGCCTGTGAGAGGCTCAGGGACGAACGCCGCCAATGTTGAACTGCTCGCCAACGCCAGGTGCAGTTCAGCAGTGCGCGTGCCCAATAGCGCCGCCGCTTCAATGGTCGAGAGAATTGGCTTTAGAGACTCAGGAACCGGTTCGCGTTTGCTAAGCCAGCCCGGCGCCATCGAACGCGCAGGGCCTGGGCTCTGCGCCACAGCGGGTAGCCAACAGGCGAGCTGGTCGAGAAACCATTGCCATCCATCGCCCTGGTTCGCAACCATTCCTTGAAGCAGAGCTGTCGTTGTCTTCGCAGCCGTGCCGGAACTGATGGAAATCTCCCCTAGAAATGGTGGAATCCTGTTGAAGTGCGCCACTTCAGTGAGAAAACGGCCGACTTCAACTTCAGGGTTTTCTTCTGGCTGCAATCGCCGATAAATTTTGAGAAACAGTTGTTTGCCGTAAATGATTGACGTGTTCGATTGCTCGGCAGAGCCAACGTGCGAGGGGAGACGCTGAGCCGCCAGCACAGGCGGCAATGCGCTGGAAGCGCGAGCATTGAGACGGCTGCCATCATGAAATGAATCGCCCGCGGAAGGAGACTCGCGAGGCTGGAATCTTGACGCTCCAGCCGGCTGAACGGTGGGAACCTCAGTCCTTGGCGGTGTAGCTAGTTCGCCGGGCTGAGCGTTCAAAGGCGCCGGCGCTACCGCGGCGCCCACAGCAACAGCCTGTGCATCATCGGCCATCGACGACACTTGGCTAAAGCCGCCTTCGGCCAATTCTGTTCGACCTTCGCTTTCTTGAACCGGTATTGTCGCGTCATTGGCAATCAGCCTAAGTAGTTCGTGTTGAAACTTCTCGCTGACCGTTGCGTCATGTAGAATCGCCTGCCCCACACCTGTCGTCAGCTTGGCAATAATGCTCTCGGGCTGCAGCGCAGTGATCTCGTCGAGCGCCGCTCCCATACTTACGGCAAGCGGGATCTGGTAGAGATCAGGCGAACCATCGAAATAAGTTACTTCAAAGAAGAAAAGCGCACTTGGAACTGCCTCCGGTCCCGTCGCGTCATTTATCGAAAGACTTGAAGGCTTCCCATCCGACGCAAGTTCAACCCAGTTACGAACACGCACCGATTCGATCTTGCGCGTCTTAGCGCCAAACCAGCGCTTGCGCGGCAACCACTCAAGCAGAGCCGGCTCTAAAACTGCGGAACCGCCGCCGGCGATGAACTGCGCCCACCCGCCTGCAAACACCGGTTGAACATCGGCATCTTCTTCCTTTATTGGCGTTCCAATTTGCATTTCAGAATCCAAAGGCGTTTCTTCAACTGCGCCAATTGCCTGCAGTTCAAGCCACAAAAACGAATATGGGGCCACCGTGAGCGAGTAGGGCTCGCGACTGATAGTTGGAAACCGAACGTACCCCAGCATCTCCACCGGTTCGTAACCTGCGTAATTTGCCAAGTCAAGTGTGACCGGCTGCGCAAACCGGCTCAGGTTGGCGACACAAAGCACTGTTTCACGAAATCCGTCGGCCTGTTCCAGTTCACGCAGATAGGCGAGGATCTTGCGATTCGGAGGATTCAGAAACGTTAGTGTTCCACGGCCAAATACCTGAAACAACTTTCGCAGCGCGATCATGTTTCGCGTCCAGTGCAAAAGACTCGACTGATCGCTTAACTGAGCCTCGACATTCACCACCTGGTAGCCGTAAATGGGGTCCATAACTGCCGGCAAATACAGCCGCGCCGGGTCGCATTTTGAGAAGCCCGCATTTCTGTCTGAAGTCCATTGCATCGGAGTGCGCACACCGTTGCGGTCGCCCAGATAAATGTTGTCGCCCATGCCAATCTCATCGCCGTAATAGAGAATCGGCGTCCCTGGGAAACTGAGAAGAAGTGAATTTAATAGCTCAATGCGGCGGCGGTTGTTGTCCACAAGCGGAGCAAGCCTGCGCCGGATACCGACATTGATGCGCATGCGCGGATCGGCAGAATAGGCAAAGTACATATAGTCGCGCTCATCAGCGGTCACCATCTCAAGCGTCAACTCGTCGTGATTGCGCAGGAAGAGCCCCCACTGGCAGTTGTCCGGAATTGGCGGCGTTTGCGCCATAATGTCGGTGATCGGGAGCCTGTCTTCCTGGCGAAGCGCCATGTAAATCCGCGGCATCAGCGGAAAATGGAACGCCATATGGCACTCGTCGCCGTCACCAAAGTACGGGCGCACATCGGCAGGCCACTGGTTGGCTTCCGCAAGAATCAGCCGATTGGAATAGTCTGCGTCAATCGCTGCACGTAGTTTCTTTACCGCCGCATGAGTTTCAGGCAGGTTCTCACATGAGGTTCCATCCCGCTCGCAAAGGTATGGAATCGCGTCCAGGCGGAGCGCGTCTACACCCAAATCCAACCAGAAGCGCATGGCCTTCAATATCTCTTCCATCACCAGCGCGCTGTCATAATTCAAGTCCGGCTGGTGCGAAAAGAATCGATGCCAGTAATAGGCCTTTGCGGTTTCGTCCCAGGTCCAATTTGATTTCTCAGTGTCAGTAAAGATGATGCGAGCGTCCTTATACTTATCGGCGCTTTCTGACCAAACGTACATGTCGCGTTCGGCCGAACCTGGTGCCGCTTGGCGCGCCGTCTTGAACCATGGGTGCTGATCGCTCGTGTGATTCACCACCAATTCGATCATCACTTGCAAGCCGCGATGATGAGCAGCCTCAAGGAATGCTTTGAAGTCGCTAAGCGTTCCATATGAGGGATTGACGTCGATGTAATTGGAGATATCGTAGCCATCGTCACGTAACGGCGACGGGAAGAACGGCAGAAGCCATATGCAAGAGATTCCCAAATCCTTCAAGTAATCGAGCCGCGACATAAGACCAGGGAAATCCCCGATACCGTCGTTGTTCGAATCCGCGAACGCGCGAACGTGAAGCTCATAGATTATCGCGTCTTTGTACCATAGAGGATCCGATGTGCTTGCGATCTTCTTCACTCGTTCAATCTCCCGGAGACCTCGGTCAATGACACGTTATTGGATTCGGCTTACGCGAAAGATGTGCGCCGCTTGAACCTCTGGCCGCAGCGCAACATAGTTCCGCTCATGCCATGTGTACTGCGCGCCGTTAAGCAAATCGTCAACAATAAAGTCTTCAGTTGCGGAACAGCCGAGTTTGTCAAGATCGAGAGTCGCCCAGCCAGTTTGCTCGTTGAATGAGTCCAGGTTCACCACCACAAGAATCGTGTTATCGAAACCCGGCGTCGCCTTCGAATAGCAAATCAATTGCGGATTGTCGACCGAGTGAAAATGCAATGACCCGTTCGATTGCAACGCTCGATTAGAGCGTCGTATCTGATTAAGTTGAGTAATAAGCGGTACGAGTGAGCCTGGCGCGTTCCGGTTCCGTTGCCGAATTTCGTATTTCTCGCTGTCGAGATACTCCTCTGACTCATTCCTTCCCTTGGGCGCTTCGGCCGGGGCATTCTCGACAAGTTCGTATGCCGGGCCATAGATGCCATAGTTCGCACTCAGGGTAGCGGCAAGAATCAAACGATGGATAAACGCCGGGCGTCCGCCTTCTTGCAGAGTTTTATGCAGTATGTCGGGGGTATTAGGCCAAAAGTTCGGCTGAAAGAACTCGCTCACCGGCGGCCGTGTCAGCTCCTCAAGATAGCTTTGTAACTCAGGCTTCGAGTTACGCCACGTAAAGTATGTGTAAGATTGCGTGAACCCGCGCTTGGCCAAGCCGTACATCACGTGCGGCCGAGTAAACGCCTCAGCCAGAAAAATGGTATCGGGATAATTAGCCCGCAAGTTATTCAGGCACCACTCCCAGAAGGGCAGCGCCTTGGTGTGCGGATTGTCGACGCGAAACACGCGCACGCCACGATGAACCCAAAAATCGAACACTGAATAAAGTTCGTCCCACAGGCCGCGCCAGTCCGGCGATTCAAAATTCAGCGGATAAATGTCCTGATATTTCTTAGGAGGATTCTCAGCATATTGAATCGATCCATCTGGCCGGATCGAGAACCAGTCAGGATGTTCGGTAACCCATGGATGGTCAGGCGAGCACTGGAATGCAATGTCCAGCGCAATCTCGACGCTCTGCGATCTGGCGGTATCAACCAGGCTGTCAAAATCGGCAAATGTGCCAAGCTGCGGATGAATTGATTTGTGACCGCCGCGGTCTCCAGTGGCCTGAGCGCCCAGCGAGGCGTTAGCGAATACTGAACGGTCGCCAATCGCCCACGGACTCCCGGGCGCATTTGGTGGAGCATAGGTCGTGTTGTTAGGTCCCTTGCGGAACGACCGACCTATCGGATGGATGGGAGGCAGATAAACAATGTCAAATCCCATTGCCGCAATCTCTGGCAGCTGTCGCTCGACATCACGGAATGTCCCATGCTGGCCTGGAATTGGCGATGCTGAGCGGGGAAAGAGCTCATACCACGACGAAAACCGGGCGCGCTCTCGATCAGCCCAGACAGGCAATTCCATTTCATATCGTGTAGCGTTTGTCAGGTCGGGATAATTACTCATCAATCGCCAAAGCTCTTCGTCGCATGGATCGCTATAGTTCGATCGATTCTCACCGGCCAGCGCTTCGAGGTTCTGCGCCTTCTCGCGCAAGCGTTTAGCATCACTTCCCCGCGCCCGCTGTGCAGCTGAGTAGATCAGCACAGCCCCGGAACGAAGCGCAAGTGCAACGTCCTGTTCGCCGGATTTGGACCCGACATCCAGCCCCACATGCCCGTTAATCGTTGCACCAGCTTTCGTGTCGGTAGCCGTGGGCTCACTCTGCGAGGCGATCCGTTTCTTTAATTCAACTGCCCACGTGGCAAAGTGATCCACCCAGCCAAGAAGCGTGAATCGCCACTCACCCAGCTTGTCCGCTTTGAACGCGCCTCTCCACAAATCGTCGCCCGCTGCATGCATCGGCGCAAACGACCACCGGTGATCGCTCGAATGGCGATAAAGCAGCCGGGCAGCCAACTCGTCCTTGCCGTCTGCAAAAATGGCCGCCGTCACCACAACCTCATCACCGGCAACCCGGCAGACGGGATGCCGGCCCATATCGAGC
>Ga0302192_10000652_pt1 | contig 22421 bp, 19 predicted proteins | sample II_Bog_E3_2_FD_200230 | JGI IMG/M metagenome (GOLD analysis project Ga0302192, IMG submission 200230) | Peat permafrost microbial communities from Stordalen Mire near Abisko, Sweden - II_Bog_E3_2 | ecosystem: Environmental > Terrestrial > Soil > Wetlands > Peat | place: Sweden: Abisko...
CGGAGAAGGTGTTGCCGGAACGGCGTATCCGTCCGTGACGTTGCTCCAACTGGTCGGGCCGCTGGGGAAGGTCGAGGTCGATCAGAGCCTTGAGGCGGGTCTGAATGTTGACGCCGATGCCGCATTTCTCCGTGGTCCCGAGCAGGACGCGGACGCGGCCCGCGCGCATGGCCTGTTGAAGGCCGAAGAATTCCTTGCCCTTCTTGTAGTCGTGAACGATGGCCACCTGTTCTCTGGCCACTCCGGCGGCGATGAGCTTCTTCTTCATGTCCTCGAAGAGATTGAAGTCACCGCGCTGGTAACGGTCGGCAAAGATAATGACAGTCCCGCGTTCGGCTTCCGTGCGGCGCAAGACATCTAGCGTGGTGCGCACGGCAGTGTTGGCTTTGCTGTCTGGATCGTCCGGGCAGGTTGGATCGTACAGGCGGGCATCGAGCGATATGGCGCAGGCGTCGGAATCGAGTTTGAGCCAGTTGTCTTCTGTTGGGTCGGGCCGCTCTGGATCGCTCATTGGAAGGCTCAGCAGTTCGCCGCGCTCGGCGATGCTCTGGAGTAATGGCTCCTGGGCCGGAGTCACTTTGACGAGCATATCTTTGCGTACGGCTTTGGGCAGTGTGATGTAGCCAGCTTCCTCGGCCTCATCCTGCATCATTACGTCGGCAAACTGGGACCAGATGGACTGGAGTTCCGGGACGTTGACGTAGTTTGCCAGCGCGGTCTTCGGCTTGATGGTAACGCCGTCGGTGGCGTACTCCATGCGCGTGACCGGCTCGGCGAAGTTGGCCGCCCAGTCGTCGAAATTGTTGATGGCGCACTTATTGAGGATGTCGCGGGCCAGGTATCTCGTCATCACGAATTGTTCGCCGAGTGTGTTCGTGATCGGCGTGGCGGTGGTGAAGATTACGCCTGCACCGTTGTGCGTCTCCTGCATGAACTCGATCTTGGCTAGAATGCGTTGTGCTCGCTGGGATTCACGGGTGCTGATGCCAGCGATGTTCCCCATCTTTGTGACAATGGCCAGAGCCTTGTATGCGTGGGCTTCATCGACAAAGAGGCGATCTACGCCCAAGTCGTCGAAGTAGATGGTATCGTCTTTTCGTCCTTGGGATAGCTCCTTCAGCTTTTCCTTGTACTTCTGAATCTTGTTCTCAATCTGGCGCGTGGTCCGCTTCTCTGCTCTGGTCTTGGTGCGACCGTTTTCAGAGCCTTCGCGCAGCAGGTCCTTCATCTCTTGCATCTGAGCGTTGACAGTCTTCGCTTCCCGCTCAGGCGAGATGGGGAGCATATCGAACTGTGAATGGGGAACGATGACGGCGTCCCATTCGTTGGTGGCGACCCGGCTGAAGAGGCGCTTGCGGCTGAGTGGCGAATCGAAGTCCCGCTCGGTTACGGCCAGAACGTTGGCGGAAGGATAGGCTTTCTTGAACTCCTCACGCCATTGCTGAATCATGTTGTTCGGGACGACGTAGAGGTTCTTGCGAGAGATTCCGATTCGCCTCGACTCCATGCCGGCGATAATCACGGAGAGGGATTTGCCGGAGCCGACGAAGTGATCAAGTAGGGCGCGGCCTTCGACCATGACGCGCCATGCTCCACGCATTTGATAGGGCCGCGGAACGATGGTGGGATTCAGCCCTGGGAAGGACAGGTGCCCGCCGTCGTAGATGCGGAGGCGATTGGCGTTGAAGGTTTCGTTGTAGATGCGCTCAATCTGTGGATGAATGTCGGCCTGCTTGTCGTCTTTGATCCATTCTGTAAAGGCATCTTTGATTTCGCGCAGTCTGGCGCGCGCAGCGATCGTTCGTACCGTGTCGATAACCGGCTTGCCATCTGCATTGTTCTCATAGAGCGTCGGCTCCTGGAGGTTGAGACCATATTCGAGCAGCTTGTGCCCGGACATTCCTCCGCCCGCCCACTTGTGCGTCAGCTCGAACGTGTTGTAGCAGGAAGGCAGATCGACACTCCAGCGACCATTGATGTCTCTAGTGATGGACGGTGCGCGGTCGCCGGATGCTGGGCGTTGCTCGGCCAGATGCCGGTTGAGAAACGCGATGTACACCTCGGTGGGAACCCAGGTCTGCCCAAGGCGCACGTCAATGTCGATGAAGGGTACGATCTCCGGCTGGACTGCTTCGAGCGCCTTGACGTTCCGTTCATAGGCCGGGTCGAGAAGCGTGGCTCCTTGAGCGTCCCTCAGTTTCTGGCGAACATTGCCGGATAGGTACTCGTCGGCTGTCTGGTATTGCTGTGAGTTTGGCTCCTTGTAGATCAGGTCGGCGGTGACAAGCTGGGCAATGACTTCTTGCTCCGGTTTGTCGAGGAGGTGAGACATCAGGCCGGTGTCCAATCGACCACATTCGGCCAGCACCTGGAGCATGGCGGCTTTTGGATCGCTGGGAAGCTCACGCAGCGGTTCGTAGGGACGGATCGTGCGCTTGGTAAAGATGTCGGCGAGACTGATTCTCGAAGTCTCTGGATCGACGTTTTCGAGCGCCGTCAAGAGCGGATACTCAGGGTCATCTTCAAAGACTTTGGCCGTGCTGACATTGTTGAGCGGGCCAAAGTTCGCGCGATAGCTTTCGTAGTGCTGTAGAAGTTGCTCCTGGCATTCCGCGAGCTGGCCTTCATTCGCAGATTGGAGTTGAAGCCGGATCACTTCCTTCAACGAGTCCCTGAGCGCAACGAGCGACTTCAGTTGAAAGAGGACGCGCCCACTCGACAATGCGCGTGGGAGCGGTGTCCGTGCGCCGTTATCGTTGAACCAGACGGTGCCTTCGTCGATGAAGTACGAATGATTCTTGATCGTGTTAGGTGCGGGAACAAGCGAGGATGCACTTCTGCTGTTCCGCGAATCCTTGGAGACAGACGGATCGTAAGGTGTGAAGATATTTTCCGGTAAGGTGTCGATGGCTTTTTGCAGGCGATCCGTGATGCTGAGATCGTCTTCAAAGGGCTTGAGCGTGTAGTCCTTCCGCCCGTACATCCGGCTTTCCGCACTGTGAACTCCGAGGACCATCTCAGGATGCTCGTCGAAGTATGCGTTGTAGTTCACCGCTGCCGGGTCGCCATAGCCCGGAACTATGTGCGATACGCTGTCGATCCAGACCGGATGTTCCGGCTGGGGTTCGTTGGGAAGCCGCTTTCGGAAAAACAGTATGTCGGTGGTGACGGCCGTGTTGGCTTTTTTCTGAAAGGTGTTGTCGGGCATCCGAATTGCAGCGACGAGATCTGCCCTGGCGGCCATCGCGCGGCGGGCGCGCACGTCGAGTGAATCGAGCGTGTAGTGCGAGCTGATGCAAACTGCAATCCCACCCGGCTTGAGCTTGTCGAGGGACTTGACAAGGAAGTAGTTGTGAATGGAGAGCTTCGGGTCGGAGTATTCAGGATCGGCAATCTTGATGTCAGCGAATGGAGGATTGCCGATCACCATGTCGAAGGAGTTATTTGGCAGACGGGTGTCTTCAAACGGCTGAACGAGAATTTTGGCATCTGGATAGAGCATGGAGGCAAGCGCCCCGCTGAGGGGATTCTTCTCGACCCCGAAGAGTTCGGACTCATGAAGAAGCTGGTCGGGAATGCGGGCAAAGAAGTTGCCGACCCCCATGCCCGGTTCGAGGACGCGCCCGCCAGTGAAGCCAAGACGGTTTGCCGCCGCCCACATCTGGTCAACGACCTCGATGGCTGTGTAGTGGGTATTGAGGGATGTCTCCTTGACCGCATCAATCTCGTCCTCGGTGAGGATCTCGGCAAGGCGGTTGCGTTCCTCATAGTAGCGGTATCCCTGATCCCACATTTCCCGCAGCCCGCCGAAGTCGATGTACTGCGCAATGCGATTCTGTTCGTCGGCGGTCGCAACGCGCTGCTCGGCCTGGATGGACTTGAGCAGTTCAAGGATGTCTAGGTTGTGCTGAATGCGCGCTTTTGAGCCGCCCTCGGCGATATGCGAGGCGACATCGTCGTTGAGGCGGAAATTGCGGCTGTTGCGAAGAGGGTCGGGCGGAAGAATCGGTTTGGGCGTTGCAGGTTCAGTGGAGTCGTCGTCGGCGATGCCAAAGTCCAACTGGGTGGTTTTGGCGTCGCCTTCGAGTATCAGTTGTCGTCCGACTCCAGCGGCGGGTAGACCAGTTCGGAGATCAGCTCCTGGGCCTGATCCATCGGCAGGCCCGACGAGCGGGCTTCCTTCAGAATCTCCCACGCCTGTGCTGTTCGCTCCTGAAGCGTAAAGCGTATCGTCCCCTCCAATTCCAGTTCTGCCGCTTCCTTGGGGCGGTTCCGATAGAAGTTCGTCTCCACCTTGGCGAGCAGGTTCTGGAAGGCCGGGAGTTGCATCAACTCCAAAATGGAGTCGGGGTTGCCGGGAATGGTGCTCGATGAGTCGATGGGAGTCATGTGGTGCCTCCTGATTTGCCTCTTGGTTCAGTGTAGCGGTGGATTCGGATTCCTGGAACGTGCCGGACAGTTCCGGGAACAGGGACTGCTGGATTGGCCGAATTTGTGGCATGTCCACCTCGCCCAAATGAGGGTACCCGTAAGTGTAATACATTCCTGATATATTATCTATTTGGCCTCATGCTAGATCGATTGACTTCCGCAGATCCACGGGCCTACCCTGGAACAAGTCGCAAGGATTCAATAATATAGACCGGCGATTAAGGGAACCATCCCCCTCCCACCATTGCCTCGAAAGGTACTGGGGAGTTTGCCGCGGTCTGGAGCATCCTGGGGACCACTGCGATTACGATGGATAACAATTTCGATCCTGCGCATTCCAGGATTGTGTTCAGGCCGGTCGCCAGCGTTAAGATTGAAGCCAAAGAGCGGATGCCTGAAAACTCCGGGAATGGAGGAAAAAGCCAAGAATGGACTCAGAGGACATGGACCGCACTGTATCGTCAATTCCATTTGTCTACGACCAACTCAAAGGGTTGGGAGTGAGCGCGAGCGTTTGGGATGATGTCCTTGATGAGTTGTTCGATGAACCGTTCGGAAATATCCCCGGACCGTTTGGTTTTCTCTTGGCTGATTTGAGTGGGAAGATTGGACCTCAGAGCTTGGACTATTCCCGGCCCGAAGGTATTTCTGACCAGGACTACGTGCGGAACCTGTTGAGGCAAACTATCGAAGAATTCGCTAGCGACCTCGAACTACCAGACGATGATGGCTCCGATTGCGATAAGGCGATAAGGGAGTATTGGGCGTACCGCTCCTCGCTGAACTGAAGCGTACTGCGGCGTTGAGGGACTCGGAGTTGGTCGCCGAAAACTTGTCTGATCGGCGTTTTTCAATAACTAGTTGTCCTGTAGCAGCCAAACCGCAGAGCAGTATGACAGCCGACGCCATGATGCAGCCGGAAATTGAACGAGATTTGTATTAACCAGCACGTTGAGGCGCGACGAATGTCCTTTGACCGAGCAGCTTTCGCAGACAAGATCCGCCGCTCCATGGAGCATTTAGGTGTCGATGGTAATGAGGTAATGGTCGGCACCGGCATACCGGAAGCTCGGTTTTTGATCCTTCGGGCTGGTAGTGCAGATCCGACCGGTGACGAAGTCCTCATCCTTGCTGACTATTTCGACAGCGATTACAAGTTCTTTATATCCAATGAGCGGCTCGCCGCCTTCGAGGAGACGGACAGTTTATATCGAAAGCATGGCGAGCTATTCAGCAAGTCAGATCGGCGAGCTATTCAGCAATTCTTATATCTCTGCGAATGCGAATCATGGCTATGGAAAAGCAATCCTCATCGGTCAGAATCTTTCGGCTTTGCGCCGCAAGGTAGCAATTTCAAGAGGCAGGGGCACGCTGCCGCGAGCGAGCTAAGGAGTCATTTCGGATACCGAGATGACCAGATTCCTTCCGATTTGTTCAGGGATATACGGAAACTCGGAATCCATGTATTTAGGCGGAAACTGGAGAATTCGAGTATCTCCGGAGTGATGATCCGTCACCCGGAAGCGGGTCGATGCATCCTCGTCAATTACGACGAGGATGTCTATCGGCAGCGCTTTACCGCCGCCCATGAGTTGGCGCATGCGCTGATGGAGGACAGCGAATTCAACGTTTCGCTGAGCAGAGATGGGTCGAATCTGATAGAGGTGCGTGCTAACGCTTTCGCTTCTCATTACCTAATACCCCCTGTGTTTGCGCGCTCTGTGCTAACTCGCATAGCCACTTGGAATGACACCACCATCATCGAATGGGCGAAGCGTCTAAAGGTGAGCACCGAGGTCCTCAGAATCTCTTTGAAAGAACAGCGAATTATTGACAACATCACCTTCAATCAACTGAAGGGATCGCGAGTGCCGAGAGACCAGAAAATCGATCCAGAGATCGGGTCGGAAACTGGTCGCACTCGTGATCGGAAGCTTTCGCTTCTGCAACGCGGACTTTCGATGCGTTACGTTAATGAGTGCTTGGAGGCACTAGATAACCGTCGGATTTCTCACGCACGCGCCGCCGAGATGCTTATGGTCCGAGAAGATGAAATGGGCGAGATAAAAGCTCTTTTCACTGTGAGTGGAGCACAATGAGCACCTACGCAACGTTCATGCTCCTCAACGTCACGGATACCTGTGCGCTCTGGAATATCTTGGGAAGCTCCCTTCTCAGCCGTGCGGCTCGAAGAGCAGCAGTGTCATTTAGTTCCACACAGTTTGTCTACTATGAGTGTTTCTATAAGCGCGGAGAAAATCGTCCAGAACGGCAGGAACTTCAGAGTAGGCTCCGTGAACTGATCAAGAGTAAAGAGATAGGCTTCTGGGACATCGATCTGGAGGACCTGCAAGAACTCGCGGCGTTGGAGGAGCGGAAAGCCATTAGTAAGGGTGAGTTGTCGTCAATTGTGTTCGCAAAAAGAACTGCACAAAGCTTTTTGTCGGATGATGTCCAAGCGAAAAAGCTGGCAAGAGCAGTCTTAGCCGGGAGCGCCATCCAAGACACTCCACATCTCTGCGCCTGGCTCTGTATACATGACGCAATACATGAGAGCGATGAACATACGATTCGTGCAGAATTGGCTACGCTGAATCGTGCTTTGGAGCCGCACTTGCACAATGCATTTCTGAAAGCATTAGAGTATAAGCTGATGAAACAGATGGAGAGTCAGACAAGCGAACATGAGTCGGGTACTTAGGTTAGGCGGTGTCTGAGATCCATAGCGAAACGCTCCACGGAAAAAGCGGTGAAGCATTTGATCCAAAATCTATTTGGGAATGCAGTCACTCGAAGAGCACTGGCTGCGGAGGCGCACCTTCGAGGTCTTGGAAGTTGCTTAGGCCGACGCCAACCAGGCGGAAGCGTTGTCGTGGACCAAGGCTAATGCGCTCTCTGAGCAACAGAGCAATGTTGGTTAGCTCATCGCATGAAGAGGGCGGGTGCGGCGACGTGTGGCTCCGAGTCAGGATCTTGAAGTCGCTGGTTTTGAGTTTGAGAACCACGGTGCGGGCGATTCGTGACTCCTTGCGCGAAGCAGCCCACGTTTTCTCTGCAAGCCGGCGAATCATCGGCTCGGTTTCCGAAAGCGGCACGTCGCGTTCAAAGGTGTCTTCAGCGGAGACCGATTTCGTAGGCCTATCAGGAACGACGGGATTCTCATCAATCCCGCGAGCTAACTGATAGAGGCGTAGGCCATGACTGCCGAACGCGCTTTCGAGAGCGGGCAATTCCAGGCCCTGCAAATCCCCAACAGTCAGTATGCCGAGCTTTGCGAGCCGCGCCTCTGTCACCTTGCCTACACCAGGGATATGCCCCACAGGCAGAGGAGGAAGAAACGTAGCCACTTCATCCGGTTGGATGACGAACAGACCATCCGGTTTGCGCCAATCAGAGGCGATCTTTGCCAGGAACTTGTTGGGCGCCACTCCAGCGGAAGCTGCCAGATTCAACTCTTCACGGATTTGCTTCCGAATCGCGCTGGCTACTCGTGTGGCGGTTGGCAGTCCAGTCTTGTTTTCGGTCACGTCGAGATAGGCTTCGTCCAGTGATAGCGGCTCGACAAGATCGGTGTGGCTCTTGAATATCTCGCGCACAAGACGAGATACGGCTCGATAGCGCGTGAAATCAGGCGGAACGAAGATGGCATCGGGACACAAGCGTTCCGCGTGAACCGCAGGCATTGCTGAACGTATCCCGAAGCGTCTGGCCTCATATGATGCAGCACAGACAACAGAACGCTTCCCTCGCCACGCGACAACGACGGGTTTGCCGCGTAGTTGCGCGTCATCCCGTTGTTCAACGGACGCATAAAACGCGTCCATGTCGACATGTACGATTTTCCTCATAGCCGTCTGATAAGAATTCTAGCCCTGGAGTTGAAACCCGCGCACAGAGCACTTCCAGCGGATTGGTTGGGGAGCACTGCTGCTCAGTGAAAGTCATGAGAACGGATATCGGCGCTCGTGATGTCAAGCGGGACTATTCGCTGGGCTTTGACGTGAACAACTCCGTCCTGATTTTGGAGCGGGCCTTCAATCAAGAGGAATCGGTTGCGCGTCACAACGATGCGGTTCTGCTCGAATACATCGGGTGCGAGGATGATGTTGGCGATGCCGGTTTCGTCTTCGAGGGAGAGAAAGACGAAGCCCTTGGCTGTGCCGGGGCGCTGGCGTGCGATGACGCAGCCGGCGATGCGGACAGGTAGATTGCTGCGTCTCTGCATGAGTTCGTCCGCCGACAGGATGCCCTCTTGCCGAAGAGTCTCGCGGTGATAGGCCATTGGGTGCGGGCCTGTCGTGAGGCCGGTTCCCATGTAGTCGGCTGCGAGGCGCTCGTCGGTTGTCATCTTCTGTAACGGGGTGGGGTCTTTATCGCTGGTGTGGGCACTGTCAGCACCTCGCAACAGAGGACCAACGGGACGGCCAGCTTGTTCTACCTGCCAGAGAGCATCGCGTCGATGCTCGACTTTGTCGAGCGAGTTGAGCGTGCCGATTTGTGCGAGCGCAACAAGCTCGCCGCGGTTGAGAGCTGGCACTCGAAGCGCCAGTTCATCGACGGTTTGAAAGATTCCGTCCCGGCTCCGTGCGGCGAGTAACTCATTTGCGGACGATTGCCGCAGCCCCTTGGCATAGTTGAGACCGATGCGTACCGAGAGCGAACCATCTTGCTCCGGCTCCAATGTGCAGAGCCAATCGGAACGCTGAACGTCCATAGGTCGAACGCGCAAGCTGTGGCGTTGCGCATCTTTGATAAGCACTGCTGGCGAGTAGAAACCCATCGGCTGGTTATTGAGCAGGCCGCAAGTGAATGCGGCAAGATAGTGGACTTTCAAGTATGCCGATGCATACGCGATTAAGGCGAAGCTCGCGGCGTGCGATTCTGGGAAGCCGTACATGGCAAACGAAGAGATGCCTTGAACGATGTTGTCCTGGGCTTCTGGGCCAATGCCGTTGCGGTCCATCCCCGCGCGAAGTCTGCCTTCGAGGTCTTTCATGCGCTGCATCGACCGTCGCATTCCGACTGCGCGGCGCAGCTCTTCTGCCTCCGCTCCGGTGAAACTGGCAACTGTCATCGCCATGCGTAGAAGCTGTTCCTGAAACAGCGGCACTCCGAGGGTGCGCTTGAGAACTGGCTCCAGCGATGGGTGCGGATAAGTGACTTCTTCCTTGCCCTGGCGGCGGCGCATATACGGGTGCATCATCTTGCCGACAATAGGGCCGGGGCGAATGATCGCCACTTGCACAACAAGATCGTAAAAGCGCGTCGGCGCGTTGTGCGGAATCGACGCCATCTGCGCGCGGCTCTCGACTTGAAACATTCCGACAGTATCCGCCTTGCGCAGCGTCTCGTAGACAAGTGGATCTTCGGGCAGCGCGGCAAGGTCCACGTCCTTGCCGTAATGGCGCGGAATCAGTTCGATGGAATCCTTGAGAACCGCCATCATGCCCAGGCCCAGCAGGTCCACCTTGATGAGGCCGAGGTCTGCACAGTCTTCCTTGTCCCACTGGATCACGGTGCGGCCCGGCATGGAGGCGCGTTCGATGGGGACTATACGATTTAATAGTCCGGCGCAGATGACCATGCCGCCGGAGTGTTGGCCGAGATGACGCGGCAGATCCTGCATTCGCAGGCAAAGTTCGAGATAGCGGGCAATGCGCGGGTGCTGGATGTCGAAGCCGGCCTGTGCGAAATGGTGAGCCATGGTGTCGTTTTCACCGCGCCACTCCCAATGACCGACCAGGCTAGACAGACGCGCGAGTTGATCCTCCTCGAAGCCGAGTGCCTTGCCTACTTCGCGCGCTGCCGAGCGGCCGCGATAGGTGATGACGTTGGCGGTCATCGCCGCGCCGAGCGAACCGTAGAGTTCATACACGTATTGAATGACCTGCTCGCGCTGTTCGCCGGAGGGCAGGTCGAGGTCGATGTCGGGCCACTCGCCGCGGTTCTCGTTGAGAAACCGCTCAAAGAGCAACTCCATCCCGACTGGATCAACGGCAGTGATTTCGAGTGCATAGCAGACAGCAGAGTTGGCTGCCGAGCCGCGCCCCTGTACAAGAATTCCGAGTCGCTGGCAGTAGAGAATGAGGTCCCAGACAATAAGGAAGTATCCGGCGAAGCCGAGCTTGGCAATCAGTTTGAGCTCGTGCCGAACCTGCCCACGGGCCTTGTCGAACAGGCTTCGCTTGGCTCCCGAGCCGTAGCGTTTGCGGACGCCTTCCTCTACACGCTTTTCGAGAAAGCTGTCCATGGTTTCGCCGTCTGGAACCGGATAGTGCGGAAACTGATAGCCGAGATCATTGAGTGTGAAGTCGAGCCGTTCGCTCACGATGCGGGTGTTGGCGACGGCTTCTGGAATGTCGCGGAAGAGCGCGCCCATCTCGCGGGCTGAACGCAAAGATCGTGAAGCATTCGGCGTGAGCAAGCGGCCAGCCTGGTCGAGCGATGTGTGATGGCGAATTGTCGTGAATACATCGAGAAGCTCGCGGTCCTTTTCCATAGCGTAGCGAACTCCGTTGCTCGCGATCACTGGAAGTCTGAGTGAGGATGCAAGACGCAGTAGCGATTGATTGCGGCACTCTTCGTCGCGCTGCTGATGGCGCTGGAGTTCGATATAGAGACTGCCGTGACCGTAGATTGCTGCGAGCCGCTCTATGAGCTTGCTTGCCTCGTCTTGCCCGCCGCGCGTCAGCGCCGCTGCAATCGGGCCTTCGTCGCCTCCGGTGAGGCAGATCAATCCGGCGGAGAACTCTTCGAGGTCTTCAAGTGTGGCCGCACCCTCTGTCTTTTTGGTCTCGCGCATCTTAAAACGCGTGATGAGCTGGCAGAGGTTCTGATAGCCGTTTTGCGATGCACAGAGCAATACGATGCGTGGCGGCTCGTCTGGGCACTGATGCGGCAACCAGGCTGGCGGCGTAATTTTGTTCCCGATGGAGCTAACTGCGATCTCTGCGCCGATATGCGCTTTAACCCCGGATTTCTTCGCCATCGTATGGAAGCGCGCAACACCATAGAGGCCATTACGGTCGGCGATAGCGACAGAGGGCATTTCGATCTGGGCCGCGCGTTCGGCGAGCGTATCGGGCTGCGAAGCGCCCGCAAGAAAGCTGAAGGCGCTGGCGGCGTGTAGCTCGACGTATTCAGAAGAATCAGTCATAGTAGGCTTCCAGCCGCCACTCGTTTTTGCTGCGATCCTGCACCAGCAGTAAGGCAACCGTAGTGCCATTGCCAGCTTGGGCCAATACGTCCCACTCCTCCTCGTCCCAGCCAACGAACGACCACCAGCAACTCGCGCTACGCCATGGGCCATATGCTGCTGTGATCTCGTGGTTGCCCTCAGCATCGCGAAAGGCCGCGGGCGTTGTTGTGTGCAGTTGGACGCGCACCGGAACAGGTGGCCGCATTCGCCGCAGTGCCATGCGCGGCCCGCTGGCCTTCGATCCAGCGGTTACGCCGGATACTGAAAAGCTTTCCATGCGGAAGCTGCCTGATCGGTGCGTGTCTTCGAGCACAGGCGAGCCGACGCGATCTTCGCCGGCGATTGCCTTCAAACGCGCAATTGTTACATCTAACCGCGATGGCTCAGGTGTCTGCGGTGCAAAGAGTCCGAGTTGTACCTTGCTTGATTGACCGGCCTCCGCCGTGAGGGTGAAGGACAACACGGCGGCCTGTGGCGGATGCGCGGCGATCTCAAGTTGCAACAGCTTGAGCAGGAACTTGCGGTCAACTGAAGGCAATGCAGGCCGTATCACTCGCTTGTGTTGCCTTCCTCCTGCAAGCCTCATCTCAACCGTCAATGAAGCCAGCGACAACGCCCGCGCCGATGCCCGCGTAACCAGGCAATCAATCATGCGCGCTCCAATGAAGAGCAGCGAGTCCATCTCTTCGACAGGCGTCTCGAAGTCGAAAAACTCTTTCAGTGTGAACTCAGCTTCGATGGGTTGAAATGTGTGGGTCGCTACTCCACGCGCAAGATCGCGCCAGAGCCTTGCTTGTTGGCCTAGCCGTGCAATCAGATCCACCTCAGGCAGCGCGGCCAGTTCTCCAAGCGTGCGAATCCCCCAGATCGCAAAGGTCTCCGCGTAGTTCTCTTCGAGATTCAACGCTGCAAGGGTGAGCTTTGCAAGCGCAGTTGTTTCCTGCCCTTCGGGGATGACAGTAACAGCGCGTGATGTTGCTGCCTTTAATCGAGCCACATGAAAGTTCGCACTCACAGCAATCGAAGCTCGAAAGCCTGCTGTGGTCAGGGCGGCGCGCAACCTCTGAGCCAGTGTTTCCGGTGGACCAAAGAGCAGTCCTGTACCTGAGATGTCGAGAACAAATGCGCTGGTCGTCGCCATGCACACCTCTTCAATGCGCGGCGAGAACTGCGACACACATTCCAGTAGCACGGCACGCGCCGCGGCCTCGACCTCCACGGAACGCGCCAGCAACCGCACGCCGGCAAGGCCTTCGGCTTCCAGCCGCGTCATTCCCAAGACTGCACCTTTCAGATGCGCCGCCCGATTCAATGAGCAGACAGTCTCCAGTGGCGCTCGGCCTTCGAGCGCGGCAACAGGCTCAGATTGCAATTCGGTCCGCAAACGCAACAACGCCTGGGCGGGAAACTCCGCTGCGCAAACGCAGGCATAGAGTTCATCGCTCATGCGCGTTCCTCCGCTTCCCATGCGCTTGTTGCGGACCAAGTCGATGCAGGCGGCTTTCGTGTGCCTTGCATAGCCGGAGTGAAACGCTGCCGTCCACGACGCAACTCAAACGAAAAGCCATTGAGTACGGTGCCGCCCGCAGTGTGCGGCTTGCACGGCGCGCACTCCAAAACAACTGCCGCGCTCGATTGCGCATAGGCTGCTTGGCCCAACACAACCAGGCAGCAACGTGTGCGATCCGCCGCCTGACGAAACCGGAACCAGGTCGCCAATGGAATCTGGCATCCATGGTCTGGCGCCATGTCACCTAAGTCCAGCACAATGGCGGCAAATCCGCCCGCCTGAAGCAAGAGGTCGATAGCCCGCAATGCTTGATCGAGCCGGGTCCACGGTTTTCCCTTCGCCAGCCCACCCGGACTTTGACACCGTACCCAAAGCAATTGCCGCAAAATTACGCCGCTCGCCGCCGCCGATTCTGGATCGAATGCATCCCCTGCATCCACCCAGGCGCAAACGCGCTCATCCTGTGTTTGTTGGGCAAGAAACGAGAGCGCCAGCCCCGTCCGGCCTGATGACTGAGGCCCGGTCACTTCGCTGATCGCCCCCACCGGCAACCCGCCGTCCAGCAGTGCGTCAACTTCAGGAACCCCGGTTGTCGCAGTTTCCCGTATCGTCCGCGGAACAGGTGTCAGCGCCGCCGGAAAGCGACGGTCGAGAGCGCGCTCGATTTCGATGCGAAGAGCAGCGGCGGACGGCATAGCAGGACCAAAGGCGTATTCGCCATATCTTCGCCTTATCTTCCTGCAAGACCCGGCCCGCCGTCAATTGGATTTCAAACGGCTTAAGGAATTCCTATATTTATCAATGGCTTATACTGGGTCGGGTATTCTATCTTCATTAGCATCCGGTGAGCTAGTCAGGCGAACTTCGTCATTATGCTTTTCGCGCCCAAATGCGCAACCCGATGACGAGACACTTGCCGACACGCTCCATTCCTAAACCCGAAGTGGCAGTCTCACCGCGCCGTCTTAGTTAAAACGGCATCGATGAGTCCAATGAGACGAAGCTCGCTTTCTTCATCGCGCACGCATATTCCAGCCTTGCACAAAAGCGGTGATAGGCTGATGCGCAGCGGGGCGGAGCACAGACCTAGGGGGCAGCGTTCGTCGCCTGCACAGCCAACGAACAACGATTGGGGACAGCAACGCAATGGCACATGTATTAAATCTCGACACGGCAGATGAGGACATTCGCAAGAACCTCGGTCGCTCGTTCGCATCCGCCAACCTCAACTTTTTGATTGGCTCAGGCGCGTCGTGGCCCGCAATCCCCTCAGCAGGCGCTGTGGAAGACGAGATCGCGACCCTCTTTGAGGCGGGCAAAGCAGATGCAGCCTACCTGAAGCTATACGATTTTCTCGCAACCATTCAGGCCCCGACAAACAACCTCATCGCGGACATTGCCGATGCAAATAACGCCACGACCGTCGCGAACTACACCAAATATCTCGCTGTCATCGAATCTATTCTGACCGAACGGCGAACTTCGCTGCTGCCTAAGCAGACGACGATCTTTACCACGAACTATGACCTGTTTATTGAACAGGCATCGCTTCCATTCTCAGCCATGCGACTGAATGACGGTTTTAGCCGTGTACCTAGTCTTGTGGGCCGTTCGGAGTACTCACCGCGAACGTTCTTTACGACAACCTCAAGCACAGTGAACCTCTATAACTATAAGGTCGAGATTCCCTGCATTAATCTCATGAAACTGCACGGGTCATTCTCCTGGAAAAAGGATGGAGACAGCACCCTCTTCTCAGTTCGGGAAACTGCTCTTTTGACGGACCCAAAGACGACTGCACAGGTCAAGGCTTTCGTGGATGCGTATTCGGTCGTTCTGCCTCAAACCAAGAAGTTCCATACAACGCTAATGGATAGCACTTACTATGAGCTTCTTCGGATTTATGCGAACGAGTTGGACCGCGAAGGAACTTTGCTGGTTTCTTTTGGATTCTCATTTGCCGACTTGCACATCCTCGATATAACCAAGCGTGCACTGAAGAATCCGACGTTGAAGCTAGTCGCCTTCGCATTCAGCGATGCCGACCGAGCGACCTTTCTTAAGCGATTTGACGGTTATAACAACGTTGAGATCATCGCACCCGGCGCGGCCGCAAACATAGACTTCGCTAGGTTCAATGAAGTGCTACGAAGCGCTCTGCCATGCATCGACGGGAAGAAGAAATGAACGTAACGAAGCTCACCCACGACGCTGTTCTGAGAGTAGGCGAGGTCGCGGGCGTCGACGGGCGGAGAGTTTATGTTCTCGTCGACAGGAACAAGAATCTCTCCGACATGTTCTTTGACGGCGACATACTGAGAAACATATCTGTCAACAGTTATATCGAAATACGCAAGGGCTTTCTGAGCCTCATAGGCCGGGTAGAAGGCGAAAGGATCGAAGAGGACTATCCTGCGCCGACTAGCGAGGAAGTCAAACCCGTGAATAGGAACAGGCGGGTCCTAACCGTGGCGCTTGCTGGCTATATAGACGAATACGGCAAGTTCACTGGTGGGACGAAGGAACTGCCGCTAATCGGAAACGAAGCGTACATTGTTACCCGAGATAAGATCAACCGGGTCCACAATCTCATCCAAGACGAGGGCTCGCCCTCCATTGTAATAGCGAGCATCGAAGGGCACGACTTCGATATCGAGCTTCCGATTGATGGATTGTTCAACACCCACATCGCAATTTTTGGCAATACGGGTAGCGGCAAATCCAATACGCTTGCCTACCTCTACCAAGAGTTCGTGCGCGTCCTGACGGAGCGAAACGCAGCCGCTTTCTCAGAGAATGTGCGCATTCTTCTGTTGGACTTCAACGGAGAGTACACAGATCCACAATGCATATCACACAATAAGAAGGTCTACAACCTTTCAACGCGTGGAGATGGGGCCGACAAGCTACCGATGAAAGAAGACGCCCTCCTGAACATCGAAGTCATTTCGATTTTGGCGGATGCGACCGAGAAGACTCAAAGGCCCTTTTTGAGCAGGGCCGTGCGGTTCTACGAGAAAGTGATGAGCGCACAGGATGGAAACCCTGAGGGATATATTAAGAACATCCTGCGTAATCGTGTAAAAGACGTTTTGCAAATGAGCGATAAGGTTCGCGCGTACCTACTCCTTGACTACTTCAGGGAGATATTGCCTTCTGAAGATGCGAATGGTGATCCGGTGGATATTGATTCTGATATATCTTGGCACAACAATGGCAATGAATTCTTTATTAGGCCGCTCGCTTCCGGTTCCTTCCTCCAGCAGAAGCCTAATCTCATCCCGGATACGTTTCTCTATAAACACATCGACGCTTTTGAGCTTGGTGACAGCCTTCTCTCTAATCTCATTGTTTTTTTGGCTCTACGCAAGAATCTGGTAGACCCCCTGATTTTGCTGGGCTTTCAAGAGGCGGGGATTTCGGCAGCGCGTTCAGTCGGGTGTGGCAAAAAATGCTCTGATGGCTGTGCTTACAGGCGATTTCTAGCAATTACGAGTTCCGTTTGAAGGCAGAATCTGAGTTGCGATGACGTTCAGGCGAAAGGCCGAATTGCCGGCCATGCTCGGATCGGGTCCGGTTCCGGTCACCCCGCTGAGCACCAGGAATGTCTAAGACTGTTCCCCTCGACCTCAGCTTTGGTGAACCAGAAAAGATAACCAACCATCATAGAATGAAACAGTTATGCGAACCAAACGGTGCCATCCCTGTCCTGGGAGCAACGGGAGCCTCGAACATGCAACCGGCTTTACCTCCCTGGCATAGCGTCTCGCAGCCGACGACCATAGTTGCCAAAGCCGTCGAGTTCCGCCCTTGGCCAAGAATTCAAAAACCCGCGTAAAACGCTCACTTTTACACTTTCTCGCCAAGAGCCGTTTTTTTGTATCTGCAATTGATCTTCGACATCCTAGCAAACCGGGCTCAGAACGAGCACGTCGCGCCCGTGATAAACAGGTTAAAGGCAAAGAAAGGCGACATTGACAAGCTTTTCGACTTGGGGAGTGACGCGAACTTTTGGCAAAGCAACTTTGTTGTCGTTAGCCTGGCCGACGTCAATCTAGAAATGAGGAAGACTTTACCCCTGCTGCTGGCCAAGAAGGTCTACTCCGAGCAAAAAGAAACGGGACAAGGCAGGTCCTTGAATATCGTGATCGACGAGGCGCACAATATACTTTCCACGCAGTCCTTCCGTGAAGCGGAGAGCTGGAAGGATTATCGATTGGAGACCTTCGAGGAGATAATCAAAGAGGGTAGGAAATTCGGCGTGTTTCTAACAATTTCTAGTCAGAGACCAAACGACATTTCACCCACGATTACGTCACAGGCCCATAACTACTTCATACACAGGCTCTTGAACGAGCGTGACCTAAAGGCGGTTGCGAGCGCCGTTTCGTATATTGATAAGGTTACGGAGGAGTCCATTCCGACATTGCCGACAGGAACCTGCATTTTCAGCGGCACCGCGAGCCAGATGCCAATGAAGATCAATGTGAAATTCCTCGGGGATGCTCGGCCGCGAAGCGACACACGCAAATTCAGCGACATTGTTCCGCCGCCTAGCGTGGTGGATGATTCGGAAGAGTTTGACTTCTAGCGTGCAACGACGGATTCCTCGGTATTGGCCTGCTTTCGCAAGCGGCCTCTGACTCTCACTGAGCATCAGTTACGCGCAATCCGCTTGATTACTCCCCTCAGACGCGCCAGTGAACGGATGACTCGATCCGCTATGCTATATGCAGTATGTGCGGTCGCTTTGCAAGGAAATCCACTCAGGAAGTTCTCGCCGACTGGTTTGGCGTCGAGCTTGAGGATATGCCGTGGTTCGCACCCAGCTTCAATGTTGCTCCGCAGAGTGTTCAACCCGTATTGCGCTTGAGTCGTGATACCGGCAACCGGGAATTCGCGTTGATGCGGTGGGGATTGGTGCCGGCGTGGGCGAAGGATGCCAAGATCGGCTACAGCACAATCAATGCACGCTCTGAAGAGGTGGCGTCGAAGCCTGCCTTCAGGGAGGCATTCAAGAAGCGGCACTGTCTGATACCCGCCGACAATTTTTATGAGTGGATGCGTCTGGATGCGAAGTCGAAGCGGCCGTTTGCAATCGCGCTCAAGAGCGGGGAGCCGTTCGCCCTTGCTGGATTGTGGGAGAGCTGGCGGCCAAAAGACGGAGCGCCTCTGGAGAGCTTCACAATTCTGACCACTTCTGAAAATGAATTGATGCGACCGATTCACGACCGGATGCCAGTGATCCTCGAACCGCGAGACTATGACCGCTGGCTGGATGCCGGAGACCGTGCGAGACCGGCTGTGGACCTGTTCCGTTCCTACCCTGCCGATAAAATGCTCGCTTGGCCGGTGAGCGACCGGGTGGGAAATGTGCGCAACAACGATCCTGCACTGCTGGAGCGTTTGGCTTGAGCGCAACGGGTTAAAACGCCCTGCTCTTCCCTCTGGAAACGCGAGCGGTCAGTGGAGTAGCCTTAGAATGTACGCGAGCCTGTCGGCTCTCTCAGGAGCACGGCGCGGCATCTTCAATCAGGAGGAAGTATGACGGATGGAAAGATCAGCAGAGTCCCCATTAGCGAGCTTCATTCCGAAGACGGTGCCCAGGAACTGGTTCGTTCTGAAAAGATGAAGCCGTATCTCGCTATCTTGAAGGCGCAGATGTCCGGGCAGGATACCGAACCGTATTTGGCTGTGTTAGCCGCGCTGCCGCTGGAAGAAAGATATGTCTGGCGAGTGATCTCTGCCTTGAAATGGGCCTTCTGTGATCTTGATACGGAAACTGCGATTGCCGATCTTCACACTCTGTCGGAAGCGGACCTCAAGAAAGTAGTGGAACCTCTATCATTGAGAGCCATTCAATTCTGCATGTTTGTGAACTCGCTGATTGGAGAGGACGCTACGGAGCGAATCGTGCAACACGCGCTGCGGTGCGCAAAGGAATCGTCCGAGCCGACTTCGGGCGAGTAGCTGGTCCCGTGGTGGGAGACTGGAACCCTTCGCTATCTCGCCCTGTACCAGGAGCCGGTTAGTTGCAGAACCCTATGTTGAGCCTTTCGCAAAGCTCGTCGATCTCGCTGGGGCCGAGCGGAGAATCCCCCTCGTCGCAGAAGTGGTCGCAGGAGTTGGGTTCGCTCAATTCCAGTGGATCGTGAAGGCCAATAGAAGTGCAACCGTGCATCTTCGGCTCCCATTGCTCCTGCATAAGGCGCAAGCCGTGAAGGACGCTTGCGAGTTCGCGGCGCGTGATGTGTTTGCCGTCGTCTGCTGACGAAGGGGTGGTCGGCACATCAATCTTGTGCTGGTCCACGCTGTAGGTATTCAGCGGCTCGATCACTTCCTCGTGAATCCATTCATCCAGCCCGTCGAAGTCCTCGGCCTCCATAAATGCCTCGGCCTTCGCTACGTCGTCCTTGTTGTCGGCATCGACGGTCAATTGAATCAAGCGCCGGTATGCGGCGCTCTCCGTTTCGTGGACGCTGGCATTGGTGCCGTTGTCGTCGTCCGCTGCCACGCTCCAAACTGTGATTTGCATAATTTCCTTTCCGTGTTGCGCATCTCAGGAACGCGCGTGGTTGGGGCCAGTTCCGTAGAGCATGGCGGAGAGATTTTCGGCGTAGATGGTGTGTCCAGCCTGGCGCTGTATCTCGATGGCTTCGGCCATGCCGGGCTGGGCGGTGGTTCCGTCGGGCAACTTGGGTCCGGTGGCGGAGATGTTGGCGCGGTGGAGGCGATAGTGCGGGAATCCCAGCACGTTGCCGTCGATGGGGCTGAAAATGTTGAGCAGTTTCTTGCCGGTTTCCCATTCGTCTTTGGCAACCATGAAGCTGCACTCCAGATGCTCGGAGTGGACTTCGATCAGTTCCACGTCTTCATAGCGGTGAATTGTTGGGTTGAGTCTGTGTCCTAGCATGGATCTCTCCGTGGGTTAGTGCGGCTGGGTGCCGGTTAAAAGAGGGCGAGTTGAACCTGTGGCACGAAAACGTCCTCGTGCTGGCTGGCAACGATCTTGACTTCGGGACCGCAGAGAACGAACTCCTGTCCTCCGTGCTTGACGGTCATGCGGTCATAAAAGCCATTGGGATCGTTGCGGGCTTCCTCTGCGCGTTCGGCGCTGCCGCTCTTATCGCGATAGTTGGTCGGGGTTCCGTTGAAGATACGCATCGGGCACAAGCGATATGCGCGCGCACCATCGTTGCTCAGTCCGATGGCGACCCACATCTCGCCATCCATGCGGAACGGTTTGCGAACGGGCTGGCCCATTGCGATGGAATCGCCGCTATAGCTGGCCGGGATGTCGCCTTCGTTCATGTAATCGCTCTTCGCATGGTCGAAGGTTCCCCAAGCGAGCCGAGCCGGATTGACTTCGCGGATGATGGTTTCCATGATGGGCACTCACTTTTTCGCCATGGCGGGGTTGGCTTCCGTCGCCGAGTAGTTGGGGATGGGAAACAAGAGTCCTTGTTCTGCGGGCGGGCATTCCCAATCGTCGAGAATGCAAGCGGTCTCGATGCGGACCTTTAATTCGTCGGCTGCACGAAGGCCGAACGCGGAGCCGATTTCAAAGAGAATGGCCGCGTAGAGGTTGGCCAGCCTCTGCTCTTCCTCGATGATTTCTTTACGGCGTAGCCTGGGCAGGGTGCTTGATTGGCTCCAAAGGCGAACGATCTTGAGGCAGCGATGAAGGCCAGCGGCCTCGATCTCCGCTCCGGTCAGCAAAGCGGCGGGGTTCTCATCATGGGCATACGGGCTGTCGAGTTGAATCTGCATGACTGTACTCACTGGATTGCATTGCCGATGATCTGCGACAAAGCGGCTACCTTTGGTTCAATGTCGGCGATGGCCGATAGAACGTCGCGGCGTTCCGCGTTCAATGTAAAGATCAGGTGCCGTATCCACGGCAAGACTTTTACGGGATAAGAGCCAAGGCGGTAGACCGGCTCCTCGCCGGGGTCCAACATTCCGAAGCGCATCGCCGCATCCCACCAATTTGCATCGATCTTTCCTTCGCGCGATGCTCGTTGGTGCATCGCAACGATGCTCAGGTTGTAGTCCACGTCCTCAAGATCGGCCTGGGCCGTCGCCAACTGTTTGCGCAAGGTGTCGAGTTGGCGTTTCGCATTCCGCGCATTCACGCTCGGCTCCATGCCTACCGTGGCGGCTGCGGGCCGCACGTCGAAGAGTGAGAATTGCATTGTGGTCATTGGAACGACTCCGCTGCGAACTCGCGCAGTTTGCCAACCGTGTTTGCCACTGTGCCGCGCGGAGAGTTGTGCAACAAGAACTCGTAGTAGTCGGCCATTGTCTTGCCCTTGGCGGCAAAGAACGAATTGGGATGAGGCTGAGTGGAGAGCGATGCGCGAACGTCGGCACGGGCAAGAATGTCGCGGCCTTCCCGGAAGGTGGTTGCTGCCGCGTCGGCCTCGGCCTGGTTCTTCATGCGCCGGAGTTCCTTCTTGACGGTGTCGTACAATCCGGCGTCACCGGCCTTCTTGATGCACTCATTGCCAACATGGAATTCCTTTCCGTTGGCGTCATGAAGGAAACAGCACTCCGCGATGGGGTGGCCGCAAAACATACAAGAAGAACCGGGCTTCTTGCTGCCTGGAATGCCGGGGATGGAAAACCAGCGCATCTCGACGCGAATCAAACGGAAGGGAGCAATCCCGAGTCCAGCGGTCTCGAATTTGTGGGCGATTGCCATTGTGGTCTCCGTGCCGGGATAAGGCTCCCGGCTGGCCTGCTGTGCATTGTGCCGGTGAAGCGTTAAGCCGCGATCTCTTCGATTTCGGCTTCGGTCTGTTCCTGGCCTTTCGAGTCCATCACGCCGAGGATGTGGTGAACTGCATCGCGGATGATGTGGAGGGAAGCGGTAATGCTCTCGGCGGTGGCGTCCCAACTGGCCAGATAGCGATCGGAGGGCTGCTCGACGCCGAAGTGGGCAAGGATGGCAAAGGACGTGGCCTCGGCCTCCAGTTCACGCTGCTCACGGGTCATGTCGTCCCTGCGATTGCTTTGCCAGTGCATGTATTCATGCGCCAGTTCATGGGCCAGTGTTCCGCATTTTGCGGCCGTGGACAGGGTCGCATTGACTACGACCTTCCCGCCCTCGCTCCAGCCGTTCGGGGAACCAGTCTCCTCGCGGTACTCCAGCACGATTCCCATAGCGGCGGCGGCGGACTCAAGGCGGGGCAGAAGAGTTTCGCCTCCGGCCTGGGCGCGGTGGTCGAGTTCGGGAAGTGGCCGTCCTTCGGTGTCGGCGATGTCGAAGACGTGGGTAAC
>Ga0302192_10000678_pt1 | contig 21892 bp, 10 predicted proteins | sample II_Bog_E3_2_FD_200230 | JGI IMG/M metagenome (GOLD analysis project Ga0302192, IMG submission 200230) | Peat permafrost microbial communities from Stordalen Mire near Abisko, Sweden - II_Bog_E3_2 | ecosystem: Environmental > Terrestrial > Soil > Wetlands > Peat | place: Sweden: Abisko...
CCAAAAACAGAAATTTCTGACCCCGGCGACTCACCCATCGGGTGACACCCCCCTGAATAGAAAAGCCGCTACCAGTCTATCGTTCTAGACTTTTAGCCCGGGAAACTGCCGGATAGAGGATTATACCTTGGTTAGCGTATGGTTGGAAACGATACCATCAATTTTTGAAGGGGACGCGGTCTTTGGGTGAATCGACCTGAAAAACGCTGTTTGAAAGGTTGTTTCACGGCTTCACTGGTGCGCTGTGCAGCGTGGACCGGGAGGTCCACGCTACAGCCGACCGGGAGGTCGGCGTTACTCGTTCCTGCGGCATCAACCACGTCGGAAAATGCTCTAGTGAGTCGGGGGATGGTCCGGTATCAAGGGGTTGGGCGTGTTGGTGGAGGAATGAGTGCTATTCAGCTTCTCGCACATCTCGAACTCGTGCTGTGCGCGGTCGCCCATTCCGAGCCGCCGATAAATCTGGCCCAGCTTGAAGTGAAGTCCAGATGTGTTCGGCGCCAGCGCCACAGCCTGTTCCAGCTCGCCTTGTGCCTTCGCGAGGTCGTGCTGTTTCTCATAGACGCTGCCAAGCTGTTCATGAATTCTGGGGTTCTCCGGAGATATCGCGGCGGCCTTGGCAAGCAAAGGAATCGCCTTGTCCAGGTCACCCGCATCGGCAAGCATCGCGCCCAGATTCAGGAACGGTTGCGAATCGACGGGATTAGTCCCCTGCCATTCGATCGCCGTTCTAAATGCCTGCTTCGCCTCTTCCAATTCGTTCAATTCCTTCAACGCGAGGCCGAGATTGTTTTCGGCTTCAATGTACCTGGGATGCAGGGTCATGGCGCGCTCAAAGCACGACACCGCGTCGGAAGAGCTGTTTTCATTGAATTTGGTGCGGCCCAGAAGATACCAGGCCTCGGCGTCATTGGGGGTTTCATTGGTAACTTCGGTAAACCACTTTTCGGCGTCGGCATAGTCGCGCAACAGGACATAATCCGACGCGATGGTCTTGAACTCTTCGGCTTTGGGGTGCCGAGTGCGCGCACCAGCGGTGAACTCGGCCAGAGATTCGGTGGCCTTCTTTTCGCGAAAGAGCACATAACCGAGCAGATAATGCGCATCCGCGGAAGCGGGATGGGCGGCGAGATAGTCATGAAGAGCGGCTTCCGACTTATCGAGCTTACCTTCCACCAGCAATGCGCGCGGTCCTGCCAGGGGATCGGCGGACTTCTGCCCATCTGCCGCAAGAGCGCAGAGAACAGCCAGCGAGAAGGCGCATAAGGCGATTCGCGCGCGCCGTCTAGTGAGCAGTATTCTTGATGTCACTTGCGTCCTTTGCCTGCCCGGCGATTGCCTCCGTCGCTTCCCGCTGCAGGCGGCTATAAGTCTGCATCTCCTGGCGCGCCTCGACGGTCTTGCCCTGGGTTCTATACACAGAGGCCAACAGGAAGTGAATGGTTGGCTCGGAGGGGCTTTCCTTGACGGCAGCTTCCAGATCGGGAAGCGCATCGATTTGCTTGCCCATGCGGATCAGTGCGCGCGCCCTGTCCACCCGCGCCTGCATCAGGTCCGGACAGCGATCGATGGCCAGATTCACTTCGGAGAGCGCCTCGTCGTTGGAGTCGTTCGCTTCCAGGATGGCATCGGCCAGTTTCCAGTGCGCGATGCAACTGTTGGGATCGTTCTTCAGCTCAGCCTTGAACTCATCCTCCGCCGATTTCCACTTGCCGACCAGCCAGTAGGCATTGGCCATGTGCATGTGCGTTCCGGGCTCATTCGGGGCCAGTTCGATGACTTTCTTGTACTCCGACAGAGCACTGTCGTAGTTATGCATGCTCTCGTCGATTTCGCCGGTGATTTCATGCGCCACCACGGAATTTGGATCGATCTCGTTGATCTTTGCCAGCGCATTCTCCGACAACTGGAGATAGGTCTTGCCGAGCAGATACCAGCCTTCCTGACTTTTCGGATTGCGCTCAACCAGCTTGTTGAGCTCCGCGGTCGCATCCTCGAATCGCTTGAGGTTGATGAGGATGTGGACCAGCATCAGTTGCGTTCTTTCGTCGGCAGGGTTGGCTTTGAGAGCCATGCGCAAAAGAGGTTCGGCTTTTTCATCCATTCCCAACTGGAAGTAGGACATCCCCAGCATGGCCTCCGCGGTGGGCATATTGGGATTCACTTCGAGCCCCCGCTTGAGCACCTCCGCGGCGTGTGTATAGTCCTGCTGGTTGAAGTAGATCATTCCCAGGTTGTTGTATGCGGGAGCAAGACGCGGCGCCAGCTTCAGCATGGCCCGATACTTCTGGATGGCAGTGGTTGTGTCGCCGTGCTGCTGCGCTGCTTTGGCCTCGGCGTACAACTGCTGAACCTGGGGCGAGACCGCTTCATTCGCCTGGCCGGCAAAGGCTTCAGCCACCGGAAAGGCAAGCAGCAACGCGAGCAAAACAAGCGGCGCCCGGCGAGACCATGCTTTGATACAGTCCATCCTCATAGGACTCAATTATAAGCGATGCGGATTGCAGGTAAACCGTGGGGAGATCGCCTCATTCCTTCACTTGGAGCAATCCGAAAGAAGCGCCGCAAACTGCCCGCGCTCCGCAATAAAAAACCGGGCTGCTCATGAGAGCAGCCCGGCGAAGTTAGGAGACATACAGTCGTGCAATTCACTACGCAGATGATCTGCGGTGAGGTTAGAACTGCAACTGCAACTTGACCTGGCCCTGGCGGTTGCTGATCTGCGAGCCAGTGCTGGTGTCCTGAGTGAAGGTGGAGTCGCTTACGTTGTTGTCTGGTCCGTTGAACTGAGTCCGGTTGAACGCGTTGAAGTAATCGACCGTGAGAATGCCCTGGACGTGCTCACCCAAGTAGAAGTGCTTCCGGGCATTCAGGCTTTCCATCAGGAGGCCTGCGTTTGTCATCCCCTGGTAATTGCGAAGCGCAGTGCCGATGACGTACTGAGTTGGTGTGGCAGTGAAAGCCAACGGGTTGTACATGGAAGGACCAGCACCCTTGCCGCCGGCGAAGAAGTACTTGCCAACCTTGTTATAGGAACCGGTGCTGAGGCCAACCGACGAGTTGCGATCGGGACGCTCGAAGCCGTTCGGGAATGGTGAGCCGCTTTCGCCAGGACCATTGACCGTACCGTCTTCATAGTCGAGAATCCAGCCAACCTGCCAGCCACCAACGACGTTGCCGAGAAGGTGGTTGTTGACGTACTTCTTTCCGGGACCGATGGGCAACTCGTAGGTTCCGCTGACCTTGAGGGTCTGCGGTTCGTTGGAGTTGGAAACCGCCCATTCTGTCTTCTGGTTGTACTTGTTGATGCCGCCCGAAGTGAAGCTGGAGAAACCGCTGCTCGCGTTGTCCAACTGGTGCGACAGGGTGTAGCCGGCCAGGAAGGACAGACCGTTGGTGAAGCGCTTTTCCAGTTCGATCTGGGCGGAATTGTAGAAGGTAGTGCCCTTGGCTTCGAAGTTGTTGAAGATGTAGTTGTACTGAGGATACGGACCCAGCGCCTGAGCAACCGACGCCGAGGTGCCGAAATCGCTGACGAAGTTGGCATACGGCAGGGCGAAACCATCCGCCGCGGCGCAGCCGCTGGGGTTGGTGGTCTTGTCGTAGGGAGCAAAGTTATCAGCCAGCACAGAGGTCGACGGATTACAGCTGCTCATTACGTTTCCGTACTGGGCGTCGTAGGAGGGATTCATCTGGCCGATGCGGTTGTTCTGGCTGGGCAGGTGAATGATGCGGCTTCCAATGTATGCAGCCGTGATGAACATGTTATAGGGCAGCTCGCGCTGGAGGTTCATGTTCCACTGTTGCGTGTAAGGAGCATAGCCGTCGTTCTTGCTGAAGGCGTCGATCTGGTTGCCGCCGCCCAGTCCAGGACTGAAGGGCGTCGCAACGGTGGCGGGAATGGGAGTTGCATCCCATGAGCCGGGCGTGGAGGTGTAGGTGTTGGAGCTGGCGCGGTGGTACTGGCCGGTCAGCAGGTTGCCATAGTTGACGGCGACCTTGGAGGTGCCGTACTCATAAGCGCCGCCATTGAGGAACGCGATAGCGAAGCCACCCTGAGCAACGGTCTTGTTGTTGAGTTTGTAGGCAAAACCGAAGCGGGGTCCGATGTGGGTGTAGTGGGTATCGGCACGAGTATATCCGGCGCAGCCTGTGCAGTTGCCGAACTTGGTGGCCGAACCAGCGATATTGCTGGCCGCGGGATCCGTTCCCGGCTTGTCGGGATCGAAGAAGACGATCAGGTTGTTCTCTTCAGTGAAGGGAACCTGAATATCCCAACGGACGCCGAGATTGAGGGTCAACTTGGGACTCAGCTTGATGTCGTCCTGGACATAGGGCGAGACATCCCAGTTGCGGAGCCGCTCTTCCTGCGAGTTGGAGCGGTCTTCCTCATCGGGAAGGCCCAGCAGGAAGCTAGCGAAGGAACTGCCGTAGGTGCCGAAATAGGGGCTGTTGGGGTTCTGGATATCCGTCTGGTGGTGGCTGAACGCGAAGTGACCGCCCTCGGTCTGCTCTTCGTTGTCGTCCTGCAGAGAATGACGCATTTCCCAACCGATGTTGAAGGTGTGGCGCCCCTTGGTCCAGAGGAAGTTGTTGACGATGGCGATGCCCAACTTGCGGTTGACCGAACCGGAGTTCGAGCCACCGGTGCCAAAGCTGGTGGTCGTGTGCAAGCCATCAAACGTGATGGACGGGAGAATATCTTCCTGCAACACGCCAACGTATTCGGACTTGGGAGCAAACTTGTTGATGTTGAACTGGTTGTTGATTTCACCAATCCAACCAAAGCCCGCGGTCATGACCAGGTGAGAACTGAGGGAGTTGGTGTAATTCAGCAGGAAGGCGGTTCCGACGTTCGGGTAGGAACGCAGGCTTTCCAGCGGATTCGGGTACACCACGATCGGGGCCTGGTCGAACCCTTCGCTGTGGTAGGTATTGCGCCACTCAGCATAGTGGAGGCTCTGGGTCGGCGTCAGGGTCTGATCGACCGTGAAGCCCCAGACGTGCTGAATGTTCGGGCTGATGAAGGGCACGTAGGCCTTGTTGTTGTCCTGACCGCCCACGCCGGTACCACTACTGTCGGGATTGGGAATGTAGGGAATCAGGGTGGAGGAAATAGCGCTGATGCGGCCCGGGCAAATGACGTTCAGGACGCCATTGCAAACGAACTGCGCGCCCGTGGTCGGGTCATAGATGGGAATGACACCCTGTGCATTGGTAGCGGGGTCGAGTCCCAGGAAGTTGGAGAAGTCGCCCGTCTTTTCAGCGGCGGTCGGCACGGTGCCGGTGCTGGTGTTTTCGCTGTTCTGCTTGTACCATTCCTGGCTGTAGTGGCCGAAGGTCTTGTTGCGGCCGTCGTAGAGGTGCGGGATCCGGATGGGTCCAGCGATGCTGAAGCCGTAGTTGTTTTCGTGGTCAACAGGTGGCTTGTCCCTGGTGTTGTTCGAATTCCATGGCGGGCCATTGAAGAAGCCGACGGAATCAAAGAAGCTGTTACGGTTGATTTCAAAGGCGCTGCCGTGGTACTGGTTGGTGCCCGTCTTCATCTGATAGGTCAGCGCGCCCGAGCCGAGGCCATACTGCGCGGAGAAGGTGGAGCGCTCAACGCGGTACTCCTGCACCATGTCGAAGGGCGGGTTGTAGTTGACGGTGTAACCTTCGGTCTCTGACTGGGGAACCGGGATGCCGTTATAGACGATTTCCTGTTCGAAGTCGACGCCGCCCGAGATGCGGTGGGAGAAGGTGCTGCCGGTGGTTCCGGGAGCAAGGAACTGCAACTGATCGATTTGGCGACCGCGGCCGGAAACTTCTTCAGGCAGCGCTTCGACGACGACCGGCTCGATGGTGGAACCGATTTCCGGCTGGGTGGTGTTCAGAGCGATCTGGTCGGCGGTGACCTGCACCGTCTCGTTGGCCGCGCCTGGATTGAGGGTCACGTCGATGGCGGTGGGGCTACTAACTTCGACCGTTACGCCCTTCTGGATGGCTTTCTTGAATCCGGTGGCGTCGACAGCAACGCTGTATTTTCCGGGTGCAAGACCCCTGACGGAGTAGGTTCCGGCTCCGCCGGTCACCGTGTGGGTGGCAACCGAGGTGCCTTCATTGGTGATGGTGACATGAGCGCCGGAGATGACGGCGCCGCTGGTGTCGGTAACAGTACCGTCAATGCCGGCACTGGCCTGAGCGTTTGCCGTCCGAGGGGCCAACAGCATAAAGCCCATGACAGCAAAAGCAAGTGCGAAGGCAACCCACGAAACTGGGTTTGCCAAACGCATGCGAATGCGCTCCTGAATGGTGGTAGTTTGACTCACTGGTTCTCCTTGAGTGTTTCTCAATTTTTCTTGCAAACCGTGATTGCAGACACAGATAACGTGGGGGCTGTTGTCCATGCTGCGCCTCCTGACAGTGGAATCGGTACCACGAAATGGTGGTAACGATTCCATAGCGCCGAAGTGTACTCTCCCCGATTTTCGACTGTCAAGATTTTTTAGCGGCCTCTACAGCGGCCGGAATGCCGCCGTCCGGACCGGATTGAACGAGTATGGAAACGGTACCAAGGCACCGTCCCCCGGCGCCACAGCCTATGGTATTTTCTTACCGATCTTATCTGCAAGTTAAACGTTTTACCGTAAACGGACTACTGATTCCTAAAAATTTAGTCCCTATTTAGTCCCTATTGACGGTATCACAGTCACGGTCGCGTGCGCCCTATCGGGGAGGGCTGTAAACCGGCGCGGAGGGCTCCCCGGGGGGCGAGCAAAAGTGGGAGCAGGTGGCGAGTGGGCGGTCTGGAATCCTGGCCCCCTGCCGCCTGGGCGGCAGGGGTCCCATGCCCCATTTCCACCGGAAACTTCAACCGGATCGGCGCCGTGCTACGGCTGTGCCGTTTTGGGAGCCGGGGAGGGGGCGGCGACCGGTGTAGGCGAGGATGCCGCCGGCTCGTCGACCTGAACCTGGCGATCGCCCTTTACGTTGGTGAGGGTCTGGACAATCCCGCTCGGCCAGCGTATTTCGATGCTGTCGGCGACCGCGCTGGGGCCCATCCCGAAGTGCACGCGGGGGTCGCTCGCTGAAAGATAGCCGCTGGAGGTGGTGAGGGTTACCCATTGCGACCCCTGGGCCGTGGTGAGCTTGACCAGCGCGCCAATACCGTCGCGATTGCTCTTGTGCCCGGTCAGATGCAGGGTGATCCAGTGGTTATCGGTCACGGTCCGGTTGAGCAGCACGTGGGCCGGACCGCCGTTGGTCGAAACCACGGCATCGATGCGGCCGTCGTTGTCGATGTCGCCGATCGCCATGCCGCGGCCGACCCAGGCCTCGTTGAAGATTTCTCCGGAGATCGAGGAGACGTCCACGAACTTTCCGCCGACATTGCGCACCAGCAGCATGGGCTCGCGGTAACGAAGCCGCGGGGAGACCACCTGGATGTTGTCCATGTCGTGCCCCTGGGTGATGAGCAGGTCCTTCCAGCCGTCGTTGTCGTAATCCATGAAGCGCAGGCTCCAGCCGGAGTGGAGCTGGGACATATTGCCCAGGCCTGTATTGAAGGAGGCGTAGTCGAAGGTGCCGTCGCGGTTGTTGTGGTAGAGGGCATAGCGCTGGTTGGCCAGGTCGGAGACCACCAGGCCCGGCCAGCCAGTGTTCTCGTAATCGGCGAAGTCGACGCCCATGCCGGCGTAGGTCTGGCCTTCGGAATTCACGGCCACTTCCGACTCCAGGCCGACTTCCTCGAAGGTCCCATCCGCCTTGTGATGGAAGAGGAACTCCGGCATCGAGTCGTTGGCGACGAAAATATCGATCAGCCCATCGCGGTCGTAGTCGCCGATGGCGATGCCCAGAGCCTTGGCCGGCTTGTCCAGCCCCAGTTTGTGCGCCACCTCGGTAAAGTGGCCGTTGCCGTCGTTGTGATAGACCAGCATGGTGATGGGGGGGAAGACGTCGGGGTGGCAAATGCCCCGGTAGCCCTCCCTGTGCTCGCCGCACCAGACATCGTTCCAATCCCAGGTGACGTAGCGGTCCACCACCAGATCGAGCAGACCGTCGTTGTCCAGGTCAACCCAGGTGGCGGAGCTGGACCAGCCGCTGCCGCCTACCCCAGCCTTTTCCGTCACGTCGGTGAAGGTGCAGTTGCCGTTGTTGTGGTAGAGATGGTTGCCACCGTAGCCGGTCACGAAGATGTCCTCGTAGCCGTCGTTGTCGTAGTCGGCGACAGCCACGCCCATGTCGTAACCGACGCCCTTGAGTCCGGACTTCTCGGTGATGTCCTCGAAGGTTCCATCGGGTTTCTGATGGTACAGGCGATTCCAGTCCTCGGGACCGGCCTTTTTCGGGATGTAGCCGGCGGGAGTGGGATCGGTGTAGGGAGCTCCGTTGACCAGGAAGATGTCGAGGCGTCCGTCGTTGTCGCAATCGAGTAGCGCCACGCCGGAGCCCATGGTCTCCAGCAGGTACTTGCGGGAGGTGTGAAGCGCCTGGTGCTGAAACTTCACGCCCACTTTGTCGGTCACATCGATAAAGCGGCCGGGAACCAGCTTTTGCGACACGGCAGGGGCGGCGGGTTGCGGGGCAGGCGTGGCCGTTTGGGCTCCAGATACCGCAATGCTCAGGCAGAGGACTCCGACCAGCAGGACCGCCGGGCCTTTGCGCAACGGGCTCATGGCTTGCTCCTGGGACTGGCGGGCTCGGGCACCGGGGCAGGCGTCGCCGGACAGGGCTTTACGCCACAGAACGCCGCGGTGATGCCCTGGCCCTCAGTAATCGTAAAGATGCGATCGACCGCAGGAATTTTGACCGACTCTTTGGCGCCGGACGGCCAGTGAATCTCGGCGGTTCCGGCATCGGTGGCGTCGCCCAGGCCGAAGTGGGGGCGCTGGTCGTTAGTGGAGACGTAGCTGCCGCCGCTCAGCACATCCTGGCGCTGGCGCATGCCGTTGGCGCTGAGGTAGACGGTGGCGCCGACGGCATCGCGGGGGCTCTTGGGACCTCCCACCAGCTTCAGTGCGACCCAATGGTGGTGATCCGGATTGACGTTTCTGAACAGAGCCGGCGGACCCTCGATGGGGCTGATGACCACATCGATCTTGCCGTCGTTGAAGAGATCGCCAAAGGCCGCCCCGCGCCCCGAGATGATCTCTGCCAGAGCGGTTCCCTTCACCGCCGGCACTTCTTCGAACTTGCCGTTGCCGGTGTTGTGGAAGAGCAACTGCCTTTGGCTGTAGGAGGTTCCCCAATCCAGCCGGTCGGCGGCGGGATAGATGTGCCCATCGATGAACATCAGGTCCTGCCAGCCATCGTTGTCGTAGTCCAGAAAGCCCGTTCCCCAGCTCAGAAACGGAATCGTGATCTTGCCGAGACCGGTACGCATCGAATATTCGGAAAACGTGGCATGGCCGTCGTTGTGAAACAGGAGCTTGGACTCGTCGGAGAAATCGCTGATGGCAAAGTCCAGCAGGCCGTTGTTCAGGTAGTCGCCCACGGCAATGCCCATGGCGGCCACCTCGCGGCCGTCCTCGTTCAGCGCGAAGCCCGAGGTGAGGCTGTCATCTTCGAAGGTTCCATCGCCCTTATTGAGGTAGAAATAGCTCAGCGTGGAATCGTTGGCCACCAGTAGATCCATCTTGCCGTCGTTGTTGACGTCCACGAATAAAGGGGTCAGGCCGTAGTAGAGGTTGACATTGTCGTCCACCCCGGCTTTCACGCTGACATCGGTAAATGTTCCGTCGCCGTTGTTGTGGAAAAGATGGTCCGGCTCGCCCTGGATGTTGCGCGGCCCGCACATGACCGGCTCGCCGCGAAACTCGCAAAAGGAAAAGCCGACCGCCTTGGTCTTCTCGTAGGGGAGATTGTCGCGGTCGAAGTGGATATAGCCGGAGACAAACAGATCCAGGCGCCCGTCGCCGTCGTAGTCTCCCCAAGTGGCCCCGGCCGACCAGTTGCCGAGTTGCACGCCGGCCTTCTCCGCCACATCGGTGAAGGTGCCGTCGTGATTGTTGTGATAGAGGCGGTTCTTTCCCAGGTTGCTGACGAAAATGTCGGGCCAGCCGTCGTTGTCGTAGTCGGCAATGGCCACGCCGAAGCCCCAGCGGTCGTTGGTCACGCCGGCTTTGGCCGCCACATCGGTAAAGGTGCCGTCGTGGTTGTTGTGGAAGAGGGCGGCGTGGGGCGGTTCCTGCTTCCCATCCAGGGAGGGGAAGTTCGAACCGTTAACCATATAGATGTCGAGCCAGCCGTCGTTGTCGTAGTCGATCAGCCCCACGCCCGAACCGTTGACGTCGCAAATCAACTTTTTGTCGGCGTTGCCCATGGTGTGGTTCCAGACGGTAAGGCCGGCCGCCTTGGCAATGTCCATGAAGACCACGGGACCGGAATCCACAATGCCGCCCGCTGTGATGGGGCGCTTCTGGGAGTCATAGATCGGTGGCATATTGGCGCCGGAGCCGCTGCCCATCGTCGACTGGCGCTTGGTGGCATCCTGCGCCGCCAGCGGATTCGCCGGCGCAAAGAAGGCAAGCATCAAAACGATCAGGGCCCAGGCGCTGGGGGGGCGAAATTGCCGCAACAGAAACTCCTCCAACATCTGAGTCTATCGCACAGGCCCGGCGGCAGAGCTCTGGCGGCTAGCAGCGCCACAAGGGGCGAAAACATGCTCCATCGATATACTGGTGAAGTACACCTGCACAGGTTTCTCCCCTGCTTTCCATGCCATCTACCGCTCAAACCGCGAGCCAAACCAGTTCCCGAGCCCCCTCTTCCCCCGCGGGCAACGGGAGTACGTGGCACATTGTCAGCTTCACCTACTTCACTTTTGTGGTCTACCTTTCTGTCGGCCTGCCGCTGGCCGTGCTGCCGCCTTACGTGCATCTGCGGATGGGGTTCAGCGCGGCGATGGCGGGGCTGGTGATCAGTATCCAGTACATCGCCACGCTGGCCAGCCGTCCCTGGGCAGGACGCATCTCTGACAGCGCAGGGGCCAAGGTTTCCGTTCTTTGGGGAATGACGGGATGCTCGGTCAGTGGCGCGCTGCTGGTGGCGGCGGCAGCTCTGCACGGATCCCCTTGGTTGAGCTTTTCCGTGCTGATTTTGAGCCGCATGGCGCTGGGGATCGGGGAAAGCCTGGGCTCGACCGGTGCCACGCTGTGGGGCATCAACAGCGCCGGCCCGGCGTACACCGCCAAGGTGATCTCCTTCAACGGCGTGAGCACGTATGGCGCCATGGCGCTGGGCGCGCCATTGGGCGTGGTGCTCGATCAGCAATGGGGATTGAGCTCGATCGGGCTGCTGATCATGGCGGTGAGCCTGTTCAGCCTGGTCCTGGCCAGCCGCAAACGGCCGGTCACGGTTCTGCCTGGCACACACCTTCCCTTCCGCGACGTGTTGATGCGCGTGGCGCCGCACGGGATGGGACTGGCGCTGGGCGGCGTGGGTTACAGCGTGCTGGCCACGTTCATTACCCTGTTCTACTTCAGCCGCCACTGGAACGGAGCGGCGCTGTGCCTGACCGCATTCGGGCTGGCATTTGTGGCGGCGCGGCTGCTGCTGATCCAGACCATCAACCGGTTTGGGGGCTTCCCGGTGGCGATGGCCAGCCTGGCGGTGGAGTCTGTCGGGCTGCTGCTGCTGTGGCGCGCGCCGACGCCGTGGATGGCCTTTGAAGCTGCGGCCCTGACAGGTTTCGGGTTCTCGCTGGTCTTTCCGGCGCTGGGCGTGGAAGCGGTGAAGCGGGTGACGGAGAGCAACCGCGGCACCGCGCTGGGCGTTTTCACGGCCTTTGCCGACGTCTCCTTTTTCCTGGTTGGCCCTTTGGCTGGCGCCGTGATCGGCGGCTTCGGCTACGCGAGCGTTTTCCTGTTTGCCCTGATCAGCGTTCTGATTGCGCTGGGAATCGTGATTGTGCTGCAGCATGCGGCTCGACGCTGAAGTGAAACCTCCTCTCCGAGAGCGCATTGGCAAAAACGGGTCATTTTGGCGTCGATTTTGAGGCGTTTTGGGGCATTATCAGGCCAAAAACGGCTAAAAAAGGGGCAAAATCAGCGTTTTACTGTTACTGATAAGTTAACTATGTATATTTGTATACTGTTCATTTAATGCGACTTGCGCGATTTTTATCGTCAAAAAAGTGATAATAATCGATAGGGGGGTGGGGGTAGGGACGATTTTGGGCGGTTTTTTGCCCGGAATCGACCTCAGAAAAGGCCTTTCCCGAGGGCTGCGGCAACCAGAAAATGTTCGTCGCTCTCAATCGAGCGTGGACGAGGACGTCCACGCTACAGCCGACCGGGAGGTCGGCGTTACTCCTCGTCGGCGTTACTTTTCGGGGCGGCGTTGCTTCCCTAAAGACATCATGCGCTCTTGGGGCTTAATTCTACGCAAGGAGATTGCAGGGTGAGGCGCACGGGCATGCGCACTTCATCCGCGAAGAAGCTGTGAGAGGCGTAACAGCGCTGCGATTTGAGAATTTGTTATCCTCAGGCATGTTGCCCCTTTCAGCTGAAAACGAGTTGGCGGTTTCTAGTTCGCGCGAAATCCCCTTCAATTACACGTCGGCCGACGACCGTCAGGCGATTGCCTTCCTGCTTGGCCCCGAGACCGTGCATATTCTGGACGAACTGCGCAGCACCCGGGTGACGGGTCGCTCGGCGCGCCGCCTGATGCGCATTTTTGGCGATGTGCTGATTCACCGGCGCAATCCTTATCTCTTCCAGGAGTTGGTGGATTCGGTTCCCCGGCGGCGGCGTTTTTTTGAAGATATCGCCAAGGACGCGGATTCGATTGCCAGGGGAGCCAACGGGGACAAGCGCGTACTGGGCACGCTGGAGCGATGCCGTGCGCTGATTGCGGAGTTTCGCGGCGACGTGGAAGGCGCGCCGGAATTGCGCACGCGCCTGCGGCGGACGCTGGGCGCGGTGATTGGCGGCGGCAACGTTCTGTTCGATCCTTTCTCGCTGGTCTCCCATGCGACCGACGCCACGGATTGGCGGCTGCATCTTCCGCTGGCCGTGGTGACGCCGGAGGTGGAAGCGCAGGTGGCGCCGCTTTTGGCAGCCATTGCGCACCTGGGGTTGAAAGCCATTCCGCGCGGAGCCGGTACGGGGCTGACCGGCGGCGCGGTGCCGCTGCGAGCGGGCTGCGTGGTGGTGAACACCGAGAGGCTGAACCACATTCGCGGGATCGGGGAACAGAGTTTTCAACTTGCGGACGGACGCACGGTCACTTCCAAAGTGATGGAAGTGGAAGCCGGCGTGGTGACGGAAAGCGCGATGGAATGCGCCACCGAGCAGGGACTGGTGTTTGCGACCGACCCGACCAGCGCCTGGGCCAGCACCATCGGCGGCAACATCTCGGAAAACGCGGGCGGCAAGCTGGCGGTGCGCTGGGGCACGTGCATCGACAACCTGCTGGAGTGGCGGATGGCGATGCCCAACGGACAGCGCTGGACGGTGCGGCGCACCAATCATCAATTGCGCAAGATCATGCCGCTGGATGTGGTGACTTTTGAAGTGCTGGACGAGCAGCAGTCGCCGGTGAAGCAGATTGAGCTGCGGGGCACGGAGATTCGCAAGAACGGGCTGTGGAAGGACATTACCAACAAGGCGCTGGGCGGACTGCCGGGACTGCAGAAAGAGGGCACGGACGGCATTATTACGTCGGCCAAGTTTGTGCTCTATCCGGCATACAAGGCGAAGCAGACCTTGTGCCTGGAGTTTTTCGGGCCGGATTTCGATGAGGCCAGCCGCGTGATTCTGGAGCTTTCTCGGGCGTTTCCGCTGCCCGCCGAGGACGAGGAAGCGCTGCTTGCGCTGGAACACTTCGACGATGAGTACATCCGGGCGATCGGGTACAAGGTGAAGGCGGCGCGCGCGCAGACTCCGCGGGCGGTGCTGCTGATCGATGTTGCAGGCAACAGCGTGGAACAGGCAAGCCAGGGCGTGGAGCGGATTCGCACGCTGCTTGCCGGGCACACGAACACGCTGCTCTTTGTGGCGCGCGACGGCGCCGAGGCGCAACGCTTCTGGGCCGACCGCAAGAAGCTGGGGGCGATTGCGCGGCGCACCAACGCGTTCAAGATGAACGAGGACATTGTGCTGCCGCTGGAGGCGCTGGCCGAGTTCGCGCATTTTGTGGATGGCGTGAACACGGAAGAGGAGCACTACTCGCAGCTTGACTTTGCGGGGCGCGCGGAAGAAATCCTGACCACGCCGATGGAGGGCGAAGACGCCGAGCAGTTTGGCGCGCAGACACCGGCGAGGGTGGGGCAGTGCACGGCGTTCCGCGCGCAGGTGGAGAGCCTGGATGCGAAGACGCTGCGGTCTCTGACGGCGCTGAAGGAATTTCGCCACGGCCTGGACAGGCTGATGCGCGGCTACCCGGCGGTGCTGGAGGCGCTGGAAAAGGCTCACCTGGAAGTGCGCAATCGCCGCATTGTGCTGGCGACGCACATGCACGCGGGAGACGGCAACGTACACGTGAATGTGCCGGTGCTTTCAAACGACCGGGCGATGCTGGACCGGGCCGACCGCAGGATCGACGAGGTGATGGCCAAGGTGATTGCGCTGGGCGGCGTAGTCAGTGGCGAACACGGCATCGGCGTGACCAAGCTGAAATATCTGGAGCCGGAGCGCATTGCCGAACTGGCCGCCTATCGCCGCGAGGTGGATCCGGGCGGGCTGATGAATCCCGGCAAGCTGGAAGATTACGCGGTACTCGACTACATCTTCACGCCCTCGTTCAACCTGCTTGAACTGGAGGCGCGCATTCTGCAGCATGGGCAACTGGAAGAACTCTCGCGCAAGATTGCGCATTGCGTACGGTGCGGGAAGTGCAAGCCGAATTGCTGCGTTTACCATCCGGGGCGCGGGATGTTCTTTCATCCGCGGAACAAGAACCTGGCAATTGGGTCCTTGATCGAGGCGCTGCTGTACGACGCGCAGCGCAAGCTCTCTACCAGTTTTGAATTGCTGCCGAAGCTGGAAGAAGTGGCGGACCACTGCACGATTTGCCACAAGTGCCTGCCGGTTTGCCCTGTCGATATTGATACGGGCGAGGTGTCAGTGCTGGAGCGCGAGATTCTTTCCGGCTGGGGTTACAAGCACACGCCGGCCGCGACCAAACTTACCTTGCGTTATCTGGACAGCCGCTCGCCAGCGTTCAACAAGGTTTTCCGCGCTTCCGTAATTCAATTGGGCGGGACGGCGCAACGGGTGGCCAGCAAGCTGGTTGCGCCGCTGCAATCTGTCAACGGGGCTGCGCAGTTTTATCCGCTGCAAATGCTGCGTTCGTCGCTTCCCGCGTATCCCGGGCAGACGCTGCGGGACGTGCTGCCGAAGTGCGAACCGGACCAGGCGCTGGTCTTTGAACCGCCGACAACGACAAGCGCGGCGGCGAGCGAGTTGAAGACTGTTTTCTATTTTCCGGGGTGCGGATCGGAACGGCTTTTCGGCGACGTTTCCATGGCGACAATTCACATGCTGCTGGAAGTGGGAACGCGCGTGATTCTGCCGCCGCCGTTTCTCTGCTGCGGATTCCCGGCCCACGCCAACGCCAAGACCGCGCAGCACTCGCGCACGGTGCTGCGCGATTCGATCCTGTTTACGCAGATTCGCGAGATGTTCTCCAACCTGGATTTCGACGCGTGCGTGGTGACATGCGGAACGTGCAGGGAAGGGCTGGCCGGCATGGACGCGCAGAAGCTGTTCAAGAGGATTGTGGACGCGGGCGCGTACATGCTGGAGCGCGGCCTGAAGATCAAGGGCGAGGGAAACTATCTTTACCATGCGCCCTGCCACGACTCGCTGGACGGCAAGGCAATGGGCATCCTGAAGAAGATTGGCGGCTTCGACAACCTGACCGCAGTGCCGCACTGCTGCTCCGAGGCTGGAACGCTGGCGCTGTCGCGGCCGGACATTACCGATTCCATGCTGCACCGGAAGCGCGAGGAGTTTGCACAGGTTTTGCAAGGCGGGAAGGGGACGGTGCTGACCAATTGCCCATCGTGCCTGCTAGGGCTGGGGCGCAATCGGGAGCTTGGGGTGACGCCGGTGCATATTGCCGTGGCGCTGGCGGAAAAACATTCCGGGGCGGAGTGGAAGAAGAAGTTTATGGAGCAGGCTGGACGAGCTAGTACGGTCAGCTTTTAGGGGCGAGGGCTTTTGGTGTCCGGGCCTGAAGGCCCAACATTTTGCTGGTTTGGTTTCAGGGGGTTAAAACCCCCTGCTCCCTCCGTAATCGCTGAGCTACGACTAATGTGGTGAATCCGACGTTCGTTGAAGAGCAAACGCAGGTCCTTCGACTGCGCTTGGCGCACAATACGCGCCAAGCTCCGCTCAGGATGACAGATTGTTTTTGATCTCCGCTGTTTTTTGATGCGAACTTCAGACCGGGACGCGAGCGGCAGAACGCAGAACGGCCACCCCGAGGGGTGGCCGTTGCTGTGTGAGTTGCAGGGAGAAGCGACTTACCGCTCGCTCTTCCAGTTGATGAGGTCGCCAAGGGTCGTGGTCGAGCTGGAGACGGGCTGCTTGTGGGCATCCGCCTTGTAGCTTTCGACCTGGGCGCGGCTGGCTTCCTGGCCGACAGCGCGCAGGCTCAAGCCCACCTTCTTTTCTTCCACGTTGATCTTGATGATCTTGAAGTCGTTCTCAGAGCCCTGCTCGATCTTGGTGGGATCGTCGCCGGCCTCGGAGATGTGGCACAAGCCTTCAACGCCCTCGGCAATCTCGACGAAGCCGCCGAACTGAGCGGTGCGCAGAACCTTGCCGTGGACCACGTCGCCTACCCGGTGGTCGGCGAAGAAGCTCTCCCACACGTCGGGTTGCAACTGCTTGATGCCGAGGCTCAGGCGGCGATTCTGCGGCTCGACGCCGAGAACAACAGCCTTGACCTTTTCACCCTTCTTGACGATTTCAGAAGGATGCTTGACGCGCTTGGTCCAGCTCAGGTTGGAGACGTGCACCAGGCCGTCGATACCATCCTCGATTTCGACAAAAGCGCCGAAGTCGGTGAGGTTGCGGACCCGGCCTTCAACCACGGTGCCGGCGGGATAACGCTCAGTGAGGTTCTCCCAGGGGTTTTCCATCAACTGCTTCATGCCCAGGGAGATGCGGCGATCGGCGGGGTTGACGCTCAACACCACGGTTTCGACTTCATCGCCCGGCTTGACCAGCTTGGAGGGGTGCTTGAGGCGCTTGGACCAGGTCATCTCGGAGAGGTGAACCAGACCTTCGATGCCCTGTTCGAGCTCGACAAACGCGCCGTAGTCGGTGACCGAAAGAACGCGGCCATGGACATGCGCGCCTACCGGGTAGCGCTCGGAGGCATCGAGCCACGGGTCGGGCGTCAACTGCTTGAAGCCCAAAGAAACCCGCTGCTTATCCTTGTCGAACTTGAGCACCTTGACCTGAATCTCGTCGCCTACATTGACGAGGTCGCGGGGGTGGGTGAGACGGCCCCAGCTCATGTCGGTGATGTGCAACAAGCCGTCGATGCCGCCCAGATCCACGAACGCGCCGTAGTCGGTCAGATTCTTGACCGTGCCGGTGAGCACCGCGCCCTCGCCCAACTGCTCGAGAGTGGTGCTGCGTTTGGCGTTCTGTTCCTCTTCGAGGATTTCCTTGCGGCTGACGACGACATTGCCGCGCTTTTTGTTCAGCTTGATGACGCGGACTTCGATCTGCTGGCCGAGATAGCCGTCCAGATTGCGGACGGGACGAATCTCAAGCTGCGAGCCGGGCAGGAATGCCTTGAGCCCGATGTCCACGGTCAAACCGCCCTTGACGCGGCTGACCACGGTGCCGATGACCGGAGTCTTGTCGGCTGCGGCTTTCTCGATCGTGTCCCAGACGCGCAGGCGCTGTGCCCGCTCGTAGCTGACGAGGTAGCCACCTTCCGGCTCCTCGCGCTCGATGACCACTTCGATGACGTCGCCGGCCTTGAACTTGACCGCTCCGGTGTGATCCAGAACCTGCTCGAGCGGGACCAGCCCCTCGGACTTGAGGCCCACATCGACGACCAGGTGCTTTTCCGTCTGCTTGATGACCGTGCCGGAGACGATTTTGTCTCCATAGGCTTCGACGGCGGCAGCTTCGGCGGCCTGTTCGCGTTCAAACGCGGCCAGAGCGGCAGAGAAGTCGTCCATGGACTCAAGGCTGTGCTCTGCCTTGAGAACCGGCTTGGTTGCGGCCACCGGTGCGGGGGCAACAACTTCAGCCACGGGCGCAGGGGCAGCAACTTCTGCAGCGGCGACCGGTTCAGCGGCTGCTTCGGCTACGGGAGCCGCTTCAGCCACGGGCGCGGGGGCAATGACTTCTGCCGGGGCGACCGGTTCAGCGGCTGCTTGGGGAGCTTCGGCTACGGGAGCGGCTTCAGCCACAGGCGCCGCAACTTCAGCGGGCGGGGCTTGGTCAGCAACTTCCGTTGCAATCTCTTGGGCGGGGGGCGCAGCCTCTGCCGTGGTTTCCACCACGGGTACGGCCTCGATTTGAGGCTCGGTTGGGGCATCGGCGTCCAGCGCGGGCAATTCAACTGCTACAACTGCTTCGGCGGTCTGTGTGTTGGACGTGGATTCAGGCAACGGCTGCACTTGCTCCGTCGCAGGTTCAAGGACTTCGATTTCGGTGTTCAGGGTTATGCTCTCGGGTTCGGGATTGAGGACGTTTGCCATCGCTGCAGCTCCGGGATTCCTTGCTCCCGCGGCGGATGCTAACTGCCTCTGGGGTTGGCACCTCCGCTACGATTGGCGTCGCCGAGGAATGCCTGAGGCCATCTCCCAGCCAACCGACCACAACCTGTATCAAGGGAGTCTTCTAAAGAGACAGTCCTACGAGCCGATCGAGCTGGCATCAAAAGGGACTGATCTCCTTGGGAAACACCCGGCAGGTAACGGCTTGCTGGAGGGCGGCCGCAACTTACTGCTGGAATCCGCGCAGGAAGCTACGCTCATGAGTGTAACAACCCTCGGTTTGCCCCGTCAATTGAACAGATTGCCCCCTCGGCCATCGGTTCACTTTTTCGCGTTGGACGGGGGGCAATCAATGGACTTAGGGGTGAACATTAATTTTGGTGTCTGGCCGCCCAATTCATTTTGGCGGCGGGGCGATTGATTTTCGGCTTTTTTGTACGGGGAAGGCCGTTTCTCGCCCGGGGCTATCCAGGGGCGCCGTGCGTACCCAAAATCGCGAACCGGTTCCCCCGCCGCCGACGGCTTCTATACTGGACGGGACGGAACCTCCCACATGGATCAACTTTGGACTCCCTGGCGCTTTGCCTACGTCTCCACAGCGGAGAGCGCGGCGCGGCCCGGTGTACCGGCAAGCCTGGCCGCCTGGCCGGGCGACGAGCACTGCGTCTTCTGCAACCTGATGGCTGCGATCGACTACGCCATCGACCATGGGATGGATCGCGACGAGGCCGAGGCCGCCGGCGGGGTGATTTTGCGCGGCAAGCATTGCTTCATCTGCCTGAACGCCTTTCCCTACACCTCGGGGCACGTGATGGCGATGCCGTACGCGCATCTGGACCGGCTGGCCGCGCTGCCCGCCGAGACCGCGCACGAACTGATCGATCTGGCGCAGCGCACGGAGCGGGTTCTGGAGAGCCTATACCATCCGCAGGGCTTCAACTTCGGCATGAATGTGGGCCAGGCTGCGGGAGCCGGGGTTGCCGGGCATCTGCATCTGCACGCCCTGCCGCGCTGGGCTGGCGACACCAACTTCATGACTACGGTGGCGGAAACGCGCATCCTGCCGGAAGACCTGGAAACGACGTGGAAGAGGATGAGAGAGGCGTTTGGGGAAGAGCGGAGTTAGCCGCGCTTCGCCAGTTTTCCTCCTTTGCGCTAGGATTGACCCTAATAAATCTTTGACCTTGCAAGTTGAAGGGCTGAATCATGCCTACCTGGTTAACAGTTCTCCTCGAATCCCTCACATTCATCGGTATCCTTGCGGTTCTGATTGCACTCCTGCGCAAAGACTCGCAAAGAGACGATGGCCTGCTCGCAAAGCAGATTTCCGAAACGGTTTTGCGGACTGAATCTTCAGTTGCCCAGCTTTCGGCTAAACAGGAAGCATTCGCATCTAATTTTGGCCAAACTCTCTCAACGCTTCGAACGGAGCTTTTGAGTACCCTCTCGTCGCAATCTTCCGAGCTTAGGCAAGAGGTCGTAAAGGCTATTGCAAGTCTTGGCGATCAGACGCGCTTGACGCTGGAAGCCCTCCGGAAGTCCACCACGGATCGACAGGATCAACTGGCCCTGGATTTGCACAAAGGACAGAATGATCTCCTGGGAACAATCAACTCACGATTGAATGAGTTTCAGACCGGCACTTCCGAAAAGTTTACCGGCTTTCAGAAGACGCAATCGGAGCAGGGGCAATTACAGCGTGAGACCATCGAGAGCACCCTGTCGCGGTTGGGTCGAGATTTGCGCGAAGCGGTTAGCGAGCTAAAAACCGAGGTCAAGGAGCGTCTTGACGCTGTCGCCCTACAAACCACGGCCCTCGTGAAGACTGCCGATGAACAGCAAGCAGCGCTACGCACCACCGTAGAGCAGCGACTCGACAAGCTCAACGAATCCAACGCCAAAAAGCTCGACGAGATGCGCGAGACCGTTGATGAAAAACTCCATAAGACTCTGGAAAACCGCCTGACTCAGAGCTTTGGCCTCGTCACGGACCAGCTTGGCAAGGTGCAAACAGGACTCGGAGAGATGAAGGAACTGGCGGTCAATGTTGGAGACCTAAAGCGTGTTTTAAACAACGTAAGTACGCGCGGAACATTCGGAGAAGTACAACTCGGCGCGCAGTTGGAGCAGATGCTAGCCCCTAATCAGTTCGTTAGGAACGTGAGGATTCGCCCCAACACAGATGAACGCGTTGAGTATGCGATACGCCTTCCTTATGTCGATGATGAACCAGTACTTTTGCCGATTGATTCCAAGTTCCCTAAAGAAGACTGGGAACGCCTGGAAGATGCTGCCCAGCTCGGGGACGCGGCCGGTGTCGAAGCCGCCCGTAAGGGGCTGGAGACCCGCATCAAGCTGGAAGCCAAGAAAATAGCCGAAAAGTACATCTACCCTCCGGCAACGACGAATTTCGCTTTTATGTACTTGCCAACCGAAGGGCTGTTTTCGGAGGCATTGCGGATTCCTGGGCTTGTAGATGAGCTACAACTCAAATACCGCGTAAGCTTGGCGGGTCCAACAAACTTCATGGCCATACTGAACAGCCTCCAGATGGGGTTCAGGACCTTGGCCATCCAGAAGAAGAGTTCTGAAGTCTGGCAATTGCTGTCGGCTACAAAGGTCGAGTTTCAGAACTTTGGCGCTCTGATGTCCGCAGTCGAGAGGCAGGTTGGAACCGTCCAAAATACGATCAAGAAGGTCAACTCAAAGACGAAGACCATCAATAGGCGACTAAAGGACGTCGAAGTGTTGGAAATCGGGCCACAACCGGTTCCCCTGTTGGAAATTACCGACCCGGCGGGAAGCCTTGGGCCGGAGATACCCTCTTTCGAGGAGATTTCCGAACTCGCAGCCTCAGATCCGGCCGAATTGGGGGAGGATGAGGACGAGAACCCCTAATTTTGCCGCCCCGCTTTACACGCCCGGAGCCGCCCGGTAGACTTGAAATTTCGGGGCCATGTGCATTTTTTTGGCGTGGTAGTTGTACTCCCCTACCACGGGCCGATATGGTGGGCTAGCGGAGCAAGCGCAAGCTCAAGCCCCGGAAAGATTCCGACGTTCCCAACAAATACGAGGAGAAGCACGCATGGCCGTTGAAGAGAAAGTGAAGCAGATCATCGTCGAGCAGTTGCAGGTGGACGAGGCCGAAGTAACCCCCGGCGCCAGCTTCCAGGAAGACCTGGGCGCGGATTCACTCGATGTAGTTGAACTGGTAATGCA